>Ga0070731_10000813_pt1 | contig 37114 bp, 29 predicted proteins | sample Coa_R1_2_FD_66448 | JGI IMG/M metagenome (GOLD analysis project Ga0070731, IMG submission 66448) | Surface soil microbial communities from Centralia Pennsylvania, which are recovering from an underground coalmine fire - Coalmine... | ecosystem: Environmental > Terrestrial > Soil > Unclassified ...
CCGTGAAGTTTTTGGCCAGCGAAGAAGCCGGCTACATCACGGGCGCGGTATTAAATGTCAACGGTGGGATGTATATGTGATTGCGGTATATCAGCCAAGGGTTCACACGTCGACAACCAAATCCATCATTGCAACCCGCTCGTGGGAAGACGGCCGACGAGTCTCCGCCTACAATTCTTCATCCCTCGCGACCTCACCGCCGAGCAGAAAGGTTTTCGGCAAAGATCCCGCGCCGCAAATCTTGAATGAGCCGAAGTCCTTGTACCATTCGCCGGCCGGCACCTCCGGCTTTGCATCGATCCAGATCCGAAGCTGATTCAGGTCGGCGATCGTAATCGATCGATCACGCATTCGCTCGATCAAGTGTTGGCGCACGCGCTGCGGCAGCTTGTCCCAACTCTCGATCTTCGGCATCAACCGCCGAAAACCAACCGCCCCAATTGCTCGCCCAGACGTTCTACTTCGCTTGGCTCTGTTTCTTTGCGAAAACGCTCCGCCAGTTCGAAAAACTCCTGCTGTTTGCGTTTTTCTGCTTCAATCCCGTTCTCGATAAGCTCGACGATCATCCGGTTGGCGCTGAGCCGGCGCTTTTTGGCCAGTGACCGTACCTGAGTGGCCACCGTGGAGGGCAACGTCACACTCTGGCGAACAGGTTTACCGGCGGCGCTCATATCATCATTATGCACCATTTTGGTGCATCACGAACACCCGTAAAAGCAACGGGTTACATCCAGACTTCTACTGGATATTCAATGTGCATAGCTGTACATTCATGGCGCTCTGGGCGATTTGTGCCAGGTTGGCAGCGGCGGTCATTGCGTGGACCCGAATCAGCAGTTCCACCTCCCTCCGGGCGACTCCAAGCGCTGCGGCGATGTGTGAGACATCTTCATTTCTGCGAAACATGCGCATCGCCTGGAGCCGCTTGCTGACGTTCAGCCCGGACCGGGCTGGTTCCGGCACAAACACGGCTTCGGGCTGGGACGATCGAACCGCGGTCAATTTCCGCTCCAGTTCCGCCAGCCGCTCGTCCAGCTTCTTGCGATTCCGTGTCTCCTTCGTTTGGGTTTCGTGAACCAGCACCAGGAAGCCGATCAGGTTGGCCATCAGGCTGAGCGCCAATAGGATGTAAGGAATCAGAGAGTTGATCATTTTAGGTCAAGGTCCTCAAGCGTTCCTGGCGGCTGATCACCTGCTGGATCCGCACGCCGAAATTTCCTTCGACTACGACGACTTCACCCCGCGCAATGACGCAGTTGTTCACGATCACTTCCACCGGATCCCCGATGGCGCGGTTGAGCTCGACGATGGAACCGGTGGTCAGCTTCAAGACGTCCTTCAAAGCCACGTGCGCGCGGCCGAAGGAGACGCTGACGGGCAGCTCGACATCGAACAGCAGTTCAAAGGTCGAAGCCTTCTCCGGTGGCGCCGCAATCTCGGGCGTGATTTTTTCAAGAAATTCGTCGATCAGCGCGGGTTCCACACTCACCGCAAGGTTCGCCGCCAGCTCGCCCTGGCGCACATGAACGGCAGTCCAAACAAGCTCGCCCGCGCCGGCGGTTGACTCTTCGCCGCCCTGGCTCACCACTTCGCGCTCCAGCCGCGCCGCCATGGCCTGCGCGACGCCCGCCAGTGTCTGGTTCAGAATCTCCAGATATTCGGACTTGAGCTTGGCGGGATCTTCTTCCACCAGCTCCGCGGCGCGCATCACGGCTCCCCCTGCGTTGATCCAATCCGCCTCGGCCGCGGTGATCCAGATGGCCCCGGAAACGCCGGAGAACGGCTGCCGCCAGCGCAAAGGATTGACCAGCGCCGTCGTGTCCACCCGCTCGGCTTCGTTGCATTCGACTTCGGGACGTTCGCCCGTCATCGTCTCGAAGGCCGCCGCGAGGCGCGACGCCAGCTCGGCCAGGAGCCAGCTCTGAACCGCGGGCCGGGTTAGATTCACGATCTCGCCACCTGACGCGTCACCTAGCGCCCCGGCCAGCGCTTTTCCATGTACGCCCGCAGCCGCAGGATTCCCTGAGTCTTGAGCTGGGAAATACGCGACTCATGCAACCGGACGATCTTCGAAATCTCCCGCAAAGTCAGCTCCTCGTGATAGTACAGGCTCAGAACCGTCTTTTCGATATCCGGCATCTTCGAAATCGCATCGGCGAGCAACCGCTGCAGTTCGCTGCGCTCCAGCACCCGCGAAGGCCAGGAGTCCTCATCATCCGAGACGTACTTCAGGACATCGTGCCCCTCATCGTCCGGCGATGCCGAAGCATTCTCCAGGCTACCCAGACTCAAGCCGCGCGAGTCGACCAGCCATTCGTGATACTCCTCCACCGTCTGGCCGAGCTCGGCCGCGATCTCCTCCTCGGTCGGCGTGCGATGCAGCCGCTGCTCGGCCGAGGAGATCGCGACTTCAATCTGTTTGGCGCGCTTGCGCTGCTGCCGCGGCGCCCAGTCGAGCCCGCGAAGACTGTCCAGAATCGCGCCCCGGATCTTGTATTCCGCATAGGTCCGCAGCTTCACGCCCTGCGCCGGATCGAACCGGTCGACTGCGGCGATCAGACCCAGAATCCCGGTCGAGATCAGATCGTCCAGGCTGACGCTTTCGGGCAGCCGGTCGTGAATGCGGCGGGCAATCAGGCGGACCTGGGGAAGATGTTCCAGAATGAGCTGCTCACGCTCGGCGGCCGAGAGAGGTTCTTTCTTGTAGGCGCTCCCGCCGCGAGTTGGCGCTGTGCTGGTGGGTTCCATCCGGGTGGCTTCCTTCATGCGCCCGCTCCCGCGGCGGCGCTGGCGGCGAAAGTTGCTCGGGTACCGGCGGCGCCCAGCGCCAGTTCCAGCAGGCGCTGCTTGGTCGCGGGTTCGATGTCGTCGGGAATCTGCTGGCCGTGACAGAGGAACGAAATCGGCAGGCCCCGCCGCGCCGATTCGCTCACAATGGCTCCATAGGTCTGGGTCTCGTCGAGCCGCGTGAACAGGAGCTTCTTCGGTTTGAAGATCTCGTACTGGTCCACCACCCACGCGATGTCGGCCCGCTTCATCGACGCCGGCAGAACCAGGTGCGTATCGATCTCCGGATGCGTGGCAAGCAGCTTCGCCAGATCGGCGCCGTCCTCCATCTCCCCGCGCGCCAGCCCCGGAGTGTCGATCAGAATCAGATCCTTCAAGCGATGTTCTTCGAGCGCCTGCGCGAGTGCGAGCGGCGTTTCCACCACATCGCATCCGATTCCCAGAATCGACGCCAGCGAGCGAAGCTGATCCGCCGCGGCGATGCGAAACACGTCGGTCGAAATGATGTGGCACGGCTTGCGTGACGTCAGGCCATAGCGCGCGGCCAGCTTCACCAGCGTGGTGGTCTTTCCGACACCCGGCGGACCGGCCACGGCAATAACACGCCGCGGAGCTCCCAAGCGGCCGAGCGTGGCGTCAACCTCGAAGGCGTCTTGAAGCGATCGGCCCTGAACGATGGTCTGCGCCAGCGCCGGATCGAATTCGTTGGCGACTAGCCGTGTATACAATTCTGGCTTTGGCGGCACAGGAGGCGGGCAGGGCGCCGGCGCTCCGCTCAGACGTTTGGCCAGCCTCTCGATCTCGCGCTTCATCTCGGCGAGTTCCTGCGAAACGCTTTCCCCCGGCGGCGGAACGGCCGGTTGCTCGGCTGGCGGCGGTAACGCTCCGAATACGACTTCGTAAGCGCCAAGATGACGCGTCTCCGCCGTCGCCGGACGGGCGTTGACCAGCAGCGCGTCGTCGCCCAGCTCTTTGCGAGCCAGTTCCATCGCCGCCTCCACCGTTCCCGAGAAATAGCTCTTCAGCCTCATTGAATTAACCCCATCGACACGACGCGAACACCGGGCGGAATTTCGTTATGCGAGAAAATGGACAGATTCGGCAGCGTCCCTTCGACGATCTGGCGGAGGAAATACCGGACCGCGGAGCTGGTCACCACGGCCATCGAGGAATCCGACGCCCCCACCGCGCGCGTCACGCGATCGAGAATGTCGCGAATCTTCGCCGGCGCCAGATTCAAATGGCTCGCGTTCTCGTTGTATTCAATCGCCCCCTCGATAGAACGCTCAATCTGCGGGTCCACCAGGAACGCCGGAACTTCGTTCGAAGTATTCTGAAACGGCTTCACCAGCAGTCGCCGGATCGCCTGCCGGACGTACTCCGTAAGCAGGATGGGATTCTTGGTCATCGTGGCCGCTTCTCCCAGCGATTCCAGAATGGTCACTGAGTCCCGAATCGAGACCCGTTCCCTCAATAAGTTCTGCAAAACCTTCTGCACGATCGCCATGGGGAGCAACTTCGGAACCAGATCCTCGATAACTCTGGGATTGTCTTCAGCGACGCGATCCAGAATATTCTTGCTGTCCTGCCGCGAGAGGAGTTCATAGGCGTGCCGGCGGATCAATTCCGCCAGATGCGTGCCGAGCACGCTCACCCCGTCGACCACCGTATATCCCTTGGCGCGGGCATTATCCGCGCTCTCCGACGGAATCCAGAGCGCCGGAATCCCGAATGCCGGTTCCCTGGTCGCAATCCCGTCGAGCGGCTCCGGAGTCCCCTGGCCGGGCCCGCCTTGTGCAGGATGGATCGCAAGCTCGCGGCTCTGGAGCAGTTCGAAACGTCCGATCTCCGCGCCCTTCAGCAGCACCACATATTCGCAGGCTTTGAGCTGAAGGTTGTCGGTGACGCGAACCGGCGGCACCATGTATCCGAGTTCGCTCGCCATCTGCCGCCGGATACCGGCGATGCGGCGCAAAAGAGGTGAGGTCTGTCCGCCTTCCACAAGCTTTACCAGTCCAAGTCCCACTTCGACCGCGAGCGGCTCAACTTTGAGCAACGATTCGATGTTGTCCTTCGCCGGTACGGGCGTTGTCACAGGCGACGTGGTTTCGGCGACGGCAAGTTTTTGGCGAATCCTCCATCCGGCGTACCCCACGCCCGAGCCAAGGAGTAGGAATGGCAGCGTAGGTAATCCGGGAAATGCCGCCATCACGACCAGCACCGCCCCCGACAACATCAGCGGCTGTGGGTTGCTAAACACTTGCTTCCGCACGTCCGATCCGACCTTGCCGTCGGAACTGGTTCGCGTAACGATCAACCCTCCCGAGATAGACACCATCAGCGAAGGGATTACGGTGACCAGCCCATCCCCGATCGTCAGCACCGTGTACGTCGCCAGGGCGCGCTTCAGGTCCATGCCGTTCTGGAATACGCCAATCAGGAATCCGGCGACGATATTGATCGTCGTGATCAGAACACTCGCCACCGCGTCGCGCTGAGTGAAGCGGGATGCGCCGTCCATCGCCCCGTAGAACTCGGCTTCCGCCGCGAGCTGCTTACGGCGCGTCCGCGCTTCCACTTCGTCGATCAATCCCGCGTTAAGATCGGCGTCGATCGACATCTGCTTGCCCGGCAGGGCATCCAGGGTGAAACGAGCGGTGACTTCTGAAATTCGCACCGCGCCATGGTTGATCACGACATACTGAATCGCGATCAGGACCAGGAAGATCACCACGCCGATGATGTAGTTCCCTCCCACGACGAAATTCCCGAACGCCTCGATCACCTGGCCCGCGGCCCGCGTTCCCGTGTTGCCGTGAATCAGAATCAGCCGCGAAGAGGAGATATTGAGAGCCAGCCGGAATAGGGTCAGCAACAACAGCGAGGTAGGAAAAACGCTGAACTCCACGGGTCTGGTGATATACATCGAAACCAGCAGCACAATGACGGAGACAGTGATGTTGGCGCTGATCAGAACGTCAAGCAGGAACGACGGCAGCGGCGCGATCATCGCCATCACGATGCCCAGAACCGCCAGCGGAACACTCAGGTCGCTGAGATTGCCGAACCGGTCCGCCGGTTTCGTCTTGGCCCCGCTGCCTGCTAACTTGTGCGCCCCGTGACGCACTGAGTTGCCCGCGCCCGCAGCCGCGATCGGCGGTGCCGAAACGGGAGGAATTTGAGGCGTCGTCGCCATGTGGCGCAAGTGGATGCATGCGCGTGACCAGGCGTGATTCAGCCGGTCCGGGATTTTTCTGTACGCTATAGTGGCTAGTTCGTGCGCCCCTCCCGTTCTTCCTGGTTCCCCGCGTTTTCTATGATGCTGGTCTCCACGATCAGCTATGTCGACCGCAATACGCTGGCGCTGCTGGCCCCAACCATCCTTCGCGATACACACCTGAATAACGAACAGTACGGCTTCATCATTTCCGCGTTCTCCGTGGCCTACATGCTGGCGAATCCGGTGTGGGGCTGGATTCTCGACCGGATCGGGGTACGTATCGGGATGACCGGAGCCGTATCTCTCTGGACCATCGCTTCCGTCCTGCATGTCTTCGCCGCAGGCTTCCGGAGCTTTTCCATCGCACGCATATTTCTCGGATTCGGCGAGGGCGCTACCTTTCCCGGCGGCCTGCGAACAGTGGTGCAGACGCTTCCGGCCGAGAAACGGTCGCGCGGAACGGCTCTCGCTTATAGCGGCGGATCGCTGGGCGCGATCATCACGCCGATCGTGATCACCCCGGTCGCTGCGGTTTGGGGATGGCAGGGGGCGTTCTGGTTTACCGGCGTGCTGGGCGCGGGGTGGATCGCCTTATGGCTGTTGATCTCCCGAAACCCGGCGCTCGCGCGGCCTGAATCGGCCCCGGAATCAGGAAGCGGCAGACCCAGTTGGGCCGACGGCCGTTTGTGGAGCTTTCTCTCCGCTTACGCGCTGGGAGCATTCCCGGCGGCGTTCGTCCTTTATCAATCGGCCCTGTACCTGAGCGCCGCGATGCATAAATCGCAAATCGAGATCGGCACCGTGCTGTGGATTCCGCCCCTCGGCTGGGAAGTCGGTTATTTCTTCTGGGGCTGGATTATCGACCGGTTTTGCGGAGCCGGCGTTTCCATCCCGGCTCTGCGGCGCCTGTTTCTCCTGCTCACTTTTCTGAGCTTGCCTTTAGCGGCGGCTTCGAGAGTCACATCGTTCGGAGCGGCGCTCGCGCTCTTGTTCCTTGCGATGTTCACTTCCGCCGGATTCATCATCGGCGCAGTGGCGTATGCGGCCAGCCGCTATTCGATGCGCCACTCAGGCTGGATCGCGGGCCTGGGCGCGGGAAGCTGGTCGGCGGTAAACGCCCTGGTCATGCCGGGCATCGGAAGACTCTTCGATCTTCATTCGTATGACGCTGCGTTTGGAGTGGCGGCGCTATTCCCCATCGCCGGCTGGGGAATCTGGAGAATCCTGAATCGCTAAGCCCCGACCGCGCTTTTCGCCCGATCGAGCACCAGTTCCATCTCGCTCTGATACTTTTCGAGAAGAGCTTCGCTCGTCGCTTCGAACCGCATCACCAGCACCGGCTGCGTGTTCGACGCGCGCAGCAGTCCCCAGCCGTGTTCGAACAGCACGCGCACACCATCGACATCGATCACCTGGTGCGTCCCTTTGAAGTGCTTCGCCACGCGCTCGACCACTTGAAACTTCACTTCGTCCGGGCAATCGATGCGGATCTCCGGCGTCGAGACGGTCTCCGGCAATCCAGCAAGCTGGGCGGAGAGCGGCTTCCCGCTTTGCGCCACAATTTCCATCAGCCGGCAAGCCGCGTACAAGGCGTCGTCGTAGCCGTGATACCGGTCGGCGAAAAACATGTGACCGGACATTTCTCCGGCCAGCTCCGCGTGCTCCTGTTTCATCTTGGCTTTGATCAGCGAGTGTCCGGTCTTATACATGATCGGGTTCCCGCCCAGGCGCTTCAGCTCGTCGTAGAGAATCTGCGAGCACTTCACTTCGCCGATAAACGTCGCGCCGGGCTTACGCGTCAGGATCTCCCGGCCGTAGATCAGAAGCAGCATATCGCCGTAGATGACTTTTCCGTTTTCATCGACGGCGCCGATGCGGTCGGAATCGCCATCGAACGCGATTCCAAGATCCGCCTTCCGGGCCTTCACGCCGGCCTGCAATTGCGCGAGATTCGAAGGAACGGTCGGGTCGGGATGATGATTCGGAAAGTGCCCGTCCATCTCGAAGAAGAGTTCGCCGGCATCGCAATTCAGCCGCTCCAGAATCCGATGCATGATCGGCCCTGCCGTGCCGTTTCCGGCATCCAGCACCACTTTGATGCGGCGATCCCATCCGAATTGCGACGTGATCTCGTCCACGTACGCATCCGCCACGCTGACTTCGCGCTGCTGGCCGCGACCGCTCGCAAAATCGCGCGACTCGATGATCCGGCGGACTTCTTGAATGTCCTCGCCGTGAATCGTTCCCGATCCGCAGACCGTCTTGAATCCGTTGAACTCCGCGGGATTGTGGCTGCCCGTAATCATCACGGCGCCGTCCGCTTTAAGATGCACGGCCGAGTAATATAGCAGCGGCGTCGGCACCACGCCGATATCCGAAACGTCGCAACCCGACGCGATCAGCCCTTCAAGAAGCGCGTCATGAAGCCGCGGCGAGCTCAATCGGCAATCGCGGCCCAGATTGATCTTCGGTCCACTGCGCCGCTGCAACAGCGTTCCCAGGCCGCGCCCCAGATCGGCAACGTCAGCGCTCGCGAGCTCCGTGTCCGCGACGCCGCGGATATCGTACTCGCGAAAAATGGTCGACTTAAGCATTCCTTCCAAATTAGCAGGCCCAACTTGAGCCAGGGTAAGATCGGTGAACATGAACAAGGTCATTTTTCTGCTAGGCGCGATGGCGCTGAGTTATGGGCAGACCTCGTCCAGCCCCGCCCCGGCGGCCGAGCGTCATGAGTTCGTCATTCGGAACTTCCACAGCGAGAGCGGCGTGACGCTTCCGGAAGCGCACATCGTCTACGGAACCTACGGCCATCTGAACGCCGCGGGAGACAATGCCGTGCTTCTGCCATCGCATTACATGGCCAACCATCACGGCTATGAATGGCTGATCGGCGCAGACCGCGCGCTCGATCCATCGAAGCTTTTTCTGGTTGCAACAGAGCTATTCGGCAACGGACATTCGTCGTCTCCCAGCAATACGCCGGAGCCTTTCCACGGTCCTCGATTTCCGGTGATGACCATCCGCGACAACGTGGACGCCGTGCATCGCCTGCTGACGGAAGAACTCAAGATCACGCACCTTCGCGCCATCGTTGGCTTCTCCATGGGCGCGCAGCAGGCTTTCCAGTGGGCGGTGAGTTATCCGACGTTTGCCGACCGGATCGTCGCGACGTCCGGGACCGCGAAAACCTACCCGCATGGATTTGTTCGCCTGGAAGGGCAGATCGCCGCGCTTACCGCCGACGTCGCGTTTCAGGGCGGCGATTACAAAGCGCCACCCGCGAAAGGCCTGGAGGCTTTCGGTACGGTGTGGGCCGCATGGCTATATTCGCAGGAGTGGTGGCGCCGGGAACTGTGGCGCACCACCATGCCCGCCGGGACCACTTTCGAGCAGGCGCTGAACCGCTACCGCACTCGCTTCAGCGCCGACGCCAACGACTATATCCTGCAAGCCCGAACCTGGGAGAAGCACGACGTGGGAACCACACCAGGGTTCAACGGCGATGTAGAGCGCGCGCTGCGGTCGATCAAAGTCCCGCTCCTGTACATGCCATCAGAAACCGATCTCTATTTCCCCCTCGGCGACGCACGTTACGAAGCCGCCTTCATCCCCGGCGTTACCCTGATGCCGATCCCGTCGCTATGGGGCCACACTGCCGGAGCCGCCAGCAATCCCGCCGACGCAAAATTCCTGAACGAAAACATCGGCCGTTTTCTGTCCCCAGGGCATTAGGTGTAGTGCCGGCGATCGATCACCTAACGTCGACACCGAGCCGCGAGCGCTAGCGACCGGGTGGCCGGGTCACTGTAAAATATGCCGGTCGCACTCTTCGATCTCATCGGCCGCCAGCTTCACCCGCCGCTCGGTTTCAGGCGTCGACGGCTGGTAATGCTTCCAGCGCGACAGGTTTTTCTGGAACAGCAGCCGCGCCCAGCCGTAATGACGATTGGACAGCAGCATACGCCCGTACAGATCGTCGAGATCGGACGCCGCTTCACTGGCCCCTAACGTCGGATGCGGAACATCCAGCAGCCGCTTCACCAACGGCTGTGCTTTTTCGATGAGCGCGGCAGCCTGATCGCCCTTGCCGCTCTGAAAGAGCCGGTCCGCGTCACGATTCATCCCCGCCACCTGCTCCACGGTCTGCGCGTACCAGGGCTGATCGGTTGCATTGGACGCCGCCGGATGCCCGGCCCCGCATCCAGCAAGGAGCGCAGCGGCTAGGACGGCAATGTGACGCACTGTTTCAGCATATCCCGAACGTTATACTGACACCTGAGTTGCGAAAGAGTCGAAAGCCCGAAGCGAATTTGCCCTCTGAAAACCGTGGATTCCTGCGAGTGCATGGGTGGCGAATCGCGGCGCTTTGGATTTTCGTCGCCGTGGCGTATTCCAATTCCTTTGAGGCCGGCTTGGTCTTCGACAGCGCCGCGATCATCGGACAGGACCCGCGCATCCGCGAAGCGACGCCCAACAACGTCCGCCTCATTCTGACCGGAGATTATTGGTACGCCAACCCGACTTCGGGCCTGTATCGCCCGGTCACAACGCTCTCCTATCTGATGAACTACGCCGCATTCGACAACGCAACACGGCCGCCGGGTTATCACTGGATCAACCTTGCGCTGCATTCGGCGAACGTCGCGCTGGTTTACGGCTTGGGCGTGGCCATCCTCGGCGACCCGCCACTCGCGCTAGCTCTGGCCGCCCTGTGGGGCGTACATCCGCTGCTGACCGAGTCCGTCACCAATATCGTCGGACGCGCGGATCTTCTCGCCGCGTTCGGTGTACTCGCAGGTTTGCTCTGTTACCTTCGCGTCCCGTCCGCAGGTCCGCGCAAATGGGCGTGGCTGACCGCCCTCGCCGCGGCGCAAACCGTCGGCCTCTTCTCAAAAGAAAGCGGCGTGGTCCTGCCTGGGATCATGCTGCTCTACGACCTGGCGTGGCCGTCCCGCTGGACCTGGCGCGACCGCTTGCCCGCTTACGGCGCCGTCGCATTGCCGATCGCCCTGTTCGCGTACATGCGCGCGGCATTGCCCTCGCGAATGCACGTAGTCTTCAGCGAAAATCCGCTGATCGCCGCGGATTTCTGGACCGCCCGGCTGACGGCTATCAACGTGACCGGGAAGTTTCTTTGGCTGTTCGCGTGGCCCGCGCACCTGTCTGCCGACTATTCGTACAACTCGGTTCCCCTGGCCACCGGGATTATCCCACTCATGATCCTGGCTGCGCTTGTAGGCGCAATTGCGCTCGCCATCCGGTGGCGTGCGACGCTGCCGCCGCTGTTGTTCTTTCTCGGGTTCTTCTTGATCGCGTTCGCACCCGTTTCGAACCTGATCGTGATCATCGGCAGCATCATGGGAGAGCGATTCATGTATCTGCCCTCCGTCGGCCTCGCCGGATGCGCGGTAATCGCGATCCGTTTTCTGCCCGCGAAGGCTTTCTGGGCCGTGATCGGCACGCTATGCGTCGCCCTCGCCGCGCGCACCTACGCGCGCAACTTGGACTGGCAAGATGACCGCAGCCTTTGGACCAGCACCGTGACCGTTTCGCCGGGAAGCGCGCGGGCTCACAACAATCTGGGCAATTCGTTCCTGCAAGCCTCGAGCGCTCTTCCCGAAGCGAAGGCTGAATTTGAAGCCGCGCTCCGCATCCGCCCCGATTACGCGGAGGCGCATTACAACCTGGGAAAAACTCTGGCGCTCACCGGCCGTCTCCCGGAAGCGATGGTCGAGTATCAATCCGCGCTTCGCTATCCGCCCGATTATTCGAAGGCGTTACATCAGGCAAACGTCCACATCAGCCTCGCGAACGTGCTGGCTCGCATTCCCGGCCGCCTTCCGGAAGCAATCGCCGAATATCAGTCCGCGATCCGGATTCAACCGGATCGGGCGGACGCGCACTACAACTTGGGAAACGCGCTGGCCGCATCGCGTCTGGAAGACGCCATCCCGGAATGGACGGCGGCGCTGCGCATTGACCCCAATCTCGCCGACGCACATTACAACCTCGGGATCGCGCTGGCGAGCTTGCCTGGGCGCCGCGCGGACGCAATCGCTGAAATCGAAACAGCGCTGCGATTGCGGCCGGATGAAACCCGCCGCGCAATGCTGGAGCGCTTACGCGCGGCTCCGCCGTTGCCTCAATGAGACTTGATCCCCGTGCCCGGCTTCACGCCTTCGACGATTTTGCCGTCGCGCACCACTAGAACTCCGTTGACCAGTACGTGCGTGATGCCCTCCGAATACTGATCCGGCTTTTCGAACGTGGCCTTGTCGATGACGCGGGCGGCATCGAACACCGTAACATCCGCGTCCGCCCCGACCTTGATCCGGCCCTTCAACTTCATTTGCGGCGACATAGCTTCTAAGCGCCTGGCCGGAAGCAACGTCATTTTACGAACCGCCGTCATCAATGGCACGATTTTCTCATCGCGCGAATAATGCCCCAGCACGCGAGCATAGGTGCCCGCACCGCGCGGATGCCCCTTGCCGCCCGCGATCAATCCGTCGCTCGCGATCATCACATCCGGATTCGCCACCGCCTGCCGAGCCGCTTCTTCGGGAATCGCATGCAAGATTACACTGCCGCCTTCTTTGCGATATCGCGCGTACGTCTCCGCCGTGAGCCGCTCCCCCGTCGCCACCCATTGCAGATCCTTGTACGTAATCGAAAGCTTCTGCTGCCAGCCTTCATCGAACACAGCAGAATCGAGCCGAGTCTGCCCCGCTGTGTAAGGATACGCTTCCGTCGTTACGTCGACCCCGTGCTTCCGCGCGCCCTCGATCATCTCAATCGCGAGCCCCGTCTGCCCCATCGCCATGCTGGTAACGTGGACCATGTGGATCGACGCGCCGGTCACCGCCGCGTCGGCGATCATTTCTTCCACCGATTCGACGACGGAGCCTGGCTCGATCGCTCCCGGTGACCGGATGTGGACGAAACAGGGAACCTTTCGATCGGCGGCGATACGGACGACGCTCAAGATTTCCGGATGCGTGGCCGCGGGCACATAAGCGATGCCGATTCCGATTCCCAGCGCGCCTTCGTCCAGCCCCTTGCGCAGCAACTGCTCGGTTTCATGCCGCTCCTCCGCCGTTGTCCGCCGGTGCGCGGCCGGACCCGTAGGCAGAAACGTTCCAGGATCGTGCATCACCGCGATTCGCGCCGGAATATGACCGGCGCTCGCTCCAAAATTAATCAGCGCCTTGCCTTGGCGCGCGGCGTACCAGGCGTTCACCGGCGACACGCCGACTTCCAGCTCGAGCGCGGTGGTCACGCCATCCCGAGCTTTAAAGCGATAGTTTTCGTCATCCTGGCCATGCGAATGCAAATCGATGAATCCGGGCGCGACCACCAGCCCCTTTGCGTCGATGACCGTCGTGCCCTGAAGCGGCGTTGCCGCGATGGCCGCGATCCGCCCGCCGCGGATTCCAACGTTGCGGACGGCATCGAGACCGGATTCGGGATCCATAACGCGGCCACCGCTCAAAACCACATCGTAGGTTTGCGCCATCAGGCCGGACGCCGCCGCGATGGCAATCAGCGCGAGTTTCATATCGCCACTCCCCGATTCATTTTCTTGGCGCGCTCCAGCGCGAGACTCGCCGCCACGACGTCTTCCACCGCCAGCCCCAGCGATTTGAAAATCGTCACTTCTTCCGATGACTGGCGCTTGGCGGTCGCGTCCCCGAGTTCCGCGACAATGTGATTCGCGTCGAAGCGCCCCTCGGCGATTCCCATCACCACATCTCCCGACTCCTTCAGCGCCGCGGCGCGGGAATCGACGAACAGACGAGCGCGCGCGACCAGCGCCGGGTCCATCTCGCGCTGCGTCGGCCGGCACGCGCCCACCGAAATCACATGCGCTCCCGGCTTCACCCAGGAATTTTCCAGCACCGGCGTGGGCGAAGCCGTCACCAGGACAATCACGTCGGCGCCGCGAACCGCGGCCTCGGCGGAGTCCATCGCCCGCGCACCCGTTGCGCGTGCGAAATTTTCCAGATTCGCCCGCGTCGGGCTCCACGCGCGGATCTCGCTGAACTTCAGAACATGCCCCAACGCCTCTACGTGGCTGTGTGCCTGCACGCCCGAACCCAGGATCGCCAGAACCCGCGAATCCCCGCGCGCCAGCTTCTTTGCCGAAACGGCCGAGACCGCCGCGGTTCGCGCCTCCGTGATGTAGCGGCCGTCGAGAATTGCTTCCAGCCCCCCGGTCGCCGGGTCGAGCAGTACGATGGTCGCCAGATGCGACGGCAACCCGCGTTCGAGGTTCGAATGATACACCGTCACCAGCTTCGCGCCCATGGCCGGGGCCGAAGGAACGTACGCCGGCATCAGGCCGAAGAACGAGTGCTGCTCGCCGACTTCAAGAACGGTCCGCACCGGCTGCACGACGGTGCCGGCGGAAAACGCCGCTAATGCGCCCTCCATCGCGGCGATCAAATCGGGCATCGACAGGAGTTCGCGAACCACTGCTTCACTTAAGACAAGGGGCATATGAATTGGTACTTCGGGACAAGAAGTAATACAGTATCATGAGTGCGTTAACCTGACCGGTAAGCATGGATCCATTTCGCCGCGGCCTTGTGCCGATGTATCTGGCAGGCGCCGCAGCAATTTCCACGGTCGTCTCTATCGCCGCATTCGAGATTCTTATGGGGGCCGCGTTGGTCGCCCTTATCGCGACGCGCGCCGAGTGGAATGTCCCGCGAATCTGGCTCCCGTTCTCGATTTTTGTGCTGGGGACGATCGTATCTTTGCTGGCGTCGGGACACGCCCGTCAGGGTTTTCCGCAAGTCAAGAAATTCTACGTTTACCTGATGGTCGTTATCGTGACCGCGTCGTTTCGTACGGTTGCGCAGATCCGCTGGGTGGCCTTCGGCTGGACGCTCGCCGCGTCGCTTTCCGCCGCCTGGGCGCTCAATCAGTTCTACAACAAGTACCAGGACGCCAAGGACGAGCACAAGGATTTCTATCTCGCTTACGTCGGCGACCGGATCACCGGATTCATGAGCCACTGGATGACGTTCAGCGGCCAGATGATGATCGCGCTGCTCATCATCGGCGCTCTGGTGTTTTTCGCAAAAGAAACCAGGTGGACGATCGCCTGGTTGATCTGCGCGGGCGCGGTGATCAAGTTTGCCCTGCTGGCCGCCGAAACCCGCAGCGTCTGGCTGGCGACCGCGATCGGCGGCGCGTACCTCATCTGGTTCTGGAAGCGATGGGCGCTGCTCGCGATTCCTGTGTTGGTCGCCATTGTCGTGCTGGTGAATCCGTTCGAGATAGGCGACCGCGTGGTATCCGCCGTCAGCCCCCACGGCACGCTCGATTCGAATGCGCATCGCGCCATCTGCCGAGCCATCGGATGGGAAATGATCAAAGCGCATCCGCTGCTGGGCGTCGGCCCGGAGCAAGTCGGTCCGCAGCATCTCGCGTATCTTCCGCCGGGAACCAGGCTGCCGCTGCCGCCGGGATATTACGGCCATCTTCACAACATGTATATTCACTACGCGGCGGAACGCGGTGTGCCTGCGATGCTCGCGCTGGTTTGGATGCTGGTGTGGGCTCTCGCGGATTTCATCGGGGCGCTGCGTCATTCAGCCACCGGTTCTAAGGAACGCTGGCTGCTGCACGCGGCCATCGCGGTGATGATCGGAGTGTTGATCGGTGGCTATGAAGAGTTGAATCTCGGCGACAGCGAAGTGCTGGGGATGTTCCTGGCCGTCGTCGGCTGTGGCTACGTCGCCGTTTACGAGGTGAATAAGTGCCGGGTATAAATATGACGGGCCTGATGATGAATACGCCGCTGACGCTCACACCCCTCCTGGAACGTGCGGCGCGCTTGTACCCGGCGAAGGAAATCGCGTCTAAAACAGACACGGGCATGCATCGTTACACTTACGCCGAGTTTCACGCTCGCGTTCACCGGCTCGCCTGGGCGCTGGAGCGCATGGGCGTCAAGCCTGGCGATCGCGTCGGCACGCTGTGCTGGAACAGCTACCGCCATCTGGAACTGTATTTCGCCGTGACCTGCTACGGCGCCGTGCTGCACACGTTGAATCTGCGCCTGGCGAGCGATCAGCTTGCCTACATCATCAATCACGCCGACAATCGTGTGATCTTCGCCGACGCGTCGATCGCGAGCCTGCTCGACCCGATTCGCGGCGAACTTCCCGGTGTGCAAGAGGTCGTCCTTCTCGACGACACCGGCGGCTACGAAGAGTTGCTGGCGGCCGCTCCCGCGACGCCGTATCCGTGGCCCGATCTCCCGGAAACCCACGCCGCCGCGACCTGTTATACGTCGGGCACCACCGGCCATCCGAAGGGAGTCTTGTACTCGCACCGCTCTCTGGTCCTGCACAGCTATGGCCTCTGCATGGCCGACGGCTTCGCGTTGAGCGAGCGCGACACGGTTCTGCAACTGGTCCCCATGTTTCACGCCAACGGCTGGGGCATTCCCTACGCCGCGGTAATGACTGGATCAAAGATCGTCTTCAGCGGCCGTCACCTGCAACCCGCCGACATTGCCCAGATGATCGAAAGCGAGCGCGCGACGTTCACCGCCGGCGTCCCCACTCTGTGGATGGGTCTGTACAGTTTTCTCGAGCACGAGAAACACGATATTTCCAGTCTGCGGACCATCGTCGCCGCCGGCTCCGCCCTGCCGCGTCAATTTGTCGAATGGTATGAACAGAAGTACGGCATCCGGTTCATGCTCGCCTGGGGCATGACCGAAACCACTCCGATCGCCACCGTGATGGCGTTGAAGAGCAGCCTCGAATCGATGACCGGGAAGGAACGTTACGACCTTCTCGCCCGGCACGGCTTGCCCGTCGCTGGCGTCGACATCCGCATCGTCGACGAAATGGGAACCGAACTCCCGTGGGATGGCGCCACCATGGGCGAGCTTCAGGCGCGCGGACCTTGGGTCACCAGCGGCTATTACAACGATCCGCGCGGAGAGCAGCGCGGCCAGCAGGAATCGTTCATGGACGGCTGGTTCCGCACCGGCGACGTCGCCACCATCGATGCGGAAGGCTACATCCAGATCATGGATCGCACGAAAGATCTGGTGAAGAGCGGCGGCGAATGGATTTCGAGTGTCGACCTGGAGAACGCCATCATGGCGCATCCCAAAGTGATGGAAGCCGCCGTGATCGCGATCGCACATCCGAAATGGCAGGAACGGCCAGTCGCCGCCGTGGCGCTCCTGCCGCAATATCGTGGCCAGGTCGCCAAGGAAGAGATCCTCGATTTCCTGAAAGATCGCGTGGCCAAGTGGTGGCTGCCGGACGATGTCGTGTTCATCGACGCGGTTCCCAAGACCAGCGTCGGAAAATTCAACAAACGCGCCCTGCGCGAACAGTTTAAAGATTATTCGCTGCCTTCGTAGCGCCGCGCTTGCCGGCGACGATCCCAAGAATACCCGCCCCGTAGCGTTCCGCTTTCCGCTCACCTATCCCTGGGACCTCGCATAGGTCCGCAATACTGCGCGGCAGACGGCGGCAGATGGCGTCGATCGTAGCGTCGTGCAGAATGATGTAAGCTGGCATGCTCAGCTCCTTCGCGAGATTGCGCCGCCATTCGCGGAGAGAGTCACGCAAGCCGGCGTCAATGGGTTCCTCGATCGATTCCGCGGCAACCGTGAGCTTGCGCCGCACTCGCGAAGCCGGCTCCGGCGCCCGGTCCGCTTCGCCGATCCAGTCCAATTCCGTTCCGCAGATGTCGCAGGCATCGCAGCGTTCCCATTTCGGAGTCTCGCCGAAATGCGTGCAGATATGGCGATGCCGGCACTGGTCGCCCTCCGCGAACTTGCGCATCGTGTGATAGCGCTGCCAGGATCGCTCCCGCTCGCCCGGATCCTGCAATTGTTGGATGAAGTGCGCCAGCAGACCGATGTCGCGCTTCTGCCACAGCAGGACACAATCCGCGGGAAGCCCGTCGCGGCCGGCGCGCCCAGCTTCCTGATAATACTGTTCGAGCGATTTCGGCAGCGAAAGATGCAGCACCGCGCGCACGTCGGGCTTGTTGATCCCCAGCCCGAACGCGATCGTCCCCACCAGAATCCGCTTCTCGCCGGACATCCAGATTTCCTGGTTGCGCTGCCGGGTCTTCGTCTCCATCTGGCCGTGATAGGCGACCACCGGCAAACCTCGCCGCGAAAGCACCGCCTCCGTCTCGTCCACCGACTTAACGGTCGGTGCGTACAGAATCACGTTGCCTTCCGTGTAGTGCTCAAGCGCTGCCGCCAGCAGCTTGTCCTGCTCTCTCGGGCCACATTGCCGAACGATGTAGCGCAGGTTCGGCCGATGGAAACTCATCACCACTTTCGCAGGATCGCGGAGCCGCAGTTGAGCGACGATGTCGTGCCGAACCGCTCGCGTCGCGCTGGCCGTGAACGCGGCGATCGGCGTTTCGGGAAACCATTCCCGCAGCGCCCGCAATTGCCGGTACTCCGGCCGGAACTCGTGCCCCCATTCCGAAATACAATGCGCCTCGTCGATGGCGAAAAATCCCACCGGGACGCGCTTCAGCCAGTCGAGCACATCATCCCGGACCAGGCGTTCCGGCGAAAGGTACAGCAGACGGAATTCGCCCTTCTGCGCCCGGCCCATAATGTCGCGCTGAAGCGGGTAAGCAAGCGAGCTGTTGAGAAATGCGGCGGCGATTCCGGCCTGCTGCAAGCTCGCCGCCTGATCCTGCATCAGGGCGATGAGAGGGCTGACCACGACGCACGTCCGCTCCATGGCAACCGCCGGGAGCTGGTAGCACAGCGATTTTCCGCCTCCCGTGGGCATGACTACCGCTACGTCGCGGCCTTCGAGAATATTGCGGACCACCGCTTCCTGCCGTGCGCGGAACTGCGAGTATCCCCAATGCTGTTTCAGCAACTTGAACAGATCAGGTGAGTCCAAGTGACTATTGTAAGGGCTTCAGGTTCTTCGCAGCGTCGCCAGACCTGCTCCGGCGGCGATCAGCAGCATTCCCGACACGCGATTGGTCCATGCGGCATACCTCGGCTGGCGCGCCAGCTCCGACGCCTGGCCTGCCGCCAGTCCGTAAGCGCCAAGCACGCAGAACTCAATCACGACCGACGTCGCCGCCAGAATCGCGACCTGCGGCACAACGGCAAGCCTCGGATCGATAAACTGCGGCAGCAGCGCTGTAAAGAACAAAATGGATTTGGGATTGGATGCCTGCAGAATAAATCCGTCGCCGAACATCCGCAGCGCTGGCTTTTCCGTCGTTGCGCCGGCGCCGAGCGGGCTCCGCTTGCCGAATAGCGTTCGCAGGCCAAGGAAGATTAAGTAAGCCGCGCCGATCCACTTTACAGCGGAGAACAGATCGAAAGATGTGGCGAGCAGCGCGCCCAGGCTGGTCGCCGACAGCGCAAAGTAGACTAAATTCGCCGCCAGGATCCCCGCGTTCGATGCCAGGCTCTTCCGCGCGCCGGACCTGAGAGCGCTCGAAAGCACAAACAGCACCGCCGGGCCAGGAGTCAGGCACAATACTGTCTCGGTGGCAGCGAACCACCACCATGTGGTCCAGTTCATCGGCGGAATTTCTTGCTGCGGGATCTCTTACTATACGACGCCGGTAGATCAGTGCTGCTGAACCACGTCGCGGTTCTTCGTCAGGCGTCTTTCACTCAGTTGCACGCCGACGATATATTTCGCTCCGCGCCGGAGCGAATGCTTCACCACTCCGGAACCCGACAGGCCCAGGGCCTCGGCACGAATCATGACATAGGTACGGACGGGGATGGGCGCCAGCATCTCTATTTTCAGCCCGGCCGCGGATACGTCTACACACTTTCCGGTGACGAATCTCGGCCCTGTCGCGGCATCCTCCCAGCCGAGGCGCACCGGATCTCCCGATGCAAGTCGTGGATCGCGGCGCATGTCTTTGGAGGACATTTCTTCCCTCATCAAGGGATCGGCAGCCTTGCCGGTCGGCTTTAGCATCGCCGGAAAAGTGGTTGTTCATTGAAGTGCCACGTCGAAATAGTAGGATGTTGGGTTATGGCGAGTGACTGGGATTTCCGCTATTGGCTGGGCGATGACGACGGCGGTGGCTTCTTCGACGATTCCGGCGACGATGGTGGAGACGACGGTGGAGATAACGGCGGCTACGACGACGACCAGGATTCCGACGATCAGGACCCTGATCAAGACGACGACGATCAGGACGACGATCAAGACGCCGACGATCAAGACGCCGACGATCAAGGCGACGACGACCAGGCCGACGACGGCGGCGGCGATGGCGATGGAGATGGCAATGGAGATGACGGCAACGGAGACGACGGCGATGACAACGGCGACGTCTACGACGAGTTCTCCGATCCCGACGATCTCGTAGAGCTCGACGACGACACCGCGCTCTCCGCCGACAGCTTCCCCAACGCTACGGAAGAGGATTTCGAGGACGACGACGGAAGCTGGACACCGGACGATTATCAAGAATCGGCCACCAACCTCTTCGGCAATCACCAATACTTCGGCGACACGCTCACGACGCAGCTCGGAAGTCAGGGCTATCAGCCGTTCCAGGACCAGGGATTCTTAAGAGGATTCGATCAGGTCGTCCCCGGCAGCGCGGATACCGTCCGCCTGTTCGAACGCGACGGACAGCTACACGCGTTTGGATTTGTCACGGCGGCGGCCCTGGAACTCCTACGGTTGCGATACACCGGCATCGATTTGAGCAATCTCGACGTGGCCGTCCCTCCGAAAGGCGAGGCCGTCGAACCGAAGCCTCTTCCGCCCGCGTTCGATTCGGTCCAGGTTGCCGACGCGGTCGATTTGCGAAAGCATTGCACACCGGTCGGCGATCAGGGACAAACCTCGCGATGCTCCGCCTTCGCCTGGACGCATGCCACCGAGATGGTGTCGAATATCAAAACCGGAACCGCCGCTCGCCTCTCTCCCAATTACACGATGCTCGAGTTCCAGCGCCTGCAAGGCGACGCGCAGGACTACAAGTACGCCTATTCCGGCGGAGACGGCACGGTCAGCGGAACCGACCCCGGCAATGTTCTGGTCGAGCATGGCACCTGCCGCCAGGAGCTGTGGCCCGATTCGAGCGAAGTCCCCACTACATCCGAGCGCGTGCTGATCTCCGACGCCGAAAAGCATCATCTTGACGCCACGCCGCACCCCATCGCTCTCGACGATGTGCGTAAAGTTCTGAGCGCGGGCTGCCCGGTTCACGTCGCAATCAACACGGGAGAAGCGTTCTCCGACGTTGGCCGCGACGGTCTGTTCAACGCCTCGGAAGGCCCCAGCGGCCGTCACGGACGGCACGCCATGTTGATCGTCGGCTACACCGGCAACTTCTACATCATCAAGAATTCCTGGGGAGACACGTGGGGCGATAAAGGATATTGCTACGTCCCCAAGAATGTTCTAGCTGAATCCGAGCCGGACCTGGTCGCGGTTCTGATTAAGAAAGACGAAGCCCCGCCAACAACTACTTCGTGACGGGTTGCAGGATCCGCTGTTCGATAATGCGATCCACCAGCCCGTAATCGAGCGCGGCCGGCGGCTCCAGAATGTAGTCGCGATCGACATCGCGCGCGATCCGGTCGACCGGCTGGCCGGTCGCGTCCGCCAGAATCTGATTCAGCGTTTCGCGCATGCGCAGAATCTCTTTGGCATAGATGTCGATGTCCGTAGCTTGTCCGGCCAGGCCGCTCATCGAAGGCTGGTGAATCAAAATCCGTGAATGCGGAAGCGTATAGCGCTTGCCCTTGGTCCCGCAGGCCAACAGGACCGCGGCCATCGAAGCCGCCTGTCCGACGCAGTACGTCACGATGTCCGGCTCCACTAAGCGCATCGTGTCCAGAATCGCCAGGCCCGCGGTGATCGAGCCACCCGGGGAATTGATGTACAAGGAGATGTCTTTCTCGGGGTCCTCGGCGGCCAGAAACAGCATCTGGGCGATGATCAGATTGGCGACGTTATCGTCGATGGGCGTGCCCAGAAAGATGATATTTTCTTTCAACAGGCGTGAATAGATGTCGAAGGCTCGCTCGCCGCGCGACGTCTGTTCCACCACCATCGGCACAAGTACTGAATTCTGCATACGATCTCCTTAGAACACACCGACTTGAAGTCCCGGCGGCTATTTCTTGGCAGCGCGCCGGCGGGGCCGGGAAAGCAGTCGGCGCTTCTCCCCCAGCGCATTCGCTAGTTCAGCGATTGAAGTCCCCTCTAAATAACCTATGATACGCGACCGGAGCGCCATCCAGGAATCGTGCATGCCGCAGGCCACGCGATCGTTACATTCCGGACTGCCGGCCGGGCAGCGGTCGTAGCGCCCCGCGCCGTCCACGGCCTCGACAATCTGGAGCAGCGAAATCTCCTCGGGCGCGGGCTGCAAACGGAATCCTCCGCGCGGCCCTTTGCTGGATTTGAGGAAGCCGTCGCGCGCCAGGTCTTGTAGTATCTTCGCCAGAAAGTGCGCCGGAGCGCCGGATTCCGCCGCGATATTTTTCACCATCGCGTATTCCCCGGAAGGGAGTCCCGCCATATGGACGAACGCCCGTATGGCATATTCCGAGGAGCGGGAAAAGACCATGAGGTAAGAATACCAGTTTATCCGTAATTGCTTGGCGATATGATGAAAACATGCCACGGAAATGGCTGATCGCCATCGCGCTCCTCGTCGTATTGGCGGCGGGCGGCGTTGCGATCCGTTTGCGCGCGCACAAGCTGAAACCGGCGCCGGCCGCGCCTGCCCCGCCTGCCGCCGTTCCGGCGAATCCCGATGATTTCGTCGGACGCGTTCAGCCGCGAACTGTCATTCAGGTTGCCGCGCCCATGGAGGGCACGCTCGAAGCATTCTTCGTCGACGTCAACCAGGAGGTTTACAAAGACCAGCTTCTCGGCCGCATCCGCAACGCCAACCTGGAAAACGCACAGAACCAGGCTCAGTTGGATTTCGATAAAGCGCAGACCAGCGGCACCACGCTCGACGGCGACCAGCTTGCCGTGCGTCTCGAAGCCTCGCGTGCGTCCGTGGATCAGAGCCGGGCGCGCGCGGACGTCGACCGTCTCGAAAAGATCTACCAGAACCAGAAAAAGCTCTGGGACCTGGGCGCGACCGCCCGCCTCGCGTTCGAGAAGGCTCAGAAAGATTACACCGAAGCTCGCGCCGCCAGTGACCGGGCCGACGCAAGCGTGAAGCGCGCGTCTGAACGCACCGCCGCGATCGACGGTGAAATCGAAGCTGCGAAACGGGCGGTGACCGATGCAGCCGCCGCGCTCGATCGAGCTAAGGCCGAGCTTGCAAACGAAGAAATCCATTCGCCCGCCGACGGGATCGTGATCGCACGCCGCGGCCAGCCGGGAGAGCCCGTGGATCCATCCATGAAGGATCTCTTACAGCTCGGCACGGATCTTACGTTGTTGCAGGTCACCGTCACTCCCGATCCCGCCACTCTCGCGCGAATTCGTGCCGGCCAGGCGGCCAGCGTCAAGGTTCCCGCGATCTCGCCCGACGAAATGCCGGGGACTGTCCGCGAAGTGCGCGGATCTGACGTAATCGTCGATTTCACTAATCCCGTTCCTCTGTCGAAGCTGGATGTGACGGCACAAGTTAGAATCAAATTTTGATTCATCCTCAAACCGCTAGGAGAGTGAATGCAGTTTCTGCATGAAAGTTTGGTGGAGCTGATTACGCAGACATCCACGAATCTTCCGCCGGACGTACGCCAGGCCATGGGAATCGCGATCGCGAGCGAAACACCGGGAACGCAATCGTCGCAGGCCTTAAGCATCATCGCGTCGAATATCGACATGGCCGCCGGCGACGAAGGGCCCATTTGCCAGGACACCGGCATGCCGACGTTCGTCGTCCATACTCCGGTGGGCGTCAATCAGATCGTTTTGAAGAAAGCGATCCGCGCAGCTGTCGCCGAAGCGACCAAACGCGGCAAGCTGCGTCCCAACTCGGTCGACTCGCTGACCGGGAAAAACACCGGCGATAATCTGGGCGTCGAAACTCCCGTGATTCACTTCGAGCAGTGGGAGCAGGATGAGATCGAAGTGAAGCTGATCCTAAAGGGCGGCGGCTGCGAGAACAAGAATATTCAATATTCGGTGCCCTGCGAACTCGATCACCTGGGCCGCGCCGATCGGAATCTCGAGGGCGTCCGCAAGTGCATTCTTCACGCCATCTGGCAGGCGCAGGGACAGGGCTGCGCGCCCGGAGCCGTCGGCGTATGCATCGGCAGCGATCGCGCGCACGGCTATGTCCTGGCAAAACAGGAATTGTTCCGCACTCTTGACGATGTGAATCCGATTCCGGAGCTGGCGAAACTCGAAGCGGAGATTATGGAGGAGGCCAATCGCATCGGCGTCGGCGCCATGGGCTTCGGCGGTAAAGTATCGCTGATCGGATGCAAGATCGGAGCCGCCAACCGGCTTCCGGCGAGTTACTTCGTTTCCGTCGCCTACGATTGTTGGGCGTATCGAAGGCTCGGCGTCCGTCTGGATGCCGCGAGCGGTGCAATCACCGGCTGGCTCTACCGCGACCCGGAGCGCCCCGTCCAGAAAATGGCGCACGGCGAAGGATTCCCGCTCACCGGGCGCGAGGTAGTTCTGCGAGCTCCGTTATCCGAAGCCGACGTACGCGCGCTGAAGGTCGGCGATGTGGTGCTGATCAGCGGCGAAGTGTACACGGGCCGCGACGCGGTCCACGCGCATCTCGTAAAGAATCCACCTCCGGTGGATTTGGCGGGGTCGATTCTTTATCATTGCGGTCCCGTGATGCTCAAGCAGGGCGATACCTGGACCGTCAAAGCCGCCGGCCCCACCACCAGCAGCCGCGAAGAGCCGTATCAGGCCGACATCATCCGCAACTACGGAGTCCGCGCGGTCATCGGCAAAGGCGGGATGGGCAAGAAGACACTGGCCGCATTGAAAGAATCCGGAGCGGTGTATTTGAACGGAATCGGCGGCGCCGCGCAATACTACGCGCGGTCCATCGAAAAGGTTCTGGGAGTCCATTTTATGGAGTTCGGCATTCCGGAAGCCATGTGGCACCTTCAGGTGAACAATTTCGTCGCCATCGTCACCATGGACGCGCATGGCCACAGCCTGCACGCCGATGTCGAAAAGGAAACCGGAGAGCATCTCGCCGAATTGCAGAAAACGTGATCAATCGCAGAGAGTTCGTCGCCGCAATCGGTGGCGCGATGTGCGCGCGCGCCGCCTCTCCGGCGGACATGACTCTGCGAATCTCGCCGGTTAATCTCGAAATCGCGCCGGGCAAGATCATCAAGACCATCGGCTACAACGGAGCCGTTCCCGGCCCGATCCTACGAGTCGCGGAAGGTAAGCCGATTACCGTCGAAGTACACAACGAAACTTCCACACCCGAACTGGTTCACTGGCATGGCTTGTTCATTCCATCGGAAGTGGACGGCTCGGCCGAGGAAGGAACGCCGGTGGTCCCGCCCCACGGATCGCAGCGTTACTCGTTCGTGCCTCGGCCCTCCGGGACGCGCTGGTATCACACCCACACCTCCGCCGGCCGCGACTTGAAACGTAGTACGTACACCGGCCAATACGGTTTCTTATACGTCGAGCCGAAAGAAGATCCCGCCCAGTTCGATGCCGAGGTCTTTCTCGCGCTCCACGGCTGGGACCCCTACTTCACCAGCATGGAGGACGGTGGGCTGGAAGTCGCCTACAAGCGCTTCTCCATAAACAGCCGCGCGCTGGGGTCCGGCGAGCCGATCCGCGTGAAACAGGGCCAGCGCGTGATGTTTCGCATCCTGAACGCGAATGCGACCATGATGCACAGTCTGGCCCTGCCCGGCCACAAATTCAACGTCGTGAGCCTCGACGGAAATCGCGTGCCGTCGCCGGGAGAAGTGGAAGTGCTCGACCTGGGCCCGGCGGAGCGCGTTGACGCCATCGTCACCATGAATCAGCCGGGCGTCTGGATTCTAGGCGATCCGGACGACAAGGTGCGCAATGCAGGCCTCGGGGTAATCGTTGAGTATGCAGACCGGCAGGCTTCCCCTCAATGGTCTCTTCCCGGCCCATGGCGCTGGGATTACACGCGCTTCGCCGGACCCGCCGCCCCGCTCCCCGATGCCGTTTCCGTGCCTTTGGCGTTCAAGAAAAAGTTCGCCGGCAATCGCTGGGTGGACCACTGGACCATCAATGGCAAGGAATTTCCCAAGACCGAGCCGATCCGCGTTCACGCCAACCAGCGATATCGCCTGGTTTTCGATAACCAGAGCGATGAAGCTCATCCGGTCCACCTGCATCGCCATTCCTTTGAACTGGTCAAGTTCGCCGGCACGCCAACGCGCGGCGTCATGAAGGATGTGGTCGTCGTCCCGGCCCAAAAACAGGTGGAAGTCGATTTCGTGGCCGACAATCCCGGCATGACCCTGTTCCATTGCCATCAGCAGATGCACATGGATTACGGGTTCATGGCGATGGTCGAATACGCCTAGCCCGGCCCGGTGATTTACAACCGCACGAGGCCCGCTCACTGGCGTTCGCGGCTCGGATTGGTTTGGTTGGTTGCTTCGACGTCACCGAGCCGCGACAGCCATGGAGCGGGTGCCGACCGGTCGAACAGACGATCAGCCCAATATCGAACAAATCGTCCCAGAGCCGAACGGCTTGCCACGGCCCGTCACTTTCGCGTCAATGGGATAGAGTTGCAGCCCAAGTGCACCCTCAACACAAGCGATGTTCCAGGATCTGCGTTATGCGCTCCGGTCTTTGAGAAAGTCTCCCGGCTTCACGGCCGCCACGGTCCTCACCCTGGCCCTCGGGATCGGCGCCAATACGGCCATCTTCAGCGTGGTTAACGCGGTCCTGCTGAAGTCGCTTCCCTATAAAGCGGCCGACCGGCTGGTGATCGTCTACACCTCGAAACCGGGGAGCCCGCGGGATTTCGTATCCCAGCTCGACCTGGATGACTGGCGCGCGATGACCACATCCTTCTCCGGTCTCGCATCCTCGGTTCCGCAAAGCGTGAATCTCACCGGCCGCGACGAGCCGGAACGCATTGTCGGCGATTTCGTGTCCGCGAATTTCTTCTCGGTGATCGATGTGCAGCCCGCCTTGGGCCGTCTGTTTCTTCCTGGCGAGGATCGTCCGGGCGCCGAACGCGTCGCCGTCCTTACCGACAGCCTCTGGCACAACCACTTTGGTGGAGATCCGTCCATCGTTGGCAGGAGTCTCATCTTCAACGGCGAGCCGTACACGGTTGCGGGCGTTCTCCCGCCGGGTTTTGTGCTCACTCCCTGGGATGTAGACGTTTTTCTGCCCGCCTATAAGTATCCGAACTATACGCTGGATCGGGCTTCGGCCATCGGCGCGGTTTTCGGAAGGCTCGCGCCCGGCGTCTCTCTCACGCAAGCCCAAACCGAAATGAACGGTGTCACGGAGCGCTTGGCGTCGGCATATCCCGCGTCGAACAAGAACCACGGGGCCCTGCTGGTGCCTCTCAAGGAAGTGACGATATCCGAGATTCGGCCGACGGTGATCGCTCTGGCCGCCGCAGTCGCGTTTGTCCTGCTGATCGGTTGCGCCAATGTCGCCGGCCTGTTGATGACCCGCATTGTCGGCAAACAGGCGGAGCGCGCCATTCGTCTCGCGCTCGGCGCCAGCCGGGGCCGTCTGATTTCCCATGTGCTTGCCGAAGCTCTGGTGATCGCGGCCGCTGGCGGGGCCCTCGGCTTGATCGCTGCATTTTGGGGCATCGACGCACTCGCCCGAGCCGCGGTCGACTACATGCCCCCCGGGACCCGGCTGGCGCTGGATGGAACCGTGGCCGCATTCACGTTCGGCGTGTCTCTGGCGACTGCTCTGCTGGTCGCAGCGCTGCCGGCATGGCAGGGATCGGGTGCGCGGCCGTTGCAGGAAGCGCGAGGCTCAGGCTCCGGAGCCGCTCGCAATCCCGCACGCAATCTTCTCGTGGTCGCCGAAGTGGCCCTTGCTCTGATCCTGCTCGTAGGCGCGGGCCTGACCATCAAGAGCCTTCTCGAATTGGGCCGCGCCAATCGTGGATTCGACGCCCACAATGTGCTGACCATGGAATATCGCCTGCCGCGCAACAAATACGCGAGCGGCGCGGCGCAAACCCGGTTCCACGAACAAGTGGTCGCCCGGATTCAAGCGGTTCCAGGCGTGATTGCCGCGTCATCGGTGCGCGCCGTGCCATTGCGGGGCAACGGGCAGAACGTTGATTTCCTTCTCGGCGACCGCCCGGAACCGGCCGCGGGCGAAAGGCCTCGTGGACTGTTCAACGCCGCCGACCCCTACTTTTTCTCGACCATGCGCATTGGATTGCTTCGCGGCCGTGTCTTCACTGAGCACGATCAGGCGGGCTCCGCCAAGGTCGCGGTAATCAATCAGACGCTGGCCCTCCGCTACTTCACGGATCGCGACCCGATAGGACAGGTGATCCGGATTCCCGGCCAGGGCGTGGATCTGACGGCCGAAATCGTCGGCGTGGTAGACGACGTGAAGCAGTTCAGTCCGGCCGACCCGCGGTCACCGCAGATCTACGGAGTGCTGGCGCAGAATCCGTTCGTCTTCACGAGCCTGGCGGTTCGCACGGCCGGCGATCCGATGCTGCTGGTGAACGACATTCGCCAGGCGCTGTGGCAAGTGGATAAGGACCAGCCGGTGTGGGGCATTCGCACCATGGAGTGGCGGCTGGCATCGCTCGCGGCGCCCCGCCAGTTCGTCGCGACAATGCTGGGCGGATATGCCGCGCTCGCGCTGCTGCTCGCCTCCATCGGCATCTTCGGAGTTGTGTCCTACGTAGTCAGCCAGCGCACGGCGGAGATTGGCATTCGGATGGCGCTGGGCGCTCGGCCGTCGGACATTGCGCGGCTGGTGCTGGGCCATGGCCTCTCGATGGCCCTGATCGGAATCGGAATCGGCGTCGCCGGAGCGGCCTGGCTCGCGCGTTATCTGAGAAGCGAGCTTTATGCGGTCAGTCCCTTCGATCCGCGGGTATATGCGATGGTTGCCGCGCTGCTGGCGCTGGTGGCCACCGTGGCCTGCCTGATTCCCGCTCGCAGAGCGATTTCGATAGATCCTGTGGAAGCATTGAGACGGGAGTAATTTATGGCTGATCTTCTATACGCGGTTCGGATGTTGCGCAAGAATCTCGGATTCACCGTGATCGCCGCGGCGACTCTGGCGCTGGGCGTGGGAGCGAACACGGCAATCTTCAGCGTAGTGAAGGCAGTGCTGCTGAATCCGCTGCCCTACGGCGCGCCCGAACGGCTGGTGACCGTGGCGGAGGCGAGCCCGGGAGCCCTCAAGCCCGTCACTGTGGATTTCACGACCACCTATGACTTGCGAACCCGCAGCCGCTCCTTCGAGACCATGGCCCTGTACCGTCCCGGATCCGGCGCATTGGTGGAGGGCGGAGAGCCAGAACTGATCAAAGGCATGCGGGTCAGCGCCGATTTCTTCGACACGCTGGGCGTGAAGGTCCAGATGGGCCGCGACTTTCAAACCGAGGAAGACCGCCCGGACCGCCGTTATGAAGTCATCCTGAGTCAGGGCCTGTGGCTGCGGCGCTTCGGCGGCGACCCTAAGATTGTGGGCCGCGTGATCCATTTGAGCGAATCGCCATTCACCGTAGTTGGGGTGCTTCCGGCAAACTTTCGACCGCTGGGAATCGCCGGCGTGGTGGATTCGCCTGAAATGTTCATGCCGCTCGGATACGACCTGAAGCAATCGTCAGCCTGCCGGGGCTGCCAGCATTTGCATCTGGTGGCCCGCCTGAAGCCGGGCGTTGCCGCGCGGGAAGCCGAGGCTGAGCTCAACACCACCATGCGTAGCCTGGTTCGCGAATATCCCAACAGCTACAATCCGAACGCCACCGTAGTGGTGACGCCGCTGAAGGAATTCATCGCCGGCGAGGTGACGAAGCCCCTTTGGGTTTTGTTGGGCGCCGTGGGATTCGTGCTGTTGATCGCCTGCGCCAATGTCGCGAACCTGTTGCTGGTGCGCGCCTCAGGCCGGACCAAGGAAATCGCGCTGCGCGCCGCGCTGGGGGCGGGGCGCGGCCGCCTGGTCCGTCAGTTGCTGACCGAAAGCATGATGCTGGCGCTGGCGGGCGGGATCGGCGGTGTGCTGCTGGCCATGTGGGTGACGTCCGCGTTTGCCTCCTTCGGACCGAAGGAAATGCCCCGCGTGAATGAGATCCACATCGATGCCGTCGTGCTCCTATTCGGACTTCTGGCCAGCATGCTCACCGGCATTCTGTTCGGTCTTGCGCCCGCGCTGCGCGCTTCACGGGTGGACTTGAACGATACGTTGAAAGATACGGGCAAGGCCACCGCCGGCCGATCGCGAAACGGATTGCGCAATCTGCTGGTGACTGCCGAACTCGCCCTGGCGTTTGTGCTCGTAGTCGGCGCCGGACTCCTTGGAAAGAGTTTCCTGCGTCTGATGAACGTGGATCCGGGATTTGACCCGCACAACGTGCTCACGCTCAACACCTTCGTCTACGGTTCGCGGTATCAGCAGCCGGAGGCCACGCTCGGTTATTACCAGCAGGTGTTCGACCGGCTCCGCGCGACCCCGGGCGTGGAGGCGGTCGCGATGACCAGCGTGCTGCCCCTGAGCGGCAATTTCGATCGCCGCAGTCTGCAAATCCAGGACCGGCGCCTGGCGAGCGATGCCGCGGCTCCATTCGTCGACACGTGTTCGGTTTCACCCGACTATTTCCGCGTGATGAAGATCCCGGTGAAGCGCGGCCGGACCTTTACGGATCAGGACCGGATGGGCTCGCCCGGCGTCGCGATCATCAGTGAGTCCTGCGCCAGGTCCCAATTCCCGAATCAGGACCCCATCGGCAAGCACGTCCAGTTAGGCGGCCGGGCGGATGACAAGCCGTGGGCGACGATTATCGGAATTGTAGGCGATGTGCGGCAGTACGGGCTCGACCAGACGACGGATATGGAAGCGTACGTAGCCCAGGCCCAGGACGTGAGCTTCGCGTATCAACTGGTGGCGCGGACTTCCCTCGATCCGAAGCTGCTGGAGCGGACCGTAAGAGAAGCGTTTCTGACGGTAGATAAGACCCAGCCGGTGTTTAACGTGACTTCGCTCGAAAAATATCTCGAGTCGTCGCTCGCGGCGCGCCGCTTCACGCTGTCGATGCTGGCTCTGTTCGGAGCGCTCGCGCTGGCGCTGGCCGCGGTGGGGATCTATGGCGTCATCTCCTACACGGTGAGCCTGCGCACACGCGAAGTGGGAATCCGGATCGCGCTGGGCGCCGACCGGAGCAGCGTCCTCGGCCTGATTCTGCGGCAGGGGTTGATGCTGACCGGCGCCGGCCTCGCGGTCGGTTTTCTGGCGTCGCTCGCTTTGACGCGTTTCCTGGCGAGCCTGCTGTTCCAAGTGCAACCCGTCGACCTGGCGACATCGGCCATGGTGGCGGCGCTGCTATCGCTGGCGGCTCTGGCCGCGAGCTATGTCCCGGCCCGGCGCGCGACGCGCGTCGACCCGATGATCGCTTTGCGGTACGAGTAGCGAGCTTGTTTGCGCATACTGCCACAGAACCGCGAACGCCAGCGAGCGGGTCCCGACGCCTTGCAATTCTCTCTAGTATCCGCAAGACCGCTCACAGGAAGCCGAGGCCGATGGTTGGGCGGCCGCGGCTCGAGACACGTCAGGACCCCGCTCGCTGCCGCGCGCGGTTCGGCGGCGTTGCCTTGCGATCTGTGAGTAATCGGTTAGCTGCTGCGCGCCGCCAGCCGCACGATAATCCACCAGAAGACCGTTAGAAAAGCAATGAGTCCCGTGGCGACCACGACAGCGGCGCGAATAGGTCCCGCGCCGGTGCGTCCTTGGCGGAGAGGAATCGCGGTCATCCCAAACCACGCCTGTCGCGTGCTGCAGGAATGACATCGACGAATCTCACCGCCCAGCGCATGCAGGATCCTTTCCCAGGCTCCATGACGATGAGAGTGATGAATCCGCTCCGACCCACAACGCGGACATCGACGGTTGCCCTCTACCGTTGGCATAGCTGAGCCGGCCCTAGCGCCTCCATTTCAGAAAGGCTCGATCCGCACCTCGCGAAGTTCCATTTCTAACTCCGAGGCCGCCGATCCGGGCTCGCGTCTGTAAAACAAACTCAACCGCGCGAGCCCCTTTTCGGGCACGCGAAACGTCCATGCGGAATCTGTAGAATCGACGTTCCGATCAAGCTGGGGACTTTCCGCCGCGGGAAACACCTTAGAATCGATCGCCCAGCGCAGCCCCGAGAATCGGGTGTCCTTCCCCCATATCGAGTGCCTGAAGCGTAACCGGTAACAACGAGCCTCGAGCTCAATGGGTTGATCGAGAAGAATGCAGCTTTCCGGCTGGCCGCCGCTGAGGGAAAACCGGATTCGGGATTCTCGCCATTGTGACCGGATGCCGCTGGACGCGCGGATTTTCCAGTCAAAACCCTCGCCGGTGGGCTCGACGCGAAAATCTCCGTTGGTAAGCGTTGAGGCTGCCAGGAAAAGGCCCTTCCAGATCTCGCGGGCGGCGACGGCATTGCCGGCGGCGATTTGCAGGCTGGTAAAGGCCATCAGGCGAGGCACGTCGTTGCCAGATACGTCGGCGCGAGCGAGCATTCTGCGAGCTACTCTCTGAGCATCGTCTAGCCTGTTTTCATGGATCAGCAGGTCGAAATACGCCCGGTCAATGACCGCGGAATCGCCCAGAGCGCCCACCAGCGCCGGATCCATGCGATCGCAGAGTTTGATCAACGGAGTCAGGTCTCCATAGCTGCGCGCGGCCGCGCGGTGCGCCCACGGCCGGAAATCCTGCCGGTCGCCGCGCCGAAAATAGAAATTCGCCAGAGTCCAGGCAGGCAAGTACTGGCGGTCCACTTCGGCGGCTTTGAGGAAGTCGCGCTCTGCCTCCGCGAAATCCTCCCCGCGCTCGGCCGCGAGACCAAGCGCGATCCACGCCCTGCTTGACCGTGGGTTGAGCCGGGCTGCCTCCCGCCACCAAGCTTGCGCGGATTCGCCATCCGGCTCGATTTCCTGTTCGGCCAACCGCTCGAAGGTACCGGGGTCAACCGGCAGGCGCCAGGCGGAAGGCGCCCCCGCCATTCCGGGTGTATAGCCGAACCGAACCGCGACTTCCCCCAAGGCGAGCCGCACGGTTGCTCCCGCGGCAAGGACACACGCAGCCGCGACAGCCAGGCTGGCCGTCCGCGTCCCAAAGGCCGTCCACATGCGAGTCATTTGCTCAACGAATCCTGAGGCGCCGGATCGCTTTTGAGTTTTCCCGCGGCCGCCAGGCCTCCCACCACCGCTGCGACGGCCACGCCCGCAACGATAGCGATCGTTTTCGCCGAAACGCCGCTCCCCGTGCCGCGCTCGCCGCTCGCTCCGGCGGGCGCCGCCGACTGCTTGCCCTTCTCGCAGCCTTTGGAGATTCGCTTCACGCCCGTGACGCGAATCAACTCGCTGGCATCCGGGGCCGGAGTCGCCGCAGGGTCCTGCGCGCCGGTGATCTCCACGCGATTCCCCTGCTCCTTTTGCAGGCCCTCGCCTGTGACCTCGACCATGACGTTGGTGGTCTCGTCGGTCAGCAGGAAATGGCCGCTTCGCTTCGTCAGACAGCCGGTGACGCGTGACGGAGTGCTGGAGGCCTGCGGTTCGAATTCGAGCACTCGCCCCGCCGCCACTTTCGCAACCAATACGCCGCGCCGGTTCCAGGCATCCCACGATCCTGCGAGTGCCGCCACGGTGACCTCCGCCCCGTTCCCCAGGGTGACCTGCGCCGATGCTTCGGCCGTTTCCGGGCGGATGACAAGACCATCCGGCACCTCCAGCCGGAAGGCGCTGTCGCTATGACTGAATCTGATATCCCCCTTCTCGAGCATCACCCGGTCCGCAAATACCCGCGCCCTGGAGAACGCGCCCAAAGAGACCTGCGCCCCGCGCGATAGCTGGATAGACGAAGCCGAACGATTGGTCTCGATCGTGGTCCCTTCAAAGAGCGTGGCGTTGCCCCGGACCAGGGAGCGGTCGATTTGCATCGTGCCCGGCGTCGTTACTGTCCCGATTTCGGCTGCGCCGGAGACGGGACCAGCCACCGCAGGCCGGCCCCCGGTCATTAATAAGACGGCCAGTGCTACCGCCACCGCGCCCGCCGATTTCGCCGCTTCGAATTTCAATTCTGCCCCCGCGTCGTGATGTCGAAACTCGTGTCGCCGAATTAGTGCGCGCCCGCGCCTGCTCCTCTCACTTAGCAGCGCCCCGATCAGACTGAAAATCCAACAACTAACACCCAGGCGCTCGAAAGGATAATCCACTGTTGCGTGGAGGAACACCGCAAGGACGCCAATCCCCCAAACGGACCGGATCGCCGGCCGGACCAGAGTAACCGCAAGCACCAACCAGGCCAGAGCGAAAGGGATTCCCCCTTCCGCCGCCCATTCGAGCCAGTCATTGTGCGCATGATCGACAATCTTGCCCGCGTCGAACTGCGCGTAGGCAGGATATACAATCTGGAAGGTTCCGAGCCCGAAGCCGCGCCAGGGGTGATCCGCGATCATGGCCACCGTCGACTTCGCGATTTCGCGCCGGTATTCAAAAGGATCGGCCTGGGTGACCCGCCGGGCCAGTTCGCCCGCTCCCACCGCCGTGATGAAGACCGCGCTCAACGCCAGGAATCCGACGACCGCGCTGCGCTGGGCACGCCACATCAGCGCGCTCGCCACGATCGTTTCCAACACCAGCAGCGTCGCGCCGGCTCTGGACGCCGATGCAACTCCGGCGGCCAGGAGGCTCGCGGCAATTCCCGCATAGATCGGTTTCTCGGAAAGCCACAACGCGACCGGCAGGGCCAGCTCCAGGAATGCCGCGAAGTGGTTGCGGTTGGGAAAGGGTCCCCAGCCGCCAGGCGCTTCCGATGTTCGAATCAGATGGACCAGCAGCGCCTCCAGACTCACGGCGAATGCGAACCACAGGAACACGCGGAGGACGGTGTCCAGGCCCTCCCGCGTCACGTGGCTCGAAAAAATGAAAGCGGTCGCCCCCAGTGCAGCGGCGGCAAGCGATGCGTTCCACATCTCGTAAGGGCCAGCCGTGTATGAGCTATCGGTTGAGCCGGCAATCTGCGCGAATCCCCATAGCGATATCGCGCACAACGCCACCTCTGCCGGGCCCCAGCGGACCCGTCGCGCAAAGCCCCTGGAGCTAAGACATAAGAAAATGGCGAAGGCGAAGACGCCAAACTCGAACGCCCAAACTGGAAAAGGACTTCGCAGAAAATCCGTGAGCGTCGCCCCAACCCCGAGAGCGAGCAGTGCGTACAGACTCCCGTTCGCCATCGGCCTCGCGCAATTTCTCGATTCGAGCATCACAACGAACATCACAACGGACATCACAACGATCTGGCAGGCTTTACGCCACAACGCTGTGAGCGCGCTCTGATCCCTCGCGCGTCCCAGCAACGAGAAAGCCGCTGGGCGAGTAGCCGGGGATCAACTCCTGTAGCGCCGCCACCACGCCCGTACCGTCGCGCGCCTCGACATAACTTTCCAGCGTTTCGAGACAGCGAACTACGGGTTCGGCCTCAACCTGCGGGCCCGCGCAGATCCGAACATGGGGGTGCCGCGTGGCCACCATCGATTCCCCTTCCCCGGTCAGTTCCTCGTGCAGCTTCTCGCCCGGCCGGATGCCGGAGAAGCGGATCGGAACGTCTTCGGTGTTGAGCCCATTCGAGACGATCAGATTGCGAGCCAGATCCACGATACGAATCGGATCGCCCATATCCAGCACGAAAATCTCGCCGCCCGAGCCGGCCGCGGCCGCCTGCAATACCAGTTGCGCCGCTTCCGAGACCGTCATGAAAAAACGCTGCATGTCCGGATGGGTCACGGTGAGCGGAGCCCCAGTCTCTATCTGCCGCTGAAACAGCGGAACCACGCTGCCATTCGACCCCAGGACGTTTCCGAAACGGACCGCCATGAACCGCGTGCCCCTCTTTCCGGTCCTGCGGCTCGCGCCAGCCGCCTCGGCCGCCGCGCCCAGGCACACCAGTTCGGCCAGCCGCTTGGTCGCTCCCATCACGTTGGCCGGACGGACGGCCTTGTCCGAGCTGATCAGGACAAACTCCTCGGCTCCGTGGCGCGACGCGGCCTGAGCGACCTGCCGCGTTCCGAAAACGTTATTCTCGACTGCCTCGAAAACGTGCGCTTCCATCAGCGGCACGTGCTTGTACGCGGCGGCGTGATACACCGAAGCGGGGCGGTGCTCGCGAAATACCTCTTCCAGCCGGCGGCGGTTCCGGATGTTGCCGATCTCGGGATAGAACGGCACGCCCGGCCATCGTTCCCGCAACTCGCGCTCGATCTGAAACAGCGGGGTCTCGGCCTGGTCGAACCCAATCAAAGCAGCGGGCGCGAAGCGGGCAATCTGGCGGCACAGTTCGCTGCCGATGGACCCGCCGGCTCCCGTTACCAGCGCCACCCGTCCGCGGAAGCGGCGGCGAATCTCGTTTTCCTCCAGCCGTACAGCCGGCCGACCCAGCAATTCCTCAAGAGGCACGCGCTCCCAGCCCACTTCGTGAATTCCATGCACGGGCGTCGCCGGGCGGCGCAGCTCTTCGTTTTCCGCGGCCTGTCCTCCGGCGCCGGGCGGCGGATACGCGATCAACGGCCCCTGGCGGGCTGCAATGCTCCGGAGCACGGGATCCGCCCCGAGTTTCTCCAGAATCGCCCCCACCCCCCGTAGCGCCCAGCCGCGCCGGACCAGCGCCAGCGCCGTCAACCCGACGATCCGCATATCGAGGATCACGGGCGCGCGCGCGGCGGCATAATCCGCGTAGACCAGCGCCAGACGGCTTTTCCAGGGCCGGATGATCTGGTCGTACAAAAGATCCGGATCGGCGCTGCCTTTGAGGATCTCGCCTTCATCCGCGAACACGATCGACGCCAGATCCGTCATACCCGGCCGCACGCCGAGCATGCCTCGTTCCCGTCCGGTATACCGCGCGACTTCCAGGGCAATCTGCGGGCGTGGACCCACCAGGCTCATCTCCCCGCGCAGAACGTTGATCAATTGCGGAAGTTCGTCCAGCTTCAAGCGCC
>Ga0070731_10000814_pt1 | contig 37107 bp, 43 predicted proteins | sample Coa_R1_2_FD_66448 | JGI IMG/M metagenome (GOLD analysis project Ga0070731, IMG submission 66448) | Surface soil microbial communities from Centralia Pennsylvania, which are recovering from an underground coalmine fire - Coalmine... | ecosystem: Environmental > Terrestrial > Soil > Unclassified ...
AATAAAAAACAAAAACGTTTTTTATTATATTTTTTTTTTAATTTTTATTTTTTTTAATTTTTTATATATATTTTTGAGTAAATTAACCACCAATATTATCGTTATCATCTGAATCTGATTCAGATGACGAGTCATAATAGTCATTTGAGTCGTAATATTCGTGCGCATGCATTTTATGAACGACTCCTTTTGATCGTAAAAGTTCATCGATAATCATTTTAATTGTAGTGGTTTCTGGAATATTTTCATACTTATATCTTGAAAAACTTGAAACATCTTTCCAATTATCTTTGAGATAAATCTCGATAGTATATTTTCCACCCAAATTAATATAGAACTTGATATCGACTATTTGGCCAATATTTCTTATATACGCAAGTCGAGTAGCCGGAAAATATTTTTTAAATATTTTTGTAAGTTTAACATCATTTGCAGGCATCCTAATGTAAAGTCCTTTAACGTCCCCTTCTTTTTCTTTTGAGATTGATTCAAGCAAATTCATCACTAAAGAAACAGTATTTGGGTATTTGAGAATTGACATTTTTTGGCGTTAAGAGTCGATAAAAAATAGGAATTTTCGAAAAAATATTTCAATTTTTTATTTTTTGCTTTTTTAATATTTTATTTAAGGAAGAATTTTTATCCCATATAGGGATAAAAATAATATTATTGCTTTCTAATATTTATCATAAATATTTTAATAATAAAAAACAAAAACGTTTTTTATTATATTTTTTTTTAATTTTTTTGATTTTATATTTTTTTTTGATTTATATTTTATTTGACGTGGAGATATAAAGAATCTGTACTTATTTTTTTCTCGCACGATTCGCAAAGCCAAATGTTTCTAATTTTGACACTACATACTGTACAATTTTGATATTGAGATTTACATTTTAAACATTTTTGGCAATGAGAATCATTTGAATCGCATAATTCATCGGAATATTGTTTATGTACAACACCTTTTAGTCGTAAAAGTTTATCAATAATCATCTTAACAGTGACTTCTGGAATATCTCTATATCTAGACCTTGCAAGTCTCGAAGTATCTTTCCATTCATCTTTAAGATAAATATCGATGGCATATGTTCCATTTACATTGATAAAAAATTCAACGTCGACGATTTTATTTTTAGATGAAAACCCGTAACGTGTAGATGACGATAAATATTTTTTAAATATACCGTTAATTTTAACGTTAGCCGGTACTCTAATGTAAATTCCTTCGACATTTTCTTCTCTATCTTCGAATATGGATTCAAGAAAATTCATCACTAGAGAAATAGTGTTTGGATATTTGAGGATCGACATTTTTTGCTGTGACAAGTAGGCGTTAAGAGTCGGTAAAAAAATAGAAATTTTCGAAAAAATATTTCAATTTTTTATTTTTTGCTTTTTTAAAAATTTTTATCCCTAATTAAGGAAGGATAAAAATATATGTTTTTTGACATTAAAAGTATTTTAAAAAAAAATAAATAAAAATATTATGACACCACTTTACAATCTGAGCAAGCGCCATTTTGACACACATATGTAGTCCATCCACGGCCAACACGATTTTCGCACTCATGTATACAACCTGTTACTCCTTTATATGTTCCGTAACCATTACTACAACCATCAAAATATCCAGAACATCCAGGATTTGCTCGCGGATCACAATTGATTGGCGGGGGTAATGTTCCAACATCTTTTTTTTGAGAAAACATATAAAATAATACGAAAATAATTACTATCATAGCTACAACTAATATTGTTTTCATTTTTCTTTAATATTTTCAATATTAAAGAAAAATATTTTTCGGATTTTAAAAATCCGAAAAATAAATGTAATTTAATAAAAAATATTTTTGTAAATTTTATTTTTAATTTTTATATTTTGTATTAATATTTTTATACGAGAAATATGTTGAAATAATTTCTTTATTTTTTTGCTAAAAAAATCAAAACTAAAGTTTTCTTTTTATTTTAATAAAGAAATAAAATAAAAAATGGGTTGTGAATTTATGGTATTGGTCGTTGTATTAATATTATTAGTAGTCGCTGTTTTAACTATAAAACCAAATCCTATAAGTCATGAGGGATTTAACTCCAGAGGAATGGGAGGACAGCGCTATTGGGGCTTTGGACGTGAATATGGCTTCAATATTTTAGATAGCGATATAAATACGCCAAAACACTACCAAATTACGCCTTCGGACACTTGCGTCCCGGGTTACACACGTGTGCTAAATTTAACGACGAATAGAATTGAATGTGCGGAAAATTATTTTAATTATTAAACGTGAAATTTAACAAAATATTTTTATATTTCACAGCAAATATAAAATTTTTAAAAATAAAAATTGAAATAAATTTTTATTAAAATTTGCATTTTAATAAAAATTCAAACAAAAGGTTGAATTCGCGTAATAAATATGGAAGAAACTTTTTGTTCAGGACATCCTGAATATATTAAACGAGAAATTATTTCTGATTCAAGTTTATGCCCTATTTGCCAAAAACATCGTCCTGTAACTACTAAAGACAGATTTTACGCTAGAGTTAATGAAAAAGAGGGAATTGTTATTGGAAATTATGTGAACAATGAGATTAAATTAGAAATAAAATGTAGAAATGATCATATTTTTTCAACACCACCAAGAGCTGTATTAGCAAAAAAATGGTGTCAATCTTGTGCAGGAAATTCTCCAATATTAGCCAAAGAAAAATTTTTGAAAAAAGTTGAAGAAAAAGGAGGATTGTTGTTAGAAGAATACGTAAATACGAAAACAGAAATTAAAATACAATGCGAAGAAGGTCACGTTTGGCAAACTAAACCAGTAAATATAAAGAAAAATTTTTGGTGTCACGTTTGTTCTGGAAATTGCTCTGTAAATGCTGAAGAAAAATTTAGAAAAAAAGTTGAAGAAAAAGGAGGGGAAGTCGTTGGAATATTTGAGAAAGTAGGCACAAAAATAGAAATAAAATGTGGAAAAGGACATACATGGAACGCTTGTCCTAGTAATATAACCGCCGGTAACTGGTGTCCTATATGTTCTGGTCATTGTCCCATAGCAAATAAAGAAAAATTTATGGAAATTATAAAACAAAAAGAAGCGACTTTATTAGAAGAATATGTTGATACAACAACAGGAATAAAAGTAAAATGCCAAGAAGGACATATCAGAACACTTACACCAAAATACGTAATACATGGTTCTTGGTGTCCTGCTTGTTCTAAATGTTGTCCAATAGCATGTCGCGAAAAATTTGAAAAAATGATTGAAAGTAAAAATGGTTTGATAATCGGACAATATGTTAATGGTTCTACTCGTATAAAAATTCAATGTAGCGAAGGGCATGAATGGGAATCCATGCCTAATAGTATGATTAATAATGACTCATGGTGTAAAAAATGCGCTGGATTTTGCCCAATTGAGGCTGAAAAAAAATTTAGAAGAATTGTAAATGAGAAAAAAGGTGTCGTTCTCGGTGAATATAAAACAAGACATTTCAAAGTAAAATTACAATGCGAAATTGGACATATTTGGAGTGCCACTCCTAATAATATTACAGGAAAAGGAAATTTAACATGGTGTCCACATTGTAGCAGTAATAATACATACTCTAAAAAGCAGCTTGTATGGCTTCAACATATCGAAAATAAGTACGATATTAAAATACAAAATATTTTATCTTCAGAAGGAGAATACAAATTATGTTTTGAAGAAAAAAATTATAAATTGGATGGATTTATTTCCATAAAAGATAAAAATATTGCATTCGAATTTGATGGATGTTTTTGGCATGGATGTAATTTATGTTTTGAGTCAGAAGAAGTGAATAAAGTAACGGGGATTACCTTTGGAGAGTTACAAAGTAAAACTAATAAAAAAAGAGATGATATTATTAATGCGGGATTTACGTTAATAAGTATAAAGGAATGCGAATATGAAAAAATATTTGAAGATGAAGAACTTTTAAAAAAATATTGGGAAACATTAGATAATATTTTAAAATGTTAAAATATAAATGCAAAAAATATAAATTATTTTAATTATTAATAAAAATTCAATTAATTATGTATTTCTCCACCCTTCTTGGGTGGAGAAAAATTATATTTTTATATTCGAAAAAAATATTTTAATTTTTTGTTTTTTTCACATTTTTAATGTGAAAAATATTATTTTTATTTTTTAATTTGGATTGTATTGCGCTGTAATTGTCAAAACTAAAAGCAATGGATCCGGATCTTTTAAATTTGTATTTTTTCTTGGTGTTGACAACGTTATTGTACCTTGGTCGTAATAACGCGGCCAAATAGTCGGGGATTCAATGGCACTGTACGTAACAGAGTTTGCATCAAATTGACATACCGATTCGAATTTATTACATCTTGCTTGTTCGGTAATATTTCCAATGTTGCAAAAAGCGCCGCCGCATCCAATTTCGAACGTATCGACTATTCCAGCGCTAGGCGCTTCATATGACGTGTAAGGCCATGAAATCGTTACAGGATTATTTTGAAATTCAGGTCTAATGAGTAATCCCCCGTAACCATCGCCAGTTTGAATAAAAATAACTGGAACATTTTGCGTATCATAAAAATAATAATAATATCCATTAAACCAATAATTATTTCCTGGAACTGTTGCGGGTATAATTGTGTAAACGCATGTTAATGGAACTAAAGATAATTTAGGTGGTGTTCTTATTCTGTGATGACTAAAATGTTGAATGCAACTTGTTTTACGATTTTTATATAATAGAAATAAAGCTATAATTATCAATACTATTACAATAATAATCAATATTTTCATAATTTATTTTTTATAAAATAAAAATATGAAAATAAAACTTTTAATTTTACAATTTTGTAAGAAAAGAAAATTGAATTTTTTGAAAAATAATTTCAAAAAATTAATTATGAAAAATGAATGAACCCCCTTTTCTTTACGATAATTTAAAAATAAATTCTTCTAAAATTCAAAATTATATAAATAAAAATTATTTAATTAAAAGAAAACTTTCGATTGAAGAGAATATCGCGGATTTTAATTTTATTGAAAAATTATTAGATTTTTGTGGTTCTATTTCCAAATTTGTAATAGATAAAAAATTTGCATTCGGTATTTTTTATGCACAAATAAAAAATGAAAATATTCATGATAATCAACACGGGTGGATGTCTTTTGTGACAGATTATTATATTATGGAGCCTGTACTCATTTGTAAAAATTCAGATAATGAATATAATTGTACCTCTCTTATTTCAAAACGAAATATGAATCTTTATCTGTCTAATAAAGTAGAAGAGTATATACAAATTTATAAACCTTTATTATCAAAACATAATATATTACCTTTATATATACCGCTACAAAAGATAATGTTAATTACTTATCATCTTTATTCCAAACAAAATTCAGAATTTTCGGATATAATAGGTATAATTCAACAATATTTAACAGATATTTATCTTAATTTAATTATAAATATGGCAAATGAGAGCCGCAATTATAAACCTTCTTTTAAATATATGTTAGCTAATGCAATAACAAGTGGTATCAAGGATAATTATGGAAAACCATCAAGGCAATATATTAGAAAATATATTCTATCGAATTGGATTATCGATATTAATATAGATGAAAATGCAAAACAAGCTATAAAAGATCTAATTTCGGCACCGAATGGAGAACCGAAAATAATTGTTAATAAATTATCCTACTTTGCATCAGAAGAATTACTAAATTATACTTCGCATAGAAATAAATAAAAATTATTTTGAATTATTTTTTCAAAGAAAATAAAATAAAAATATTTAAAAAAATTTTATTTGATAATTTTTATGTGTAAAAAAAATAAAAAAAAATAATTTTATGTTACAGCTGTAATAAGTAAAAATAATTTAACAAATTTAAAATGTCAAAAATTCAAGCTTTAAACTTTAAAAAAAGAGATGAAGCAGGAAAACCACTTAAGGATGCTATGAAAGTTACCCACGTCTATTTTTCGAGCGGTAAATATCGTTGCGCAGGAAAATTTGCGGACGGGGGTGAAGGTTCTGTATTTTGTAAGAAGGCCGCTGCAGAAAAACATATGGCAGCTATTGGCCAAGAGAAGGCTCTTGTTAAAGCAGCAAAGGAAAAAAAAGCTAAAACTTGTTCTGTAATTGCGAGAACTGTAGAAAGAAAATGTAACGCAAAAAGGTGGGCAGAAACAGGAGAAGAAAGTGCATCTATAATCGCGGCACTATTGCGAGCTGAAAAAAGAGTAGCTCCAAAGAAAAAGAAATCTCCAGCTAAAAAAGCTACTGGTGAGAAAAAGAAAAAGACCGGAGAAAAGAAGAAAAAAACCACCAAGAAATCAATAAAAGTTTAAAAAAAATAAGACTTTATTATTAATTAATAAATTTTTCAAACTCTTTAGAGTTTGAAAAAAATGTAATTTAATAGTTATATTTATTTTTTTTCACGTTAAAATAAAATTATTTATTTTTTACTTTTTTCTTCAAGTGCTTTAATATATTCTAAAGCGTCTTTGTTCACTAAAATACTCGATGGAGTAAATTCTGAGATGAATAATCCTTTTATATTTCTGCATCTACTTAGAGCAACATACGCTTGTCCTTCAGAAAAAACACTGTATCCTAAATCAACGATCACATAATCTAAAGTGCTGCCTTGACATTTATGAATAGTCGTTGCATAAGCGAGAATAAATGGTATTTGAACACGGGTAACGGTAAAATATTTATCCTCAATAGTTCTAGTAGATAATTCTACTCTAACTTTTTTCCCATTAAGAAATTTAACAACTAGAGCCTCTTCTGGTATAATTTCAACGACTACTCCTCGACTTCCATTAATCATTCCCTCCTCAACAGATAGATTTTTTCTCAACATTACCTGCGCTCCCACTTTAAAAGATACTCTTCTCGGCACTTCTTGTTCCAATAATCTTATATATTCCTCTTCTAATCCTTTTTTATCGTTATCTGATTTATTATTTTTTGTTATTGAGTCAATAGAGGTAAATGTAACTAATTTTCCAGGTAATTTATCTAATTCATTATTATTAAAATTTTCAACGTCACATTTCAAAGAGTAGAGCATAGTAGGTCGAATAATCTCTCCTAACAAATTATTATCATTTTTTGAATCTAGATCGTTTAAAATATTGTGAATTTTCTGATTAGCGCATACTCTTCCTTTTAAAATTTTAATATCATTTTCATTTTGTTTTCCTACTCTTACACGTAAAAGCATTTGAAAAAAATCGTTAGATTCCTCTCCGGTATATCTAAATGGAATATCGAATATAAAAGGACAAAAATCTAAATCTTCCCACTCTTTTGTTTTAAATATCCAAATATCTTTAACGGGAGGAAGTTGAAGAAAATCTCCGCTAACAATCAATTGAATTCCTCCAAAAGGTAAATCATTACCTCTTAATATTTTCGCAATTTCATCGAGTTTTTGAAATAAAGCTCCGCCGATCATCGATATTTCATCAATAATTAAAATATCACATTTTTGCCAATTTTTAACCGCCCTTTTATTGTAAATCTTCATTTTATTTATTAAAACATTTACAGGAGATTCACCCAACCCAATTCCTGCAAAACGATGGAGAGTCGTTGCTGGATATTTATTTTCAGTACTTTCACTTATATTATTGAAATTAAGAGCGGATACACCTGTACTAGATGTAACATAAACTTTTTTTCCTGCGGTACTTCTCAAATTTTCTGCAAGTAATTTTAACGTAAATGTCTTACCAGTTCCACCACAAGAATGTATTATTATATTTCTTTTTTCAGAGATTGATAATAAAATATCATTTAATTTTTGTTCAGACATTTTTGGAGTTTTAGAAAGATTTTCGAATAATAATTAAAAATATTTTAATTATTTCACTTTTATATGAAATGTATTTTTTGATAATTAGAAAATATTTTTGACACTTATAACAAAAAATATTTTTGAAATTTATAAAAAAATTTTGAAATTAAAATAAAATTCTTGAAAACTAATGAAACCCTCTCTTTCAACTTCCAAATTATTAACGCAATCTTTACCAACCTTACCAATATTACCTTCAAAAATAAAAAATAATAGTACTTTAGAAAGTTTACCCCTATTTTCTTACCCGGAATTTACATCAAAAAAAGATTCGAGAGATAAATTAGAATTACAATTACAGAGAGATATGACTATAACAGAGGAGATACAATGGGAAAATCAAAATAATTTTTTGAAAAATTTAAGTTATGCAGATTTAATCCCTTTTTTTGAAAATATTGAGGTAAGTAAAGATTCCGATTTTTCTTGCGGTTATCATCCCACATTTTTCTATGTTTTTCATTCAATGACAGCGAAAATTATTAATGGAAAATTTAATTGTTTAAAAAGTTTAAAACAATTGGACGAATCCTCAATTAAAATACAGAGATTTACTAAACCTTGTGAAGGAAAACCACATTTTCATTATCAAATTGCCTGTTATTATATTTATCACGATTATGAAAATATTTGCGATTCTTTTTCTAAAATTCCTAAAGAAGATACTAGCTTTATTATATGGATAGAATCGTATAATCCTAATAAAATAATATCAAAAATAGATAAATTATGTATTATAGAGAATATTGTGCAACGTAATTGTAAAAAAGAGATTGAAGAACAATTATTAAAAACAAAAATAATATCTTATATTTATGTGGAAAATTTATTATTAGAATCGCCTAGAAATACGCCGAGAATAATTATTTCATCAGAAAAAGATCATATTTCAAGCGAAAAATCGTCGTCATCGGAAAGATTTAAAAAAAGAATTGAAGATAAAAAATCTACTTTTGAAGATAGAAAATCTCCGCCGAGAAGAAAATATTCGAATCCTACTAAAAATCGCGATGAATTTATCGATGATAGAAGAAAAAGATTAATTAAAAAAGGAAAATCTGTAGATACCGATACTAATGTAAGATCGATTATGTATAGTTTAACAAATTCAGATTCATCAAAACCAGCATCAACTTTATGCTCTAATAGCAGAGAACCTTCGCCCAGAATAGAGGATGATATTATTAAAAAATAATATATAAAATGTAAAAATAATGTAATTTAAATGTGAAAATAATGTAAATTAAAATGTAAAAATAAAATATATAATTTTATTATTTTTATACTTTAAAAGTATAAAAAGTTAGTATTAGAATAAAAATTTATTAATTATTTTTTTTTATGAATATATCTTCGCAAAATATGCAACAACGTGTAAATTTAGCGTTAAAAATTGGATGGTATATCAGTATGCCATTTATTGAACACGGAGATGATAGTAAACATTTATCTGCTCCTAAACATTTTGAATGTCGAGATTATGCCGCTATTTGGAATAAATTTATTTTAAAACAAGGAAAAATATCTATTCCTAGCTATTTTAATGATGATTATGTATTAACAACAGGAAAATGGAACGATGAACAATTTTTTAATACGGATCGACTCCAAGTAGCACATTATTATGTTCCTTTTAAAGACAAAAAAACATTAAAAAGTAGATTTTAAAAATAAATTAAATTAAAAAAAATAAAGAATTTATTAATTATATTGAAAATGCTAATTTTTTTATTCATTTTATTTATTACAATAAATGCATTTAATTATATAACAACTCCGTCAAATTGTACGTATGGCTTGCTAACAAAGGGAATTGTATTATATGCATATGATTGTTATAATAATCCAATCCCAGGATCAACAATTATAACATATAATGGCCTAGAATCGATTAAAGCTTTTTGCAATATGTATCAAAAATTTCCAAATACGTGCACAATAGCTTTTATTCCAAAAAGAATGACATGTTAATTATTTTTCTATTTTTCTATTTTTTTGGAAAATAAAAGAAAAATTCCTTTTATTTTTTCGAAAATAAAAGAAAATCTCCCCATTTATTATCTATGGAAATAATTTCATAATTATCTCCCTCTGGTAGCGCGCTTTCATCGTCAGGTTTTATTACTTTAACGTATTCCCAACCGCTGCGCTGCAATTCAATACATTCATCACTTAACATTTTATCAGAGAGACCATCAATATTAATAGTTAATTGTTCACGTCTAATCTCTCCGGGCATTTTTAAATGTGGAATGTCTATTTTAAGTTTGGTAAATTTTTCTTGCTCTTCTGGAGAATTAAAATCAGGAATATTTTCTGGTGACCGTTTCGGATTAATATTTTTTTTAATACTTGGCGGTTCAGATTTTTTTTTAATATTTGGAGGTAAAGAATTACCTCCTCTTGAATGATAATTATTTTTGTATGGATTTTGGTATGAATTTTTGTAATATGAGTTTTTTTTTGGCAGTGAAGGATTTGATAAATTTGGCGAAGGTTGTTTTAAAGAATATTTTTCAGGGGAAAAAGACTTTGATGGATTAAAAGAATAATTTGGCGAAAAAGTATTGCTATTATTTTTTGGAATTTCAAAATTTGGATTCGAATTAGCTTTATTAAAATGGCTTGAATTTGAGGTGTTAACAGTAAAATTTTTTGCAGAATGGTTTTCCATAAATTTATTTGAATAAACGTTTGGATTATGTTGAATTTTGTCATCCCATCTCTTTTCGTCATTTTTCTTTTTTGCAACGGTAGTCCAACCTTCATTAGCCATTTTAAAAAATAATAAATTTATACTTTTTTCAGAAAAAAGTTTACCATTTATATTCACATTATTAAATTTTTAAATTATTTTTAATATGTTTTTTATTATTTTTTTCTGTAAAAAATAAAAATTGTCAAAAATATAAAAATTAAAAAAATGAAATATTTTTTCGAAAGTTTAAAAATATTTATCGAACTTTTTTGAGGAACCAAATTTTTACATGTCTAAAAAATCTACTACCAAAAATTGTGAACAAAAAAATAATAAAGATTGTGAAGAGGGGAATTTTACTTTATCTGCTCAGGATTTAAAAGAGATTGAAAAATATATTATTGAATGTGAAAAAATGGCAAAAAAAGCGTTAGAAGAAGCTTCTGCTTGTCGTGAAATTATTAATAAAATAAAATCTAAAGATTGTACCGAAGAAAAAACTAAAAAGTCCTCGAAACAAGATAATATAAAAACAGTTTTAAAAGAAGCTTCTGCTTGTCATGAAAAAATAGAAAAAACAAAAAAGTCTTCAGAAAAAGAAAAAATTAACGTGAACAAACTATCTAGAAAAGATTGTTTAGAGGAATTAGAAAAATTTAATATTAAAGAAAAAGATATAAAATTTGAAGGAAAGACTCGCTTAATCGCAGATATTCGTAAAGCGTTAGAAAAGGCGTTAGAAAAAGAAAAAAAGAGAAATGAGAAAAAGAAATCTTCAAAGTCCAGTGATGAAAGTACAGAAAAGAAGGATAAAAAGAAAAAATTAAAATCTTCAAAATCCAGTGATGAGAGTACTGAAAAAAAAGATAAAAAAAAGGAAAAATTAAAATCGTCAAAGTCTTGTGACGAAAAAAGTACAGAAAAAAAGAAAAAATCCACAGAAGAAAAAACCAAAAAAGATAATAAAGAAACTGAAAATGTTACAGAAGATGACGTTAAAAAAGCTGCAGATGCATTTGCTAAACAAGGATATTGTCTTGGAGAAGGCGGTTTAATTTACCCTTTAGTGCGTGATAGTGAGAAAAATTTAGCTGCGGTGGCTATATTAAGAGATGGAAAACCTTCACCTTTTACTAACAAAGATAAAATATTTCTTATTGAAAAGAAAATAAAATACGAGTTGAAGACTCAAAAAGAATTGGATATGTTGTTAGTGCCTTTAATAAAAGTTACAAAGGATGAAAAATCTACAATGACTATTACCGGAACCGAAGAAGAAAAAACATTCGCAGATGAGAGTGAACAAGGAAAAGAGAGTCCAGAAGATGCAGATTTTGATTCACATTTAGAAAAGTCAAAACTTTCTTCAGAAAGTTTAAACTCTTCAAAAGATAAAAGTTCAACAACATCAAAAGTAGATGAATCAGAAGATAGTATTTCAGAAAAAACAAACGTTTCTAAAAAGAAAAAACAACTTAAAGGAAAAGGAAATAAATAAATATAAAATGTGTAATAAATAAATTATTTTTTTCACTTAAAATAAGTGAAAAAAGATAAAGTTGGAAAAAATAACTCAAGTTCGAAAAATTGAAAAATATATTTATTTTTATGATTTTTAAAAGTTGAAATTTTATTATGCAACAAACAATAAATTTAATACTTGATTTAGATGATGTTTTGATACATAATCCTACGTCTGGATCCAGTGAAGAAAATGATTTTTTTAATAAAATGATTTATTCTATTGCGGATTCGTTTGGATATACTTATACAGTACCCGCTTATTTTTCAGAATTTATGAGATATGTTAATACTTATTATAATATATCTTTTTTTAGTAGCGGTAATATTAAAAGAAATAAATCTGTAATTAATGATATATGGATGAAGGTATTTAACGAAAATACTCCAAATAATATTATTATTTTGAGCGGAACAGATACAATTTATGCTGAAGATAATGACGATATACAACCTATAATAAAATATAAGGGAGAAAAAAAACCAATAATGTGGTTTGGAAATAAAAAAAAAGATATAACTAAAATCGGTGAATTACACAATACTATATTGGTTGATGACGATAGAAGTTGGATATTAAAAGATCAAGTTAAAAATTTTCTATATGTTAATGGAAGTTCATTCTGGAAAATGAAATCATTTATTACCTATTAAAGGAAAAAGGACAATATGAAGAACTTGATAAATTAATTCAACAATATATAACTGAACAAGATTGGTATTCCGCTTATAACGTATTTCCATTTTACAAATTATTATTTATAATAGGTTCTCTAGATATAGCAAAAGAAAACGATCCTGATAATATTATAGAAGGCTTATATAAAATTCAATTCGATGAAAATAACGAATTTAAAAATAGCGAAGATTGTAACATAATATATTATAAAAGAGGATATAAAATATTATCTGACTTTATAGGAACAAAATTACCAGACTATTTCCCTGAAATTGAAAAATATTTTATTTAAATTGTTTATAATAATACTCCATAATTTTTCTTCACTTATTAAAGTGAAGAAAACATTTATTTATTTGTTTAGCCATAAATAAATTTTATAATCAATAGCATACATACTCGTCAAATAATTAATCAAAGTGTATAAACAATCTCTATCTAAAAATTGTTCGCAATGGATTAAAAATGGAACAAATTTTAAATATCCTTTTCTGTTAATGATATGATGTTTTATTGCATATTTTCCAATAGGAAATTTTGTTGTGTAATCACTAAATATCTTGTCAATACCTAATATTTTGTTAATTTCAGGTATTCTATCTACAATAAAAATATAGGCCCCGCAAACATATTGTTTTTCAAGTTTTAAACTTTCAGTTATGAATTTAATCGATATATCCATCTTACAAATACGACATTGACAAATAATACACATTGCCAATATTCCTAATTTTGTAGTACCTCTAACTATAATTTTATTAATAATAGAGATAAACGTAGCATATATTTTATCACAAAAATCCAAAGGATAAGAATATGTCCTTAATTGTTCATTACAAAATTTTAATATCATATCTTTCCATTTTATACCGTTAAGATGATTATCGTAGTTCATAATATTACCGTAATTTTTAATTTTTTAATTAAGTTTTTCAATTTTCGTCTAAAATTTAAGAATTATTCACTAAATAAATACGCAATGAATAACCATTTTTCTTCACTTAATTAAGTGAAGAAAAATATAAAATATAAATTATTCATTCACGCTTATTTCCATTTAAAAAATAATTTTTCGTTAATTAACGGATAAAATCATGAAATTTTAATTATTAAAAAATTTTGAAATCTGGAGTCCACACACACAACTTTTTGTGTGTGTGTTTAAAATTTTTTAATAATTTTTGGAATTTTAATTTTTTAAAAAATAATCTCCATTAAACTATATTAAAAATTAGTGGGAGTTTTCATATTGACATTTGATGAAAAAATTTCGAGTTGATGACGTTCAATTTTTCTCGTCTAAAAAAATAAGCGAGAAAAATTAAACATAAAATTTACGTCAAAATTTTCGCTAAATATAAATGGAAATAAGCGAAGTGTTTGTGTAAATATTTTCTCGTTATTATTTTAAGCGAGAAAAATTAAGCGTAGGATTTATGTTAAATTTTTCGCTTAAAATTACGTTTAAATAAACGTAATTTTACGTTATTATTTTTACGTTAATTTATATTTTTTTACAATTTTGTAAAAAAAATTACAAAAATGTAAAAATTTTTACAAAATTGTAATTATAAATAACATTTTTGTAATTTTTTTTACATTTTTGTAATTATAATAACATTTTTGTAAAAACGCTTTAAAAAAATAAAATATCACAATAAAGTACCTCCCAAAATGGAAAATAAAAAACAGGTCCTATCAAAAAATAAAAAACGAGATTTACCTGTTGAAACTAAAAATTTTCAATGTGAATGGTGTAATAAAAAATTTTTAACAAAACACACGTTAAAAACTCATATTGAGACAGCTAAATATTGTTTAAAAGATAGAAACGATCCCAGCGAAATAAATCTGATTGAATGCGAATTTTGTTCTGCTAAGTTTAGTGCAAAATCAAGTTTACTTAGACACTTAACTGTATGTAAAAGTAAAGACGTTAAAATTTCGCATGATTCAGAAATTAAAAAATTAAAATCCACTCTTGAAGAGCGTGATATATTTATTGCGTCATTAAAAACAACTTTAGAAGAGAGCGACAAATCTATCCTATCATTAAAATCTACTATCGAAGAACAAAATATTGTAATCAAAGAATCAGAAGAATTAGAAATCAGAGTAGCTAAAGAAGAAGGAATTATTGAAGGAATTGGAAAAGCAAAACCTCAAAATGTCACCACAAACACGAATTATGTTAAAAATAATAAAATTAAAAATGTTTTGACGACAACAATTCCTCCATTATCTATCGATTTAGTCAAACAACATGCAAGAGATAATTATACCTACGATTTATTTTGCAAAGGTGAAGCTGGTTTATTAACTTTTATTGAAGGAATTATAATTAAAAAAAGTGAAAATGATGAAAATTTAATTGAACGAAATTATGCTTGTACAGACGTTTCAAGGAATAATTGTCAGAGGTTAATGAAAAAAGACCCTGTGGATTGGAAATTAGATCCTGATTCTAATTTTATAAATAAAATTCTTGATGAGTTAGCCGTTCCGATCAAAAAACATTATCAAAAATTAGCAAATGAAATGGACCTCCTTGATTTTGGCGAGAATTATGACCCAATGGCTAAATATCAATATGACTCTAACTTAAATATGAATGAAAATTACGAAAAAAGCAAGGAATTTGACAAAAAAGTTGAATTATATTATCAAAATTCTTGGTATAAAACACTTCTTGAAGAGGTGGAACCAATATATATCGCAATAACAACAGAAGACAAAAGGGATGAACTATTTAAAAATATAAGAAATAAAGTAAAAAATGTGGCGTATATTTAACAAAAATTCAACCTTTGGTTTGATTTTGTTGAACTCCGTTTGAAGAAAAATATACTTATTTTCTTACCTTTTTTGGTAAGAAAATAATTTTTATTCAAAAATATTTTTTTTAATAAGCAATCATCGTTTTAAATTTAAATGCCTGCGCTTGATTTACTGTATCTGCAGGATCGTCTAATTTTTGTTTTTCCCTAATAATTTTATCGGCTAAATATAATATATCTTCTTCTGAACATTCTTCAGAATTTAAGGAATATTCCTCTTTAAATTGATTAATTTTATCCTCTGTTTTCATTTGTTTTCTTTTTACACCCTCTGATAATTCGAAAATATTAATCATATGTTTATCTCCTCTATCATTAAATATTTTTTTTGCATTTTCTACAGACCATTGTTTACGTTGAGGTTTATTTAATTTAGCTGGCGCTCCCAAAATCTGTGTTTTAAATTGACTACCAAAATAAGTTATTATTTTAAAGGGATGATATTTATTAAAAAGCCACATATAAACACTTTCTGCAACTTTTATAGCTCCTATATTACATCCAACTTTAGTGGACATTCTTCCTTTACTTTTAAATTGTAAAGAATTAAAAAATTGTTGTTCTATGACAAAAATATCACAAGTATCCCATAAATATATAAAATTATTTAAATGTTTTAATAATTTTACTCGAATATCATCATTTAATCCATCGGTATCTTCATCTGCAAAACTATATACACCGATTTGTATTCTTTTTGCAGACGTGCATAGATCGTGTAAAATACTTTTAACCTCTTTACTTATAACACCTTTTACTCTAGTTTTTTTAAAAGAGGGTAAATTTCTAAATCTACCCTCTAATTTACGCATATCATTGATTGAAAATTCTTCAACATATTGGGCAAAATTACAATAACCTATATCTATACTCGCTAATCTTATCATTTTTATTTCATTAAATAGAATCACAAGTTTTAAAGGATAAAATTACAATTATTTTTAAAATTTATTCTTTAAAATCAATGCATTATTTTTTAAGAAAAAATAATGTTAAACCAAATACTTCTTGCTGAAAATATCAATAGAACAAACAAAACGCACGAAAAACTTATAAAATCGTACAGTATGGGAATGTTATTTACTCCATATATTTATACCAAAACCAGAGAATCGCAGTGCAATTGTTGTTCTTTTATGATTCAAAAGAATTCTATTAAACAGAGTTCAACAAAAATTCAACCCGAAGGTTTGAATTATACTATAAAATTTCATAATCATAAATTTGAACTAAAACTGTGCCGACCATGTTTTTGTAATATTGAAATAGAAATGAATTTTATGAGAGAAATTCACATAAATTTATTTTTATTAATAGATTATCTAAATTTAACTAATGATTGTTGTTTTGTTATTAAATCATTATATTTTGAATTATGCCAACGTATTGTTTTAAATTTAATGGAAAATAAATAATTTAATTTATTTATTTACATTTTTATGAATTATAATTCATAAAAATGTGTTTTATTTAAAATAATATTTTTATTTTTAACTCAAAGTATCTAAAAGTTTTAGTAATTCATTTTCGTTTTTATTTTCTGGAGTTTCATAATATCTCAATAAATCATCAATTAAAACTTCTTTAGGAATAAAATCATTATTATCTTCGTATTCTGGAAATAATTTCAAAAAATACCAAAGTGAGCGCCATGGCTTTTTATAAGATAAAAAACCTGTTTCAGAAATAAAAATATTTCCAATTTCGTATTTTAATAATTCTGACGTTGACTTATATTTTATTTTTGTTAATATTTCACCCGGATAAGGGTCAAAGGATTTGTAACCATTTTTAGTAATCCAACCTCCGATTTCAATAATTTTTAAATGAGAAGAAATTAAAGTAGAAAATTCGGGATTATGTTTGTTTTTAATCTCATATCTATATGTGGATCCTTTTGGGATAATACATCTTGCAACATCTGTATAATACACGTCTATTTCTGTTGGTAAAGACCAATATTTTTCTGCTTCACCATCGCTTTCACGTTTAATAAGCATCCAAACTTCTATATCTTTTTCTGCAATTTTTATTTCTTCCATAAAATTATTCGCCTAATCTTTTATTCTTTTATTTTATTTTCAATTTTTATATTTTTTTCAGAAAGTTGAATAAAAATGTGAAAATAAATATATTAACTATAAAATATTTTATTAAAAAGTGAAAAAATTGAACTTTAAAAAAATTAATAAATAAATTTAAAAAATGGGAGCAACACAATCAGTATTGCCGTCAAATACTATTGAAATATCATATAAAACTTCGTATGTTCAAGCAACTGGAGGAATTTTTTCAAAAGTATCAAAAACGTATTCAACTACAGAATTATTCAAAGAAGCTGAATTACAACTTGAAAAATCGCCAAAAGAATTTATGAATAATACTTTTGCTATTAAAGAACATAATATTAGTGAAATAACATCTATTAAATGTGTAGGAGAAACTAATTATAATGATTCGTTACTCGATTCGATAGGTCCTTTATGATCTTATGTTAATATAAAAACAAGGTTAATTCTTTACGTTTTAACGTAAAGAATTTTTAAATAAAAATATAATTTTATTTAAATTTCACTTGCAAAATCAAAACCATAAAAATCGCGTCTACCGTCTATTAATCTGTCACTTATAACTCTACAACTTTTTTCAAAAATATCTATATAAGATTTGTCTTGAAAAATTAGATCATCATAATCCTTAATAATATTTTCTTTTATTTTTTGTAATTTTCGCAAATGTTTTTCTAGCTCTTCTTCGGTAAAAATCAAAGAAATACCACATATATAACATTTATTATGATTTTTAGAACAATTATTACAAAGTTTATAGCAAGAGGTCGTAATCGGATCAGAACAAATATCACATTCTGACATGTCGCAGGTTGTAAAAATACCACAACAAGATTCGAATTTGCAGACAGCGCATTCCATTTTTTATTATATATTATTTTTTATTTTTGCAAAGTTTTAATTATTTTTCATTTTTCGAAAATTATAAAACATAAAAATGAATACATTTAATTTTTTTACATTTGACTACGAAATATTACATAACAAATTTGTTCAGCTTGAGTAACAATCTCTTTATCAACATTAAAATCAAAAAAATTACGTTTACCTATCTGCAATTTCTTTACAATTATATCAAAATATCGTACAATTTTACCTATATCGGGGTGATTTTGATTTGATCTAATTATATTTGTTCTTAACAAAAAAAGTTTTTTAACGTGTGTTTCTAATTCTTTTTCGTCAAAATAAATATGTAAACTACACGAAAAACATTTATCATTATTTAAAGAACACTTTTTACATAGATCGAAACAAGATAATATATTTGTATAAGAGCATTTTTTGCATTTTATAGTTTCATTAGAAATTTCTTGATATCCGCAACAATCAGTGAATTTACATAGAAAACATTGCATTTTAATTTATTTATATTCATCACTATTTTTTATTTTCATTTTTTTAAAATTAAAAGAAAGAGTTTTAACACATAAATTCATATTTATTTTTTTAATGAAATGGAGATAATTCAGGCTATAAAAAATAATCCTGGAGAATTAGATAAATATATTTTAACCGAAAATTTATCTACCGATAATGTGGAAAAATTATTAGGTTATTTTCTTTGGCATAAAAATAATATTTGCATATCCAAACTTAATAATTATATACGTGAATTTTCTATAAGAATATCAAAAAATAATATTTTAGAATTTATGTATATTGAAGAATGTATGTGTAGTCAAGATAAAGTTAAAAATACAACCAGAATATCTTTTGCATCGTTTAATCAAATAAAAGAAAAATATCCATTTCCAGAGATGAATGATTACATTTTTTCTTTTAGTAAATAATTAATTTTTCAAACTTCAAAAAATTAGTTATCTAAGATTTAATATTTCAAAAAATTTAAATAAAATATTTAATTAATAGAATATATTTTTTAAAAATGACTGAATATTATATCGACCTTCCTTGGGGTAAATTTTGCTTTGAATCCGATTTAGATTTTAATTCCATAGATATAGATGGATTAACAATTTTACGTTTAAATAATTATATAGATAGTGAAGACCCTGATTATATTAAAGTGTTGAATGAAGATTTGTATGAAAAATTGTGTTCCAATTATAAATGGTCTGAATTCGTTATAAAACCTACAGATAACGGAGCATTTTTTTATATTATTTTAGATGATAGCAGTTTCGGCGTTCCATCGTTTAAAATATATTTTAATGATTAAATCTTTAGTTTTGATTTTTTTACTAAAAGCAAAAATAAATAATTGTTATATTTTTAATTTTATTAAAAATTTATTTTTTCTTGGCTATACCAAGAAAAAATACCGTTAAATTTTCTATTTTGTTGTGTTGGTCTGATTATTATTTAATATATTTGAAACGATACTAATAGGTAATTTTACCTGTATAATATTCATAGTAATATTTATTATTAGCGATAATCCTGTTATCGCTGTTAAAATACCGTTTATAGTCTGCGTAGTTATATAACCTGCGGCTGTGTTATAATTTAGGGGTATATAGAGTAAAATTACTAAAAATAAAAATATAATTAATTGAAAAATTAATCCTGTAACAGCGATATATATAGCCGCTTTACAAAGACTAGAATCACAATTTGAAACGATTACATTAACTAAAGTGCTTATATAAAAACTTATAATACTTAAATTTAATAATTTTTGAGCTATAGTTTTATGAGAATTAATGGACACTAGCGAAGGATTGTGGACATTATTATGATTATTATCATTTTTTTTATCATCGTTTATAGATACTAAACTATCCATTATTATAATTAAAATAAAATTTATTTAAATCGTTAAAATAAATTTAGTTTATCTTGTGCTATTAAATTTGTTTTAATGATTTAAATAAAATTCCTTTAAAACGATTGATTAAATATTAAAAAAATGGAATTACCGGAACCTTATCAAAAATATACCGAAGTTATATCTTTTTTTAGAAGCATTGGCGCAGATTGTCTAGAATCGCCTAAAGAAAAATTAATGTATTATTTAGATGCTAAAGGATGTTTAGATATAGATGATTGTTATGTTTGTGAAAAACCTAAACACGGCACTGGAGCTACTGGCCCAACAGGACCCACCGGATGTATAGGATATTCTGCAAAACCTCAGCACATCACAGTTTTTTCAAACACAACTTCAAGTTGTAAACAAAGTTTACAACTTAAATCTTTTAATAAAATTAAAGATAATTTACAATTATATGAAAAAGTTGTTTTTAGAGTTAATGGAAATTCATGTGTCATCGATATTATAAATTTTACTTTTGCTAAATGCGACGAAGATGAAGGCGTAAAAGGTAATGTCATTAGTTTTTTAGCAAAACCAGAAAAAATATCGTTCGACACTATATGCGTATTTTTATTAGAAGATGTATGTGTTAATAATATACAAAATTATTTACATAAATTGGGATCAATTAATAGACCTCTAAAACTAATAAGTGAAGTGCCCTCTAATATGGTTATTTTTGATTGTGACAAAAAGTCAAAAATAATTATACCATTATACAAATTTCAAACGCACTGTGGCCTTTATGAAGGTTGGAAATTTTCAAGTGATTTTAATGCAATAAATAAAGACATTGAAATTATTTTAAATATTGATTTTGGTAATGAAACAGCAGAATACATCTCAAATATGTTAAAAACAGGTATTTTTCAATTACCTATCGATTTTGAAATTGCAAAAGAATTCATAAAAGTAGTGGACTATTTAGATGTTAGATTGTAATAAAAATTTTGAAAATTATTTTAATTTATACTTATAACGGGTCGAATGTCCTACGCTTATTTTACTTATAAATAACGATACAGTCTCGACCCGAGATAATAATATTTTTTTAGACAAAATAAAATTTAATATTTTTCACATTTATAATGTAAAAAATTATGTTTATTTAATGATTAAAAATATGTATTTTTATTTATATTTTTTAATCTTCTTTAACAAAAATTCAAACCAAAGGTTTGAATTTTGTTTAACCTTCGAGTTTAATAAACTTTTCCACTCTTTTTATCATATTTTCAGATAGATTTTTAACTAAATTTATTTGTTTTTCTGTTAATTTTGGATTATCCCAATCCCATTCTTTGGGAATTGTTTTTCCATCTCCTAAAAGTTGAAATAATGTTTCATCATATCTAGGATCGTTCATCATATCGTTATATAAAAATAATACAGGTGTTCCTAGGGCAATTGATGGTAAACATGCGTGTAATCTATCTGAAATAACTAATTTTGCATTATAATATATTTCTAATAATTTCATGGCTTTTTTATGTTTTTCTTTATGATTTAGAGATAAATTGTTATCTATTCCATGACTTATAATTTTCGCAGAATTTCTAATATTTAGCGGTATTAATTTTTCATATAAAAATAATTCTCTGTGATCTGCATCAACAACTATAATATCATTTCTTAAAGGCGGGTTAAAAAAACCAAGATTTTTAGGATTGAGAGTTAACGTTAAACAACAAGAATGATATGCATTAATCCCAGCATTTTTAAATAAATTTAATGTATGTAAATCTCTAGTACCTACTGGAGAATATTTTTGTAAATATTTTATCGTTTTTTCTGTTAATAATCTATTTCCATGATGTGCAGTCTCTTTTAAAAATCTATATTCATAATTTTCGTAGAGATTTAAACTTTCATTTAAATGAAAAGATATAAAAAACGGTTTTAAATTTGATTCTTCATTAAAATCTAAAATACTCTGTCTTCCATCGAACCATCCATTTTCAATAATTTTTATTTTTGAATTTTTATTTATTAAGGAAAGTTTATCTATTTTCTCCCCTCTATAATCATAAATCTCTGTTTGATTGTCACGATTTATATAAAAATCTGGAGTGTTATTAGGTGTAGGTATAAATCTTAAAGCGGCGATACTTTGAATATCATCCCCTAAATTACAAGAATTGGGGTAACATAAAACACCGAATTTTACATCTCCAAAATCTCTTCCGGAAATTTTAAGAGGTTTTTGACCTAATCTTTGTGCTAATTCTGTAAAAGAGCTCCAATTACTTCCTAATATTCCTTTTCCGCACATACTTAAAAGAAAAACGTCTATTATCGCACTTTCAATCTGTTTTGGGCTCCTATCCCAAACATTTTTTTCTATATAAAAAATATTTTTAATAGATTCAACATTATTAGCACCAAAAATGGTGCTTTTATCATTTCTTACATTTTTATTTTTAGTTTGAGCATATTTTAACCTAAAGGCCTCGTAAATTTTATTATCATCCGCGCATAATAAAAATGTTTGATTAGGATAATTATACCAAATTTTATCAATCTCTTCCATAAAATAATTATAATGAGATTTATTACGATATTTAGAGACAGATTTCAATTGTTCGCTCGAATAGGTTGACCAATCCTCAAACGCATATTCATCGGAATTTTGCCCCATTCTTATATGTAAACCTATCGTATTTTGAAAATTAAATAAATTTTTATAATTATCTATTTTATTTTGAATATAAGCGACAGGTTTTATATTTTCTCTCAACCATTTACATTCCTCATGCCATGACGTACAAGGGTCATTAATTACCGTAGCAGAAATTACATAAATATCATTATTAGAAGTATATTTTACAGGTTTTGAGAACGAATTTATATTACATTTTTCTGTGGGAGGATTATTTGAAATAATTTCAATATTTCTACGGTATTCCGTAGATATTACAAATAAATTTTCATCTATAAAATGATCTGAAAATTTTGATTCATAATGAATGTCGGGTATCCAAACGATTATTAAATTTCTATTTTGCTTTTTTGAAATTACGGCCGCAGAGGCTATAGCTCTCAATTTATTCCCTAAACCATTTTTAGCCTCTATAATAAATTTGGGTAAATTTCTTCGATTATATATTTCTAGAAGCGTCTTTCTAGATTTATTTTTTGTACATTCCCATGGAAAGCCATTTTTTTCTAATATATTTCTCATCGCATCTATATTACATTTTTCAATAATTTTTGAATTCGGAATATTTTTTTCCAAATCTAAAGGTGTTAAACTATCTAAAAGAAATTCGGATTTTTTAAGATTATTATTCTCTTTTTTTGAAGAGAATTTATTTACATATATCGTTTTTTCTTTTTTATTATCCCAAATACAATCACAATTTTTTGATATATACATATTTTCAATAATTTTTAATTCCAAGTCATTAAATGAAGACCTTCGCTTATCAGAGTGTGGGATATGTTTTATGGTATCGATATCTATATCTAATTTTTTCATATTTTCATTCTGCAATCTTTCATATAGATCTGTATCATCCCATCCATATGTACGAATATATTCATTATAACCTCCAACATTTTCAAATTGACATGAAGGTAGAAAAACAACGCCATTTAAATGCGTTTCATTACTATTTCGAGCATTTTTCCAATTTCCTGAATAAAAAAATAAATCCGTACTTTTTAGAGGATGTTTTTCAAAAAAATTAGATTCAATTATAGTATCAGCATCTACCTTTAAAAGTAGCGGATTTGTAACATATTGAAATGCTAAATTTAAAGCGAGTGTTAATATCCAATTTCCTGTATTATCTACGCGAATAATATTTATTTTTTTATTTTGAAAATTGTTTTTTGTTAGTTCTTTTGCTATTTTTTTTGTAGAATTCCAATCCACAATAATTATTTGCGTTATTTCAGGTAGATTTAACCAACTTTCAAGAGATTTGACTAAAGATTCAAATCTATTCATAACTCCGACAATTAGGGACACATTTTCATTCATAATAAAATATATTTTATCTTTTGATTATAAATAATTATTAAATTAAAATCTTTAGTTTTGATGAAAAATATTTTTTAACTTTAGTTTATTTTTTTTGCTAAATAAAAATATTTTTTATTGTATTATTTTAATAATATTTTTAAAATGGATAGTCCTACATTACAGCTTGTATACCTATGTATTACAATGATTGCCTTATATTTTTCATTTGAAAGAAATAAAGGATTTGATCTGGGATCATTCTTAGTCGCTCTATTATTTTCACCAATATATATAGTATATTATTTGGCTACGCAAAATAAAAGGATGTAAAAATTATTTACAAATAATTTTTTTAACATATTTTTTTAACATATTTTTTTCTGACGTTAAACCGTCAGAAAAAATGTAATTTAATTAATGTAAAAAAATATTTATATTTATAAACTACTAATAACGCTCTTTTCTAATTTGTCTGGCTAATTGAATATCTTTAGGTTTTACACTCTCTCTTCCCGCATGGATAGCTGCTAAATTAGCAGCTTCCATTAAACAGACCAAATATTCTTCAATAGCAAATTGGAGAAATTCAACGAATTTTTTACTATATTTTACTTCATCAGAATAATCTTGGCCTATTTCAATTGTAAATCTTCTAAAAGCTGCTCTGGGAAGAATTAAACAATCGCTATTTTTTTGTTGATATCTAATATCTCTAAGAGATACCGTCCCGGGGTGAAAACGATGAGGTTTTTTACCTTCTTTAGCTTTAGATTCTTTTTTTGCAGGTCCTTTACCACATTTAGAAAATGTTTTTGATTTACTTTCACTAGCTCCAGCTCCTAAGTGCATGCCCATAATAGTTAAAACAGCTTCTAAATCACATAATTTAACAGTTTTTCTACCGTCATTTTCAGCAAAAACAATACAATCTCTCAATATAATCTCCATCTTTACTTTCAAAACTCCTCTCATTTCTTCATAAATTGTACCGCTTTTACGTTTAATTCCTGCTCTAGAACATATACGGCCCAAGGCCGGTTTTGTTATTCCCTGAATAGAATCGCGAACTATTTTGTGTGACATTTTTCAGAAAAATTAAAAATACTTTATTAATTGACAAATAAAATAAAAAATTTAATTTTTTTGTTTGTAAAAAATCAAAACTTCAAAAAATATAATAAAATCGAAATGAAAATATTTATATATCTGAAAACTTTAATAAAAATTAAAAAAAATAAAATATTTTGCTAATAATAAAGTATTTTTAATTTTTTGAAAAAATGGCAATGACAAAAGCAGAAATGGCAAAAAAAATAGCAAAATTGGAAAAAGCAAAAGCTTGTAAGCCTTGTAAAACCAAACGTGCCAAGGCTGAAGGCGAGGTTAAAAAAAAGAAAAAAGCGCCTATGGATACCGTTTGTCAAATTAACTTTAATAGTTATATTTTTAAAGTATTAAAACAGGTTCACCCAGATGCTGGTATATCTGGTGCCGCTAAAGCTACGGTAAATAGTTTGGCTAAAATTGTAATTTCAAAAATTACAAAAGTTACAAATCAAATGGTCAGTCGTGCCGCAAAAAAGACTCTTTTAGCTAGAAATGTTCAAAATGCTGTTAAAATTGCTTTTCCTGGAGAATTAGCAAAACATGCCATAAGTGAAGGAACTAAAGCTTTAAATAAATATAGAGCAGCTGAAGGATCAGGAAGGTCAAGAAAAGAACACAAAGCAGGTTTAGTATTTAGTGTTTCTAGAGTTCAAAAATTAATGATGTTAGAATCAACTGCGGTTCGTAAATCTGCATCTGCCGGAGTATATATGGCGGCGGTTGTTGAATATATTTGCGCAGAAATTTTAGAATTAGCTGGAAAAGTTGCTCAAGAAAATAAAAGACATAGAATTATGACTCGTCACATTAAATTAGCTATTTTAAATGATGAAGAATTAGATAAATTATTTAAACATACAGCAATTTCTGGCGGGGTTGTACAAAAAATTCATCCGTCTTTAGAGAAGAAGAAAAAAGGAGAAGGTGAAAAACCAAAGAAAAGAAAAACAACAAAGGCCAAAAAACCTAAATCAGAAAAAACTAAAAAAGTTAAGAAAGGTAAGAAAAAAGCTAAAAAAGTTGTTAGATCTCCAACTTATTAAGATTTAAAATTATATTTTTATTAATAATTTTTTATACGTTAAAAACGTATAAAAATAAATAAATGAATTATTTTAAAAAATAAAAAATTGAAATTTATTTTATTTTTTTTATTTTTTAAAATCGAAGTTTTTAAAGAGACTGATGGACGAAGGTTTTTTATTTAATAATTTGAAAAGCAAGATTCAAAACGCTCCTAAAATTAGGGCTATGGAATATTTCAATCTACTTAAAAAAATTACAAATTGTAGTGGTTTTTCATCATCAACAGACGAAATAAATTCAATTATAGGCCCAGATTTAGTTACGACGTTTAGCGTTTTGGATAAAAGTTATGTATGGCCGAACGATAAAATTTATGAAAAGATTTACGAAAATGTTAATATGGACGATGAATTAATTAAAGAGATGGAAAAATGGTTGGAAACAAATTTACAAGCTCATTATATTTTTGAAACGAAGATTATTTTAATAAATAATTGGATCGATTCTCAAAAAATTAATAAAGATATTTCCATCGATATTATAAATGATTTTGAGAAAAGAATAGCATTAAATCACGATTGGTCACTCACAAAAATAGATGGAAGGCACGTAATTAGACTTTTTAATGATGGAGAGATTAATAGTACAAAATCAGGGCATTGTTATGGAGATCGTAGTATTTTTACCTCGCATCCTCCATTAATAAATTATCCTAAAGTTAAATTTCCTGTTCAATATTTCGAAGAGATTTCATATGTTGTTTTACCTACAGAAGAATTAGCGATAAAATTTAGAAATGAAATGTCTGAAATGATGAAAATTTAAAATAAAAAGCATAAATTAACGTAAATTTTTCATTTAAAAAAATGAAAAAATAAATTATTTTATTTTTTTAATCTCGAAATGAATGAACAAATTTGTGTAGGTTGTAGCAGAAATGAAAATGAAGTGGAATTAATGTGGTGTCATGATTGTGATGTTCGTTTTTGCGATAATTGCGCCTTAAAATGCGATGATTGCTATGGCTTTGCTTTCTGCCCTAAACATACCAAAATTTTTTTGATATCCACAAAATCTGGAATAAAAAAATTAAGTGATACTTGTTATATCAGAAATATTTAATTAAATATAATAAATAACTATTAGCGAAGAATAATTTATTATTTTTTCTGACGTTTTAACGTCAAAAAAATGTAAATTTAATTAATGTGAAAAATAAAATTTTATTTATTTTTAAAACCAATATCTTTTATTGGTAACCCTATTCTCTGGCCAATCTTCTAAAGGTAATTGATATTGAATATAACCAAAAGCGTCATAGGTATAAAAAGGGTATGTAGTATCTAAATTATTCCATGAAGGGTCCATATGTTGGCGACCTTGTAAATATAAATCTACCGGAGGAATACCACGTGTATAAGGTGTATAATAAACGGCAGGTTGTATTCTATATGCTTTTCTATCCATGTTATTTACAATAATACTATTATTAAAATATTATTTTTATTTTTTTATCCAAATTACATTTTATTTTTATTAATTTTTTTTAGTTATATTTTACATTTTTAACGTTTTATAAAACGTTAAAAATAATTTAAAAAGCTTTAATATTTTTTAGTTATATGTTATATCACCAATTTCATAACCCTCTCGAAAGACAAAAGCAAAGGCGAATATTGCTTCAAAAATATCATTTTTATCATGCACATCTATATTTGTGGTCGATAATAATCCCTTAATCGCTTCCTCACAAGAACTATATCTATGCAATGCATCGGAAATATAGCCATTATACCGAGAGATTGAAAAACTTTTTCCACAAATTAAATCTCCGTTGATACAAAAATCTCTTCCCATTTTTGGCTAGATAGTCGAAAATATAAAAATAAAATTAAAAATATTTTTCATTTTTTTATTTTTTAATATTTAATATTTTTAACGTTTTATTTATACGTTAAAAATGAGACTTAGTTGTTTAAAAAATAATTAAAAAATTAATGTTCATTTATTTCCATACCCAATGCTAAATGTATAAGTTGATGAAGATCGTAATCATCCATATCTGGATATAAAGGCGGAATATCTTCAGAAAATATATCGTGAATAAGAGGAATGGGAATACTTGTTTCATAAATCTCCGTAATACAATTTATTGTAGAAAAAATTTCAATAATAAAATCTAATGCTGGATATTCGTCAATTTTCTCTTTTAATACCCCTAAAAGACTTTTGTAATTTTTCATAATCTCTGAAAAATGAGGAATATTTTGTTCTGCTCTTCTTAAATTAAGTTCTAATTGTGAAAAACGCACTGCATCTCTCATTACCATATTTAAAATTGATTGAATTCCATCGACAAAATCTCCATCTACAGGACCGAAATGTCCTCTATTATTTTCGGGATCATTAGCAAGAAGTTCTCTTAATAATCGCGTATTTTCAGTATTTTTGTCATTTTTATATTTTTCTTTAATTGTATTAATTTCTTTTTTACTTAGTTTTTTAGTAGAAATCTCCGCACGACAAACGGGACATTGATTATTATGTAATTGTTTAGCACAATCGATATGTATAGCATGACCGCATGCAAAATCAGCATTATCACTAGTTTTTACATTGTCGAGACAAATTGGACAATCTGATGGTAAATTATCTGTTACATTTACCGATTCTTCTTTTTTAATATTTTTGTTTTTCTCATCATTTTTTATTTTATACACTAACGTATTTTCAACATGTTTCCAACATAAAACGCGATTTTCATTTTTATCTTTTTGAATTTTAACTTTTTTATTACATCTTTCGCCATTTCTACTAATTCCTTCGCATTGTTTTGATTGAGCATTTTTAGACATTTCTGTTCGTTTCATAATTTTGAAATATTTTATTTTTAATTTTTCATTTTTTTTAATTTTATCTTTTTTTATTAATTTTTAAAAATGCTATTTTTAAACTTTTTAAATTACATTTTTTTTCGAATTTTTAAGTTCGAAAAAATTTATTTTGAAAATAAAGTTAAACGATAAAATATAGATAATAAAATATAAATTTAATTAATAAATATTTTTTTTAAATGTCCGAACAATCTTTTACTGCAGGGAATTATCATAATGATTATGAATTTTGTAGAGATTGTAGAGGATATTTACCATATGGTTCAACATGGCATTTTTGTGAAGAATGTAAAAAAGTAATCGGAAAATGTTGTGTAATAAAAAAAAATAATGAAGGATTTACAACTTACAATTTTCCGGAGCAAGCTCCAGAAAATAATACATTTTCTTCAGGGAAGAAAACGTATTTGTGCATTAATTGTGATGAAAAAATAAAAAATAAATCTAAAGAAGTTACAACTTCTGAAAAGAATAGAAATTCTGATTTATTCAAACAATATAATTTCAAATATGTAGTGATGTCTCCTGGTTATAAATTTTGTCCAAGATGTAATAATATAAAAAAATGTGAACACATCGGAGAACAAATTTTTTGTTCAGATTGTGCGAAAGAATTATTTTAAAATTTTGGTTAGTAACAATAATATAATATATTATGAAAGAAGATGTGTTAATATATGAATTGATCGTCGCAACGATAATATCTATATGCGCTGGAATATCTACTATAATAATATCAAGGAAAAATGAAATTTTAATACACGATTTTTACGTTGTATCTCTATCTACATTATTGGTTATTTTGTTTCATTCAATTTATAGAAAAATGACATCAGTATCATCGGTAATGTTAGATATAACTATTATAATTAGTATTATATTGATAATTATACTCGGTTATTTGATTAGAAATGAAAAAGTTGAAATAAATAAAAATATAAAAATTAAATAATTGCTTATTTTTATATTTATTTTTATTTTTATTTTTATTTTTATTTTTTCTGACGTTTTACGTCAGAAAAAAATGTGAAATAAATGTAATTTAATGTAAAGATAACAAAACAACATATTTTTTAATTATATTTTTAACATCTTCAATTTCAAAAAGAAAATTTACGCTATAATAAGAGAATACATTTAAAATAATATAATAAAATTTATTTTGTTCATTTTTAATATGTTTTGTGAACCATCCACGCTTTAAATCGAGTATATTTTCTTCAAAAACATTCCAACAAGGCTCGCAAAATTTATAATCTTTATTAATTTTAGTGTAAAAATCAGGACGCTTAATGTTAATATTATACGTTATATAATTTTTATGTTTTATATTAAAACTACAAAATTCACACATCTCTCTGTCTTCTAGTTTACCATCATAATATTCCACCTTAAATGGCATAAATATAGATGCAAATATTATTTTCGTTACATTTCCTACACGAAAATTATTAAAAATTTCTGAATTATTACCCAAAAAAGTTTTTAATTTACATTCCATATTTTCATGGCAACCGTAGCATACTAACGTAGATTGATATTTATAATATTTTAATTCGTAGTTAGCAACGTGATCTTTACCAAATGTTTCTTTGCTTTCAAAACATATATTACAAACAAAATATTTGCGTTCAATATAACATATTGAGCAAATATTCAAATTTTTTGTTTTTATTTTAAAATTTTCTTCTCCGTGAGGTAAATAATATTTCTTCGGAAATTCACATATTGCACATTTTATTAAGGGTATATTTTTATAAATTTCAAAACATTTTTCGCACACGGTCGTTGACGATTGCAGAGAACAAAATTTGCATTTTAAACTCGGCGTTGCCGAGTTCAAAGCCACTTTAAGTGGCTTAACCGAATTCATGATTGTTATAATTCTAAATATCTTTAGAAATTATTTTACAATTTTTCAGACTTAATTATTTATTTTTACTCATATTGTGAGTAAAAATTTTAACTTTTAAAATAAATGAAATATCAAACTTTTTAAGAAAATTTAATCGATAATATATTGCAAACACATTCTTTTCATTTCATATAAACGAGTATTTGTTTTTATTGTTTTTAATCCCCTCTCTTTTAAAATTTTACGCATTCTTCCCGCTCCTGGTCTATTTTTATCGCAAAACCAAAATTCATATTCTTCTTTTGTGCATGTAAAAGTAATTTCAGGTATTCTTGTCTCCCTTAAAGTCATTTTTTTAGTTCGCATATAGGGAACATATTTTCCTAAACAACTTTTACTAGTACCGTGACCATAAATGTCACCATTTTCTGCGGTAAATATTAGATTATTGTCGTTTTTAAAAACGCTTTTTATATTTTTCATGTAAGTATTTATCAATATCGGATATTTTATCTGTTTATATGTAGGTCGTTTGTTTTTTATATTATCCAACAGACACATACGATCTGTATTTGATATATATATTCCCTTTGATGTTAAAATTATATTGGTACCCAAAATATTGCACACAGACAATATTTTAAATGGTAACATACCAATATTGCTACATTCTAAATTATTTATAATAAATGAGATATGGGAAATGTTAAACAAAGATAAACTATGCGGCTCATATATAAAATTTTTAGTCAAAAATATCGGAGAACAATGACAAAAATCAACATCTAATATTTCATCATAATTCAAACTTTCGCGATCATTTTCCTTCCAAAAATTTGTGAATTTTGTCTCATTTACTTTATCAAAATCGCAAGTATAAAATCCTAAATATGTATGCAACAATAAATAACTTGCATACTGATATATATTAAATATGGGGTTTGTGTTTATATCCATATTTTCAAAATTAAGATTTTTTAATTTTCCGCTACTATATTCCAATTCGTAAAACCCATCATCAAATTTAATTATATATTTTGTGCTGAAACCATAAACACGTAAAGGATTAAATTTTTCTGTTAAAGGTTCAGATTTTTCTTCTGGAGGTTGTTTATCTTTATTTGGTAAGTCAATTTTTGAAGGTTTCTGAATCATTCCGTTAATTAAAAGGTAAATGTTATTTTGATTACTATTTTCTTCATTTAATATAATAAAAGCGCGGTGATCATCGCAAGACATTGATACGATGTTATATTCTTCTATATCGAATTTAAGTAGATGTTTCTCTCCCTCATAGATTTGTAAAATCCCTTTTTTAGTATTTATTAAGGTACAATAACCTATAACTATATTTTTAGGTCTAATATAATTAAGAAATACTTTATAGTGGTGATATCTTTCACACAATATTTTTAATTTTTTACAACATTGCGATAAAATATGTATATCCCACATTGGTATAACGAATATAAAATTATTTTCAATAATCTCTTCCGGAAGAGATAAGAACATTTTTTGAATTATAATATTTTAATTTTTAAATTACAAAATCATTTTTATAATTTAAAATTTTTAAAGGAAAATAAGACATTTTTCTCGATAAAATCTATTATTGATTTTATTTCAAAAAAAATAAAATTTCAATTTAAAACAATCTAAATATACTATTAATATAATGAGAAATTTTATAAAAATACGAGATGACAAGCGTTGAAAAAAAATATAGTGTAAATAGTGTATCTATCGAATCATTCCCCATCATTTATAACCCAAATGAATGGTTAAAATCTCCAGAATTAATTTTAACAGAGTATTGTCGTCAAAATAATATGGAATTATTTAAATTTTATCATATAAATATAATTACCGGTGAACCTGGTATATCTTTGTGGTTTAATAACGTAATATATTATATAGATTGTGTAAATAAATATTTTCAAACTATAAAAACCACGGAACATAACATGACGATTTTTATATTAGCAAAAATATATGGAGATTGTGAATCTATATCCGAATTGAAAAAAATAATAAACTCAAAACCCTCTTTTTTTTTGAAAAAAGATTCAGAAATAATTGTAAATAAAAATTATAATAAAAATTTTGAATTTCCTGCCAAGGCAGAAAAGTTAAAATTAGATACAGAATTCTTTCCTGAAATAACTACAGATCGCCGATCTTTAAATAATTTATTAGAAGAATCCCCAGATTCAGAAAAGAATGGAAATTTTAAATTGCCTAAAATAGATGAGAATAGATCTGATTTTTTAAAAATAGCAAAAAAATCTTTAAATCAAAAAGAAAATAACATAAAAGAGATTAATAACTTAGGATTCATCTTTCCGAAAGGTAGAAAATTTAATTATAATAAAAATTCTCATTCAGATAAATGGGAAATTCCAAGAATTAATGCAAAAAAAGAAAATTCGGATTTTTCTAAAGAAAGTATAATAGAAAAATCTAAAGATTTTGGATTTTCTTTCGAAAGTCTAACGATAACAAATTTAAATTCTAAATATTTTAATGGTGAACTCCCTAGGGAGAGTTTTCATTTTAATTTGACGGCTAATAAAAATAAAATGGTTTTATACCCGAATAAATATTGTGAAATAAAAAATTTAAAAAAAATATCGTCAGATTGCTATGAAATTTTAACTAAAGATTATAATGAATCGATGGGTAGAGCGATTTGGGTATTTGAAGATAGTGATGGCAAAAATTTTTATATTCATCCATGTCAAATAATATTTTCTACTAAAAATTATTTTGAAATTATAGAGCTATCAAAAACTCAAAATTTAGAAAATTATATAAATAAACCAAATTATTACATTTTAATTTTAAATTGAAAAATCAAAACTAAAGATTTAAAAAGTGATTAAAAATACAAAATTTTGAAATTATTATTGAAATGGCTGAAAATAAAAAATTATTCGAAAAAATAGAACCTCCGCCTAATTCCGAAGGAATGAATAATTTATTCGAAATTATTCATTTCCCTAAACATAACTTTAGTTCTGATTTATTTGTAGCACTCGATGAACAAACAGGAAGTTGTATAAATTATACAATAATAATTTTATTTAGTGTAGTGGTAATATCTATGATATTTGTTATAATTTACGGGTTTTTGTAAAAGAAATTAAAAATAAATTCTTATTTTTTTCACGTATAGGGACGTGAAAAAAATATTTTTACATTAGAGCAATTAAAAAATAAGTATATTTGAATTTACTTCTTTTCCATTCTGAACATTTCCGTATAATACCAGACATATTCACATTGTTCGGAATTTTAGAAAAAATGAAATATAAAAATAAAATATTTATTATTTAATTTTGTTCACTAAAATGACTGAAAAAAATACAATAACACCCTCTGAATTTATTTTATTCGTTAGATATATTACAACAAATTCCAGTCAACAAATTCCTGAAGATGTGGTAAGATACATTTTATCATTTGGTCTCAATAAATTACGGCTAATTCCTAGATATTTTGAATATAATAAATATATTATTGAAAATGAAATCACAACGTGTGAGGGATATCTAACTTATGAAAAAATTCCCGACTACACCAAAACAAGTACCTATCATTATATATATTTATCCTATATTAATGGAAAGGAAATATTACGTAGAAATATTATTGTACATTGTCCAGATGAAATAAATATTGTATTTTACAAAAATTTTTATTGTTACAGAGCGATGCCCGGAGATAGATTGAAAGTTGCTGACCCTCTTACTATTATATCCGATTTAGATGATGAACATTCACGGGATAATGATACAGATTATAATATAATAACTTGCAATCTATCAACGTTAAAAAAAGATATATTAATAACTAAATTTACTAGAGAAGTAGCATCGGGATATTGTGATAATGTCACGAAAGACTATTTATTTGAAAATATATCAAAACAAGGCTTAATAATTCAGGATTTTTTAACTTGCAAATGTGGTAATTATAAAAAATGTTTAAAATCGACAGGATGTGAAATACTTGATAAACCTAAATATCAATTATTTACATGTGAATGTGAATTATAATTCGATAAAATAAAATTATTTATTCTTGAACAAATAATTTGTTCTCTAATTATTTACTTGTTCGCAAACAAGAACACTTGTTTTGAAATGAATATATTTATCTTAAATGATCGCTTTTATTTATAAAAAACTCTACTTATTTTCTAATTGCTCTAATATAAATTCAATTTTAAAAATATTTTTTATTATTCACAATTTATAGTGTGAAAAATATACATAAATATTCTGTGTTTTATTAAAAAAATCAATTATTAAAATTGCTATTTTAAAAATTTTTATATTAAAGAATTCAAAAATAATTAAAAAAAGAATGGATCAAAAAAGATCCTTACAAAATAAATTTGTCACCTCGTTCGATAATTATTACAATAATAATCCTAAAATAAAAGAAATTATAGATGAAATAAAAGTAAATCCTTTCGTTATAACTTATAATTGTTGTGATTCTATGCGTTATCTTTGTTGTTTTAAAGAAGAGAATAAATATAATGCGGTCAGATGCGTAGTGGAAAAAAAATTAAGTAAAAAAAATAGAATTAAAATATTGAGGCTCGGAGATATTTTAGAAAGTTTAACAATATCATGCATAGATCCAAGCGATATTTCTTCTGCTATTTTATACGTCGGAGTGGCTATTAAAAAAAATGCAAATATAGATGAAATAAATGTTGAAAAATTTGGGGATGAATTTGAATGTTTCCAATCCAACGAAAATGAATGGCAAATGTATTATATACCCATAAAAACAATTGAAAAACCTGAAACTAATGTGATTAAATTTTACGAATGTCCTTTTTTAATGTGTGGCGAAAAACATGTTGAACTTATTGTTGAGGTAAATTTCGTAAAAAATAATTTATATCCAGAAGATTCGGTGGTTGTAACATTAAATTATTTAATAATAGATGGTCATATAAGAAATAATACTGAATTATGTCGACAAAAAGATAAAATTTTAAATCTAGACTTTTTCTTTAGCAAAAAAGTTTAAACATTATTGCAATTCTATTTTTCACGCTATAAAACGTGAAAAATAAAAAATATTTAAAATTTTATATATTTTTCTCTTCCCATTTTAATATCAAACCTTTTGACGTTTCTACATAACCGGATATTATATATTGTCTACCGTCTACGGAATGATGAGTTTTAATATGGCACATTTTACATAAGGGAACTAAATTTGCCATTTTATTTTTATCAAATTTTACGTTATTTTTCTGTATTTTTCCATCTTCGTCCGCGGTGCACTGAAAATTTATATGATGGGTATCTACCGCTGTTTTATTACATATTTTGCATAAATTAACTACCAATTTTGCATTATATTTTGATATTTTAGGCGGTAAAATCTCTGAAGGAATATTTAATATTTTTCTTCTTATTTTCATACATTGCTCAATAAATTTTGGATTATCATTAATAACAAATTTTGCAACCTCTAATCCGTATAAATTACTTCCAGAACCTTCTTCTAAAATCCTATCATAGACAAGACAATTATTATTTTCATCGAAATTTACTTTTAAATGGAAAGATTTTATATTTTTTAATTCTAAAATCTCCTCTAAATTCGCCAAAGAATGTAAATGTGTTGTAAAAATAAAACAACAATTTTTTTTTGATAGTTCAATAATACTACTTGTAACAATGGCTAAAGCAGATATTCCTTCTGTACCTTTGGTTAATTCATCTGCTAATATTAAACTATTAGAATCGCTCCTA
>Ga0070731_10000815_pt1 | contig 37103 bp, 28 predicted proteins | sample Coa_R1_2_FD_66448 | JGI IMG/M metagenome (GOLD analysis project Ga0070731, IMG submission 66448) | Surface soil microbial communities from Centralia Pennsylvania, which are recovering from an underground coalmine fire - Coalmine... | ecosystem: Environmental > Terrestrial > Soil > Unclassified ...
GTAATGCGAGTTCGAAAGAGGTGAGTCGCTCGCGATGCTTCCCCACACCTTTGGTGAAGAAGATCTTCTTGGGGACCATGTCCTTGCCCAATTCGGTTTCCTCCAGAAAATTTTAGTTGAGCGGCAAATCTAACACAGTGATTTGTGACAATTGTATGAAAAAAAAACGGAATCGGCGCACTAGCGACAGACGCAGTGGTCCCTGCGCGTGCTTGGGCCTGTTCGCGGCCAATTCAAAATTGGAAAAGGCAGAGCAGAACTTAGGAAGAGAGATCGAAGAACGTTCACCTTTTGGCACTGAACGCCGACAACGGCACGCAGACAGCGGCGCTGCCGGGGAGCAGCGCTCGATGCTTACGCGGCTTCTTTTGTCACCAGCGCAGAAGCGGACTCTCGCGCCGGCGAACCAGTGACGCGCGAAGTCGTTACTCGCGATCCCGTTGCACGCGATCCAACAATCTTCATTTCCTGCCAGTCGTAACGGAATTCCCGTCCACAGTCGAGGCATGCAACATACGTGCCGGCGCGTGGCGCTGCCGCACTGCGGCGCGATCCGGCGCGCACCGTGATCGGAAAACTGTAACGCGCATGCCTGCAACCAAACACAGCATCTACTAACTTGGATAACATCGCAAAACCCTCCACAGAATTACAGCGACACAACTAGCGAGATACAACGCACATGCCCTTCACCTGGATACAAGGGCATATATGCTAAGTTAGATTCCAAAAGCGCTTAAAAGGTTCGTATGCGCTGCTGGCGGAATCGGTACGGGCGCGGATACGCCCCGGAATGAGGCACTTGCGGATGCCTGGGGAAATACTCGTGACCAACTTTATGCGAGGTCTTTAGGCGAAACTCAGACCTAACTGCTCGACGAATCGGACTTCTTACTCGCCGAACACTTGGTCATGATGGCTGAGCGCAGCCGCGTCCGAAGGTCGTCGGGCAACTCGTAAAGCTCGGAGTCGCGATAGATCTCGATGGTCTTTCGCGTCGTGTCGCAAACCACGTAGCAGTTGTGGCACCACGCCAAATGGTCGTCGAGTTCGGACTTGGTCCGTGCGTCCAGCGCCCCGTCGAGGTAGTTGGTTAATTCGTTTAGAAACTCAGAACACTTCACTGGTCGCCATCTCCACTCGCCTTTTTCTGAAAGAAGCGGTTCAGCCGCTCGCGCAATTGCAATCGCGCTCGCAACAACCGCGACTTCACCGCCGGGATGCTCAGCTCCAGCGCATCAGCCGTCTCTTCGGTCGAGAGGCCTTCCACGTCGCGGAGCACGAACACCGTCCGAAATCCCGACGGCAACCCTTGAATCGTGCGAGTCAAAATGTCCCGCAGTTCCGCCTGGTTGTACATCTGCTCTGGATTGGGGCTCCAATCCGCAACCTCACGGGGCAGCGAGTCATCTTCAGTCTTTACTTCTTCATCCAGGGAAACCGTTCTTTCCGGCTTCCTCCGGCGCAACTTCATCAAAGCTTCGTTTACAGCGATGCGCACCAGCCAGGTATAAAACTTGGACTGTTCCTGGAATTTCGCCAGGTTGCCATACGCCTTGAGGAACGCTTCCTGTACTACGTCTTCCGCGTCCTCGCGGTTCTGCGTAATGTGCTGCGCAATCCGAAAAACGTTGCGGTCATACCGCCGCACCAGCTCTTCAAACGCGGAATCGTCACCGCGTTTTGCGCGCCGGACCAGCTGCATCTCTTCGCTGACCGGCTGCTCGATATTGGGTTGGATGGTACTCATTCGTAACTTGATGCAGATTTTTCCAGGAACGTCTGCGACACCCCGAATGCTATTGTACTTGGTGGCTGAAGTTTTTGCCGCGCCGGTCGGGCGGCTAGTCGGGGAAGGGGCTTCGAACGTGGCGTCGGCACCCTTTGGTACCCACTAGGTCAGGTACCAAGGTGTCCCTGGAACGCCTGCATTGGGCCATATAATTATTGGTTAGAAGGTTACCCCTTCGCCCCCCAAAGAAATTTCACCTCGGAGCGCGAATGAAGGAACGCGGTTGGATTCAACCGATTGTGGAACGAGTGGTTGGCCAGGTCCTGGACAGCCATGCGGACCAACTGCGCACTGAAATTGTTCATCGCGTGATGGAAGAGATCGCCGCTGCGCCCGGCCCTGCGGAAGTGGCCAATTCGGACGGTCCCTCTTCAGCTGCTTCGGGGGACTTGGCCCGGACAGTGGCTGAAATCCAGTTGGGCATGTCACAGCGGGATATCCTCCGCGCATTGCTCGACGGCAGCGCCCGATATGCTGCCCGCGTCGCCCTATTTATCGTGAAAGGCAACCATGCCTCTGGTTGGCAGGCGCGCGGCTTTGCCAACAGCGACGCTATCAAAGATTTTGCTCTTAGCGAAAACGCTCCAGCGGTGGCTCGGGCCATCGGCGAGCGCGTCGCGACAGGCGCGTCCGAAGACACTATGGACGAGCGCTTTCTTAAGGATTTTGGAAAACCGGCCTCCGGCGAGGGCCAGATTTTTCCTCTCATTTTGAAAGATAAAGTTGCCGCCCTGGTTTACGCCGACGGTGGAACTGGAGCCTCGGGACCGTTCGATGTTGGCTCTATCGAATTGCTCATGCTCGCCACCGGCGCCTGGCTTGAGGTTACTTCGCTGCGCAAGCAGACGCAAAAAGAGCCATCCGCGGCGAATATTGAAACGGCGAGCGCGCCCGCGTCACAAATGTCGGCTGCACCTGCTCCCGCTTTCAACGACCCCTTCGCTGCACATGCGCCTGCATTCTCTTCTGGTCACGCGCGAGCCGCCGCGGCGTCGGCTGGTGAGTCGGCTCCCGTGGTTGGCCCGGAAGTGGCTGCGGTAGAGGCACCGGTTGCTCCAACCGCTCCAGCGATGTCGCCCGAGGATCAGGACGTTCACAACAAGGCTCAGCGTTTTGCCCGGCTCCTGGTCGACGAGATCAAACTCTACAACCAGGCAAAAGTCAGCGAAGGCCGCAAGAACAAGGACCTTTACGACCGTCTGAAGGAAACCATCGAGAAAAGTCGGGCGACGTACCAAAAGCGTTACGGGAATACCGTCGCCGGTTCCGGCAATTACTTTCACCATGAAATAATGAGGAGTCTCGCAGAAGACGACCCGTCAATCATGGGGGCCAACTTTCGGCAGTAGGTAGGGTTTGAGTGCGTCGTTTCGCGGTTTTGTGTTTCGCTTTTGTTTTCTCCCTGCTCGGTCTCAGTCGATCGCAGACTCCCGCCGGTCAATCCGACGCAGCCCCGACGGCCAAAACATCGAATCCTGCCAAGAGTCCCGTCGCGGCGACAAAGAAAACCGCGACCACGCCCGCCGCTACCAGTAAGAAACCCAAGAAGGCCGCAGCTTCTACGACCAAGAAGAAGCATCGACCCGTCTCTCCCCGAGTGCGCCGGGTCCGCCAGGCGTTCGTCGCATCCACCAATCTTCGGCCGATGGCGCAGCAACTATTGCAAGACCGCACCCCTACCGCGTATGCCGGAGTTGAAGCCTACGCTCGCCGCCACGCAAAAGAAGATGCCGGAGCCCTGGCCTGGCTCGTCGTCGGTTATGCGCACACCCTCGACCACGAATACGCCAAAGCGATCGATCCATTCAATCGCGCCAAGGCCGGAGCCAGCGACCTCGGAGACTATGTCGCTTATTACCTGGGTGACGCCTACGTGAATACGGCGCATAATGCCGAGGCGCTCGCGACGTTGGCCGACTTCAGTAAGAATTTTCCCGACTCGCTTCTGATCCGCGATGCTCACCTGGTCTACGCCAACGCTTTGCTCGAGGAAAATCGCGCTGAAGAAGCGGCAGCTTTGCTTGAAAAGGACCGCATGCCGGTCCGAAGCGATATCGAATTCGATATTGGGCGCGCCTACGAAGCGGCCGGCGACAAGGAAAAAGCCGCAAGCGCGCTGCGCAACGTCTATTTCAGTTTTCCCAATAGTCTCGAAGCCGACGCCGCGGGAAGGGAATTGCAAAAGTTGGGAATCACGGGTTCGGTCGGCGAACGCCGCACTCGCGCCGATCTGCTGTTCAAAGCCAAGCATTACTCCGACGCAGTTGACGCCTATCGCGGACTCGTCGACGAGGTGAGTCCCGCAGGTCGTCCAGAGGTGCAAATCGCGCTGGCCGCCGCGCTCCAAAAGAGTGGTGGAAATAACTCCAAGGCTGCTCGCCAGCTCCTGACCGCGATGGGCGTGCAAACCGGCGACAATGAAGCCGAGCGCCTCTACCTGTTGAGCGAGAGCGAGCGCTCAACCAGTGACGAAGGTGCGGTACAAAATACGTTAACCGAACTGCGGCAATACGGGCCGACGAGCCAGTGGCTGGAACAAGCCTTACTCTCGGCTGGAAACATGTATCTGCTGAAGCACGACTTCGACCATGCGATCGATTATTTCCGCGAATTACAGCAACGTTTTCCGGATGGTACCCACGCCTCCTCGGCGCATTGGAAGGCGGCATGGCTGACGTTCCGGCAAGGCCGAACCGCCGATGCGCGCCAGGCGTTTGAAGATCAAATCGCGCTTTATCCCGATTCCCTTGAGGTGCCGAACGCGTTGTACTGGCGCGCGCGGATCGCGGAAGAAGAAGGCAATCCAGCGATGGCGCGGGCCTTTTACCAGAAACTTTCTGACCGCTTTCGCAACTACTACTATGCTGAACTCGGCCGCGAACGCTTGAAAGCATTGCCGGCAGCGGCAGAAGGCGCATTAACAGCGTCAAAAGAAGATGCGCCGCACTACGCCCTCCTCGACCACGTTGGGTCGCTCTCGACCTCCGGAAAAATTACTGCCTCCGATCCTCCCGATGACAATCTTCGCGTCGAGCGAGCGCGCCTGCTTTCAAACGGTGCCCTGGCCGATATGGCTGTCCGCGAATTGCAAGCCGCAGCGAGTCAAGAAGGCGGAGCGTGGGCACCGCCCGAAATGGCGCGCGTTTATCAAGACGGAGGCCGCTACGATCGCGGCATCCAGATCATGAAACGCACCACGCCTAACTATTTTGCTGTCGATATTCCCGACTTGCCGCGTCCTTATTGGGAAGCACTTTTCCCGAAGGCTTATTGGACGGATCTCCGGAAATATTCCCTGCTCAACGGGCTTGATCCGTATCTTGTCGCATCGCTGATCCGGCAGGAGTCCGAATTCAACGCGGCAGCCATCTCGCACGCAAACGCCGTCGGCTTGATGCAGCTTCTGCCAAGCGTCGGCAAGAGTGTTGCCAAGCAAGTCAAACTGAAGGGATACAGCGCCCCTCAACTCTACACGCCCACTGTCAACCTCGAACTCGGCACGCGCTACTTCAAGGAGATGGTCGACCGATACAACGGCCAGTTTGAATACGCCCTGGCGGCGTACAACGCCGGCACCGACCGCGTCGGAGACTGGCTAGGACAAGGGCACTACCGCGATCCGCAGGAATTTGTCGAATCGATCCCGTTCACCGAGACGCGTGAGTACGTGCAGGCGATTCTGCGGAATGCCAGCGTTTACCGGCAGCTCTACGGAACACCCTAGTAGCTTGGGCAAAAGTAGCTTGGGAAAAAACTCCTATGCATGCAGGTTTTGGGAAGGGCACGAGTTTCACTCGTGCCGTAAACTGCCGCCGGATTAACAGCGGCTTCTAGCCGCTGGGGAATGCTGCGGTGAGAAAACACTTTTCCCGCAGCCTGCAAGAGACTCTGAGGCGTCGGGTATTCGCTAGCTGCCTTCGAGCACCATGAGTGTCGAAGTCCCGTGCGCCAAGACTTTTCCGTCCGGCCCACGCAGCTGCGCTTCCGCCGAAACAATTCTTCGGCCCTTGGACACAACGCGTCCCTCGGCGCGAACCCGTCCTGTGTCGGGCAGAATGGGCCTTGAAAAGTTCACCTTGGTCTCGACCGTCGTGTAGGCCGTTCCCGCCGGAAGCAGCGAGTGACAGGCGCATCCGGTCGCGCTATCGATTAAAGCCATGGCCCAGCTGCCATGCACCGTGCCCAGGGGATTGAGCAAATCAGGAGCCGGCTCGCCTTCGAATGCGGCAAATCCATCCCCGACCTCCACCAGTCGGAATGACAACGTCTTGCCAATCGGCGGAGGCGGCAGTCGTCCGTCGATCACCGCCTGCAACGCTTCCTTGCCGCTCATACCCGCGGCGTTCGGAGAATTCGCGACACCCCGATGAGGCTTTTTCATCTAGGCCGACTGTTGACTAGGCGACTTCGTAAAGACGATTTCGAACACCAACAAGCAAGCTCCCACCACAATCGCGCTGTCAGCCACGTTAAATGCCGGCCACTGATGCGGCCCGATATAGAAGAGCAGGAAATCCACCACGTGCCGGCTGACCAGCCGGTCCCAAAGATTGCCGAGCGCTCCGCCCAGAATCAATGACAGGCCGATCCCCGTCGAGGTCATGGCGTGGCTATTCTTCCAGAGCAGCATCGTAACAATCAGCAGCGCAATCACCGAAAAGACAATCAGCAGGCCGATTTTCCATTCCGACGGCGAGTCGGCAAAAATACCGAAGGCGGCTCCCGGATTTTCCGCGTGAATAATGCGAAAAAAACCGGGAATGACGGTGATGCTGTCGTGCAAAGAAAGGCGCCGCGCGATCGTGATCTTGGTGACACGATCAAGAGCCAGGACGAACAGTGCGATTAAGAAATGATATTTGCGCATGAGACAAAAAACCGTCTCTCAAGATTATCGTGTTTCGGCGATTCGTGGAACGAACCCGCGGTTCGAGCCTCTCACGGATTCGAGTTAGGCCTGTGATAAGGTTTGTTCAAAGAGGGCTGCCATGGGTCTGCGGTGCTCCCGTTTTTTCTGTCTTGTTTTGCTGCTGTCGGTCGCGGAGTATCTCAACGCGCAATCCCCCGCTCCTGAATCCGGCAAGCCCGTCACCACCCTCAAAAGCAAAGTCCGGTTGGTGGTCGTGGACGCGGTCGTGACCAACGGTAAAGGCGAAGCCGTCCCCGGTCTGCAAAAGCAAGACTTCGAGGTCCTCGAGGACGGCAAAGTGCAGACTGTCGCCTCTTTTGAAGAGCACCGCGGTGCCGTGCCGACGCAGATTAAATTGCCTCCGCTTCCTCCCGGCGTCTATACCAATTTCCCGGTTACTCAAACACAGGATTCGGTCAATGTCGTTCTGCTGGACGCTTTGAACACGCCGGCGCGAGACCAGTCGTATGTCCACGCCCAGATGCTTAAGTATCTCAAGACGATTCCACCGGGTACGCGGGTTGCGATTTTCACGCTGGCCTCGCGCCTGCGCATGATTCAAGGTGCGACAACCGACAACGGGGAGTTGCTGGCGGCACTGAATGGCGCGAAAAGCACGCCCAGCCAATCGGCATTACTACCATCGAACGCGGAGACCGACGCATACCAGAGATTGATCGACTTCATGCTCGAGAATTCCGGCGGGTCCGGAGCTGCGCCAGCAACCCTGGCGCTGGCAGCCGTCGATCCCATCAATGCCATGAAGCAGTTCCTGGCTGACACCACCGTCTTCCAGACGGAAAACCGAATCCGTATTACGCTCGAAGCCCTGCAACAGCTGGCGCGCTATCTTAAGGATGTTCCGGGGCGCAAGAACGTGATTTGGTTTTCCGGCTCTTTTCCGATCAATGTTTTTCCTGACCCGGATCTCCCCGAGCCATTTGATGTGACGCGGAGTTTTGAGGGAGACATCCGAAAAACTGCCGATTTGCTCGCCGCAGGCCAGGTCGCTCTCTACCCAATCGCGGCCGAGGGGCTTGCCTCCGATTCTGCCTACGAGGTGAGCGGCACGGAGATAGGAGAGAAAAGACCATCGCTGGCTTTGCAGGACCAAATCCGAAAATCGAGAAGCGGCGGTGTGATGCGCGATTCGAACCATCTGGTGATGGACGAATTAGCCAATGAAACCGGCGGCCACGCTTACTACAACACAAACGGACTGAATGAGACTTTGGCTCGGGTGATTGACAACGGTACTCACTACTACACGCTCACCTACATGCCAAGCAACCCAAAGATGGACGGGAAATTCCGGCATATCCGCGTGAAGCTGGTTAATAGCAAATACTCGCTGGCCTACCGTCGCGGATACTTCGCCGATGACCTGGAAGCAATTCTGGGCGCGGGATCGAAGCCCGAAGCCGATCCATTGATGCCGCTGATCGGACGCAATTTGCCGAACTATACCCAGGTTCTCTACAAGTTGCTGGTGCAGCCCTCGAACCCGCAGCCGCTGCCCGACGCAGCCAGGGCCGGCAGGGCCGATATCAAGGGACCATTTACGCGCTACAGCGTGGACTTCGCAATCTCGGTAGGTGACCTAAAGCTCGAACTGGATCCGGATGGCGCTCGTCGCGGCGCAATCGAAGTTGCGCTCATTGCCTACGATATTGAAGGAAAGCCGCTCAACCTTGTTGCCACGCGGGGAGAAGTCCGCCTGAACCCTCAGGAATACGCGAGCGCACAGAAGGCCGGCCTGCAGATTCATAAAGAAATCGACGTACCCAACGGCGACACGTACTTGCGCACCGGCATCTACGACATGAACTCCAGCGCGGCTGGCACGCTCGGGGTTCGGTTGACCCATACCGAGACGGCGGCCAAGTAGGAGTGCCGCGCGCGCCAAGTAGAACGCACCATCGAACTCACAACTCTTTCAGAACAGCACTGCAGCGTTCGCAGACAGTCGGGAACGTCTTGTCCTCACCGACGTGCGTCGAAAAATTCCAGCAGCGCTCGCACTTCTCGCCCGGAGCCTTGCTCACCTGCACGACAACCGGAGCATCGCCATTGGACGCCCCCTTCTTGAGTTCGACCGCGGACACAATAAAGAAGTAGCGCAAGTCATCTTTAAACCGTTCGAGCACTGAAAACACCGGGTCGGATGCGCTCAGAGTGACCTGCGCCTGCAAGTTCGCACCAATCAGCTTCTGATTGCGCGCTTCCTCCAATGCCTTCAGCACGGTTTCGCGGACGGAACGTATGACCTTCCAATCGTCAGCTTGGCGGGGATCGGGATCGATCCCGACTCCGCTGCCAAGAATGTCGCCCGGTTCCGGAAAAAGGTTGAGATGAACGCTCTCGAGCCTCGCCGCGACCGCCGGCAAGTAGCCCCAGACTTCCTCGCAAGTGAAACTCATGATCGGAGCGAGCAGTCGCGCCAGCGCCTCTCCAATGTGCCAAATCGCAGTCTGCGCCGCGCGCCGCTTCACCGATTTGCGCCCTGAAGTGTAGAGCCGATCTTTCAATACGTCGAAGTAAAATGCGCTCAGCTCCACGCCGCAAAAATTGTTGATGCGGTGGTAGATCTTGTGGAACGCAAACTCTTCATACGCTCGCTGCACATCTGCCGATACTTCGACCATTTGGCGCAACATGTATTGATCGATCGGCTGCATCTGGTCGAAAGTAACCGCGTCAGACACCGGATCGAAGCCATCGAGATTGCCGAGAATGTAGCGAAACGTATTGCGTATGTCGCGATAGATTCCAGCGACGCGCTGCATGATCTGCGGAGAGCACGCGACATCCTCACGGAAGTCGACCGAAGCCACCCACAGGCGTACGATTTCTCCGCCGAGCGTGTCAGCGATCTCGACTGGATCGACCGTATTGCCGAGCGACTTCGACATGGCGCGCCCCTGCTCGTCGAGTGTCCATCCACTGGTCGCGACCATGCGATACGGCGCGCTGCCTTCATAGCCGATGGCGCAGAGCAGCGAAGAATGGAACCATCCGCGATGCTGATCTCCGCCTTCGAGGTAAAGATCGGCCGGCCATGGGAGATTCGGCTCGTGGCCAAGCACAGCGGCGTGACTCGATCCCGATTCAAACCACACATCGAGAATGTCTGTTTCTTTCTTGAATTTCGTTCCTCCGCAGTGCATGCACTTGTGTCCGTCGGCGAGAATCGCGTCGGCCTCCGGCGTGTACCAGCCATCGGCGCCGTGTTGCGCAACAAACTGCACCACCCGACGGTTGATATGCGGATCATTCACTGGCTTGCCGCAGTTTTCGCAGAGAAAGACTGCGATGGGGACTCCCCACACTCGTTGCCGTGAGATGCACCAGTCGGGCCGCGTTGCGATCATGTTGGAGATACGTTCTTCTCCCCACGCCGGATCCCACTTCACTTTGGCGATTTCGGCGAGTGTGCGGCTGCGCATCGTCTCCCCACTCGCAGCGCCTTTCATCGGCGTCTCCATCCCGATGAACCATTGCTCCGTCGCGCGAAAAATCACCGGATTATGGCAGCGCCAGCAATGTGGATACGAGTGCTCCAACTTCTCCGAATGCATCAGCACGCCGCGCGCCTTCAGCAATTCCATAATCGGAGTGTTCGCGTCGAAGATGCGCTTGCCTTCATATTCCGGCAGTCCATTGCGCAAGATGCCGGCCTTGTCGACATTGCAGGTCAGATCGATCTTGTATTTCTGGCCGGTGATGAAGTCCTCAGCTCCGTGCGCAGGAGCGGTGTGCACCACGCCTGTCCCGGTATCCATGGTGACGTAGTCGGCGAGAACGCCCAGCACTTTGCGATCGAGAAACGGATGCTGGAACTCGGTGTATTCCATCTTGCGGCCAGGAAAGCGGGCAATCTCGCGGGAAGATTGCAGGCCGGTCTTCTCTTTCACGGCTTCGGCGAGCCGCGCACCGACGATATAAACCGAGTCTCCCGAATCGAGCGCCACATACTCCTCATCCGGATGAAACGCCACCGCCATCGACGCAGGCAGCGTCCACGGAGTGGTCGTCCAGATGATGGTAAAAACTTTTTTGCCCGCGAGCGCCGGGTCGATCGTCGCCGGATCGCCCGCGAACGCATACTTCACCCAGACCGTGGGGCTGGTGTGATTCTCATATTCGACCTCCGCCTCGGCCAGCGCCGTCTCGTCAAACACGCACCAGTAGACCGTACGCAGTCCCTTATAGACGAAGTCGTTCTCCAGAAACCGGTACAGAATATCGAGCACCGCTGCTTCATACTGCGGCGTCATCGTCGAATATGGATTGTCCCACCGCCCAAAAACTCCGATCCGCTTGAACTGCGACCGCTGCAAATCGAGAAACTTCTCTGCATACTTACGGCATTCACTCCGTACGTCCACCGCTTTCATCTGCAACTTTTTGCCACCAAGCATCTGGTCGACTTTGATTTCGATCGGCAGACCATGGCAGTCCCAGCCGGGGACATACGGCGCATCGAAGCCCGCCATGTTCTTCGACTTGACGATGAAATCCTTAAGGCATTTGTTGAGCGCCGTACCCAAATGAATCGGTCCGTTCGCATAGGGAGGCCCATCGTGCAGCACATAGGTCGGGGAACCCTTGCGCACTTCACGGATGCGGTCGTAGATCTTCTGCTCCTCCCAGCGAGCCAGCATTTTGGGCTCATTCTGGGGCAGGCCGGCCTTCATCGGGAAGCCGGTTTTTGGTAAATTGATAGTGGATTTCAGGTCCGTCGGCACTCGCAGGGTTCTCCCAACTGATTGAATCGTTTCATTATATAGGGAGCGCGGAGCGAGACGTTTTGTTGGCGCCCACGTCAAAGAGGCGGAGTCATAAAAGTACTGTTTAGGCCCCAGAAAAACCGTGTACAATTTTTGACAGAAGGAAATCTGCGCGCATCTAACGAAAGACAGGTGGACGCGCGGTGGGGCATTTAGTGTCCGTTGCGGGCGACCTTTGGTTCGGACTCGCGCATCCAATTCAGCGGCTATATCATTCGCCGTTCAAGCATTTCTGAACGTCCTGTAGCGGCTCGGGAAAATATGGCAGAACTCGAAACACCCGAAGTACAGCCTGAGGTGCAGGGCCCAGAGCCTGAGCTGCACCTTCTCCTGCAGAACGAGACTCTGGATGAGTCTCTGTGGAAATCCCTGTTTCAGAACATCGACGAGTTCTTTTTTCCGAAGAAACTGCCGCCGCTAGTCCTGACCTCCAAGCCCGTCCCAGTGCGCGACATCTGGGGTTTCTACAATTACAAGAGCCGTGGAGCTGCCGGTTCGACTGCCGTTCATATCCTGGCAGTGCTCATCATCATCCTGGTCACGTATCTGGGCAAAAGGGTCATTGTCGACAAACCGAAGGAGACAGTTGTCCTGATCGCCCCCGATGATCTCCCCACGCTCGAATCCTCGAAGAGCCAGAGTGGCGGCGGTGGTGGCGGTGGAGATCGCGACAAGTTGCAGGCATCGTCTGGACGCTTGCCGAAGCAGTCAATGCAGCAAATCACCCCGCCGATGGCGGTGGTGCGCAATCCTCAACCGAAACTTGAAGTTCCTCCAACCATAGTTGTTCCTCCAGAAGTTCACCTGCAACAATCGGCGCTGCCTGATTTGGGCAATCCGTTGTCGCATCTGCCCTCGGTGCCTTCGAACGGAGTTGGCGGAGGCGGTGGCATTGGCGACGGCAGCGGCGGCGGCGTTGGTAGTGGGCAAGGTCCCGGATATGGTCCAGGTAGCGGCGGAGGGGTCGGCGGCGGCGTGTTTCGTGTTGGCGGCGGCGTCTCAGCGCCGAAGGAAATTTACGCGCCCGAGCCCGAATACTCTGAAGAAGCCCGCAAAGTTAAGCATATGGGCGTCGTGGTCCTCCAGCTGACGGTCGGCCCCGACGGAACACCGCGTGACATCCGCGTCGTACGGACTTTGGGATTGGGCTTAGATGAAAAGGCCATCGAAGCGGTGAAGAAGTGGCGCTTTGATCCCGCCAAGAAAGATGGCAAACCAGTAGCCGTTTCGGTCAACATCGAAGTCAACTTCCATCTATATTAATTTGGCCAACAGAGAAGTTAGGAGCCCAGGAGACGGCCGCGGGAGCGGTCGTTTTTGTTTGCCCAGCTCACCTATTCTTTCAAATCCACATGCAGTACATCCTCTACTGGAAGCCCGAGAAATCTTGTCCCCATCTTGCGGAACTTGTCGGCCGAATCGGTGGCAAAAAACTTCAGCGTAGCCCCGGCGCCAAGCCGGCCCTCGCCACGTCGTCCCTGCGCCGCACTATCGGATTGGCCCAGCATCCGGGCGACCTCGTGCGCCGTAGACTCTGCCGAGTCGACGATCGCAACATGTTCCGGTGCGACGCGACGCAGTAACGGCCTGATCAAGGGATAGTGCGTACACCCGAGAACGAGCACGTCGGCCTCCCGAGCGCTGTCGGCAAACGCCTCCGCCAGATAGACTCGCGCCACCTGCTCGGTTACCGCGTGTTCCACCCATCCCTCTTCGACGAGCGGGACAAAGAGCGGGCAAGCCTTCTCGTACGCCACGACTCCGTGCGCACTGAGCGCATGCCGGTAAGCGTGACTGCTGACCGTAGCCTCGGTTCCGATGACGACTACTTTCTTGGTACGGGTCGCGGCGGCGGCAGCGGCCGCTCCCGGTTCGACCACGCCGATCACTTCCACATCGGCAGCCGCTTTGATTTCAGGTAGAGCCAACGCGGTGGCTGTGTTGCACGCAATCACGAGCAACTCTGCGCCCTGTTGCTGTAAGTAGCGCACCGCGTCAACGACATAGTGTGCGACGGTCGCCGCCGATTTCGATCCATACGGAAGGCGCGCCGTGTCACCAAAGTAAAGATAATTGGCGGAAGGAATGTGGTCGACGAGCGCCCCGAGCACGGTCAGCCCGCCGACGCCCGAGTCGAACACACCAATTGTCGGCCTGAGGGAGTTCGTCACAGTTGTCAGAGTTTAACGCAATGCGCTGACCTTCACTGGTGTCGCGTCGACATCGGCGAACGAAAACGCGATCGAAACGTTCGGATAGGCCTTCCCGGCAACCTCAACATAAGGATAAACAAAATAATTCAACGGCTCGCCGTCCTGCGTCGGAAAAAGTTTCAAATCCCGCCCCTGCGTAAACTGGATGCGATTCACATCGTGCGCTCCGAAAAAATAATCATGTTTTTCTTGATGCTTCCACGCCTCCGAAATGTCGACCGGGACCCACCCAGTTGAGTCCAGATAGAACTCAGCCCAGCAATGGTAGCCGGGAATCTCGGCCGAATGTTTGTCGGCTGGCAGCGGAAATCCAATCTGAAAGCGCGCTGGAATCTTCTCCGCTCGTGCCATTGAAATAAACACAGAATGGAAATCGGTGCAGTTGCCGTGCTTCGAATCGCAAGCCCAGAGCGTGTCTCCGTGCCCCCACCCCTCGCCGGTCTTGTCGTACTTCATGGTGCGGAAGACATATTCATAAATGTCTTTGGCTTTTTCGAGCTGCGTGGTCGCGCCTTTTGTTTCCTGCGCGGCCAGTTGCGCCGGGACTCCAGTCACGGGAACCAGCCGATCCGGCTCCAGAAAGCGCGCCAACTCCAGACGCGGCGCCCGCCCCGGCGGCGCGTCGACGACAGGCTTTCCGTCGACCAGCACGACATGCTCTTTCCGCACCACGTCGTAATCCACCGAGAACTTATATTCGGCCTTGTCCGCCTTCGCCGCCTCGGCGTAGAGAACTTCGTTCCCATATTCAGGCTGGTGGACTTGCTTGAGTGGCAAGTCACCATCTTTGGACGTTACTTTCACATCCTGAAAAGCATCGGAATGCGCCAGCGGAATCCACACGCGCACGCGCTCTCCGGCAGTGACATTTTTCACCGCGAACGAATAGTGAAATGTAAAGTGGCGCTCTTTTTGCGCGAGCGCAGTTCGCGCGAAAACGGCGAGAGACGACAACACGAGCAGCGACAAGAAAAGGGATCGACACGACATGACGCATTCCTTTCGAGCGACTCTCAATATTCAGTGCGAGGTAACTGGGAAACGGCCGACGGACGTTTTAGGCGGGACTATCGTCAAGTAAAACCGCGACCGGAGAGTCGAGGGGCAGAGCGCATGATTTCGCAGTCTGCCTGTGCGGGGTGGTCCATGTCAAATCGGTTCATTAATCGTGGGTCAGTTTGATTTCCACAGGGAGTAGAGGATCAGCAAAACCAACGCCCAGCAGGAATTGAAGATTACGTTCCCCAAAGGCCGAGTGCTTCCATTCCAAATGGCAGAAAAAGCCAGCCTATGGAGGAAAAGCGCGTGAGGAACGCGCCTGCCATGGTAACTAAAAAACCGATCACGGCAGCGCCGACGGCGTGCTCAACAATCCTGCGTGCAACTTTCATGAGGCCGCGCTTCGGGCTTGAGCCTCTCGGCATTGCTCCATAATGCCACCGATTCGCGATCGGCAGGAAATCCTGCGCAAATGATACTGACCAACTACCGATCAATTATCCGAGCGCCACCAACAGTCGGCTCGGGACACAGCATCGCAGTTGCCTCACCCAACCGCTGCCCGTTATCCTTCAGGCCATGCCCAGCACTCTAGTCGAATGCGTCCCGAATTTTTCCGAAGGCCGCGATAAATCCAAGGTCGACGCTATCGTCGACGCCATGAAAATCCCCGGAGTGTACCTGCTCGACCGCGAATCAGATTCCGACCACAATCGCTCGGTGATTACTCTGGTAGGCGAGCGTGAAGCGATTCAAGAAGCCGCCATTCGCGGAGTCGGCAAGGCCGCCGAATTGATCGATCTCACCAGGCATCAAGGCGCACATCCGCGGATGGGTGCGGCTGATGTCGTGCCGTTTATCCCGATCGACGGTGTCACCATCGAAGATTGCGTAGCCATGGCCCGCCACGTGGGAGCGGAAATATCCAGGCGTTTCCAGATCCCCGTGTATCTCTACGAAGCCGCAGCGGCCATTCCCGAACGCCAGAACTTGGAAAACATTCGCCGCGGACAATTCGAAGGCATCCGTGCCGACATCGAGACCAATCCCGCCCGCAAGCCCGATTTCGGCGAGCCGCGCATACATCCAACCGCGGGCGCGACCGTGGTCGGAGCTCGCAAAGCGCTCGTAGCCTACAACGTTTTCCTGAACACTCCCGACGTCGATATCGCAAAGAAGATTGCGAAGGCCGTGCGTTTTTCGACCGGAGGACTACGCTTCGTCAAAGGGGCTGGATTTCTGGTCCGAGGTCTGGCCCAGGTGTCGATGAATCTCACGGACTTCGAGCAGACTCCAGTCCACCGCGTTTTCGAATTTGTGAGGCGCGAAGCAGCGCGCTACGGCGTAATTCCAGTCTCAAGCGAAATCGTCGGCCTGATTCCCAAGAAAGCTTTAGAGCAAGCCGCTGAATGGTTCCTGCAAGTTGAGAATTTCGATTCCTCGCTCATCCTCGAAAATCGCTTAGCCGCCGTGATGACAGGCAAGATGGCTGTCGGAGGCCTGCGCGCCGGAGTCGAGCCCTTCATCGAACAACTGGCCGCTCCGACAGCTACGCCGGGAGGCGGAAGCGCCGCTGCCGCCGCTGGAGCCATGGCCGCCGGATTAGCCGGCATGGTGGCGTCGATGTCGCGCGGAAAGAAAGCGTACGTACAATACGAACCCCAACTCAGCGAAGCCATCGCCCGTCTAGCCCAACTTCGCGAAGATCTTAAGTCGGCCATCGACGCCGATGCGGAGTCCTACAACGTAGTCATGAAGGCTTATAAGTCAGCGAAAGAGTCGGCCGATGGCACTGCCGCGATCAGTTCCGCCCTCAAACAAGCGACCAGCGTTCCTTTGGGCGTCGCCGAAAAAGCAGTCGAAGTGGCGAAGATCGCCGCCAACCTAAGATCAATCAGCAATCCAAATATGTCGTCGGATCTGACGACCTCCATCGCCCTGGCAAAAGCCGCGCTCGAAGGCGCGCTCGCAAACGTCGAGATTAATCTGGAGTCGCTGAAGAGCGATTCTCCAGATAATCAGGCGTTCGTCACTGAGATAAGGACGCGGGTAGCGTCACTGAAACAATAAGCGCAAACTCCACCAATCCAGTCGTTCTATCCTCGGGGTGGGGGACGCACTTTAGTTACCGCCCGGGTGCACCGATAAGGGGCTAAAATAGGTCCATCAACGTACAGTCTGCGGCTTGCATCTAACATTGCAACCCATTTGAGAACTTCGTTTTAGAGGAATTCTATGAAGAAATTGTGTCTTGCAGCATTGTTTCTGTCCGCATCGGCGGCCTTCGCCATGCCCATCGCGTCATCGGCACGTTCCATGGTGCCTTCCGAGATTCAGCAGCTGATCGGCGTCGACTATCGCGCCCTCAAGGATTCGCCCACCGCGCAGCAACTCAAAGAACAGGTGCTCCCCGAAAATCTGAAGGAGCTTGAGACCGCCCTGAAAGGCATCGGCATCAGCGCCGACCGGGACCTTGACCAGCTCAACTTCGCTTCCTTCCGCACTGAAAAGAAGGGCATTCAGACGATCGGAATCGCCCAGGGATCGTTCTCGGCCAAGCTCGTGCTCAAGAAGATGAAGGTCAAGAAGATCACTGGCACGAAGTATGGCACGTCGCAGATCTATCCCATGGATAGCGGCCTGGTCATGACTTTCCTCGACGACAATACCCTCGCCTTTGGCACAGAAGCCTCGCTGCATAGCGCGCTCGACACGCGCGACGGCAAGCGTCCATCGCTGGATTCCAACTCAGTGATGACGGATCAGATGGCCGCTGTTGACGGTTCGTCGGTGTGGAGCATTCTCGATCAGAAGGGAACGCAAGCGATGATGTATTCGGCGCTCGGCGATGCCGCCAAGGTTGCCGACTACGAGACTCTCAAGAAGCGCATTCTCGCTTCTCGCTACACCATGAATTTCCAAAGCGGAGTGGACTTCGATCTGAGCGTTGTCACCGCCGACTCGATGACCGCGGCCACGCTGTCCTCTGTGGTCAAGGCTGGAATGCTCTACAAGAAACTCAACGCGACGCCGGTTGAAAAGACAGCGCTCGATGCGACGACTGTCGACTCCGATAGCTCCAATCTGCAGCTGCACTTCAAAACCGACGATCAGAAATTCCAGGCGCTGATGCACTCGCCGCTGTTCGCGGCGGTCTCGCACTAGACTGTTTAGGGCAATCGCAAGCTCAAGCTCAAGCGTCCCGGAGATTCCGGGACGCTTTTTTATTGCGTTGCGGAATCTCGCATCTTCAAAGTTTGCCAACTGATTTAAGATGCCAACGATGATGAATCGTCGGAGTGCCTCCGGGATCAGGATCAGGACCAGCATTAGGCTTCTATTATTTATCGCCGCTTGTACCTTCTTTTGCGTGTCCTCACTGCACCTCCTCGCCGAAGAAACTTCCGCGAAGAGTGCCGCCTCCGCCTCCCTCCAGGACCTTACCCATGATTTCTGGCAATGGCGCGCTCAATATCAGCCGTTCTCGCAGGATGACATCCCCCGCATCGAGCGTCCCATCGGGCCACGAGATTGGTCAGCAAGTGCGATCGCAGAACAGAAAAACGCCCTGGCTCAGTTCGAAAAACGTTGGAAGCAGATCGACACAAAAGGTTGGAGCGTGCCGGAACAGGTCGATTACCGGCTGATCGGCTCCGCACTGGCCCGCGTGCGGTGGGAGTTGGACATCAACCCTCGTTGGCGCCGTGATCCTACTTTCTATCTCGACCAAACGCTGACCGCTCTTCTCGAAGCTCTGGTGCAACCGCCGCCGTTCGATGCAGTTCGTAGCCGCGAGATTGTCGCGCGCATGCAGGCGATCCCGCAACTGATCGACGACGGGCGGGCCAACTTGCACCCCATCCGCCCTTTCGCCAAACTGGCCATCGCTAACCTCGAGCATATTCGTCCGGAGTTGGAGCAGGTGCAGCGCGAGGTTGCTCCCCTGCTTCACGAAGATGTGACCGGCACAGAGACCACCGCCGCGTTCAAGCTTGCGACTGAGAAAGCCATTGTTGTATTGGAGTCCTACCGAAAGTGGTTGCAAGCCCATCTCGATACCATGTCTGAGAACGGCGCAGTCGGGCGCGAGAACTATGAGTTCTTCTTGCAGAACGTCGCGCTGCTCCCGTATCAGCCAGAACAACTCCTGGTCATCAGCCGTCAGGAATGGGATCGCTCCGTCGCGTTCGAGCAATACGAAAAGCAACGCAATCTGGGCCTGCCCGAGTTGAAAATTGCAGCGAGTCAGAAGGACGAGATCGAGGTGGCACAGCGCGACGAACTCGCAATCCGCAAATTTCTTGAAGATAAAAGCATTCTGACGGTTCCGGCGAATATTCAGCATTACACCCTGCATCCGATCCCGGGTTATCTCGAAGCGCTGGCCGACTTCGGAGAGCAGGATGACTTCACCGGCCCGTCACGTCTCAAAGACGACAGCGTGCGATGGGTGGGTACTCCGTCGCCGCAGCTAGGGTACTTCTGGCTCGCGACCGCAAAAGATCCGCGGCCTGACATGGTGCACGAAGGGATTCCCGGACATTATTTTCAGATGGCCTTATCGTGGAGCCACCCCGATGCGATTCGCCGCCACTACTACGATTCGGGAGCGAACGAAGGAATCGGCTTTTATTCCGAAGAAATGATGCTGCAAGCGGGCCTGTTCGACGATAGTCCACGCACTCGTGAAATCATCTATAACTTCATGCGGTTGCGAGCGTTACGGGTAGAAGTGGATGTAAAACTTGCGCTCGGGTCGTTTACTCTCGCGCAAGCTGCCAGCTATCTTGCCGAGCATGTGCCCATGGACAAAAAATCGGCCGAGGCGGAAGCGGCTCTGTTCGCCACGACTCCAGGCCAGGCGATCAGCTATCAGATCGGCAAGAGCCAGATTCTCCACTTTCTCGCGGATGCGAAGCTGGCGAAAGGCGACAAATTCAACCTGCGCGCATTCCACGACTATGTATGGATGAACGGCAATGTGCCGATCGCATTACAGCGCTGGGAATATCTCGGCGAGGACCAGGACATTCGAGCCATCGACCGGTTGAGGCAATAAAGCTGAGGCAATAGATGCGAGTCAGTAAGTCTTAAGTCTATGGATGGAGCGACCACCAAAGTAAACGCCAACGTGGAGGAGAGTGTCGAAGGCCTGAGGCAGCGCTTCATGCGGCGATTCGGAGCGTCCCCAAAAATCTATCAGGCGCCGGGAAGAGTCAACTTGATCGGCGAACACACCGACTATAACGATGGTTTCGTCATGCCGGCAGCCATCGACTTCCGCACTCGGGTCGCGGTTTCGTCTCGCGCAGACCATAAGCTCGTCATTCGTTCCGAAAACTACTCCGATCAGGTTGAATTCGATCTCGAGCGTCTACCCGCGAAGCGAGCTAATCATTGGAGTGATTACGCGATCGGCGTTGTCGCGATGCTGCTCGAGTCAGGCCGGAAGCTGAATGGGATGAATTTTCTTGTTGAAGGAGACGTTCCGCAGGGGGCGGGATTGAGTTCCTCGGCGTCGATTGAAGTGGCCGTCGGCTATGCCCTCATGGATCTTGTCGATGGCGAGAACGCTTCAAGCACTATCGATCTCACACAGCTTGCGCTCCTCTGCCAGCGCGCTGAAAACGAATTTGTCGGTGCTCGCTGCGGCATCATGGATCAATTTGTTGCGAGCCACGGCAAACGCGGTCACGCACTCATGTTAGATTGCCGCTCTCTCGAATACAGTTTGGTGCCGCTTCCGCCAGACGCGGTGCTCGCGATCTGCAACACGATGGTCAAACACAGTATCGCGAAGGGTGAATACAATCAGCGCCGCTCCGAATGTGAAACCGGCGTCCGCATCCTCGCGCAGCGTCTGCCGAACGTCCGGTCGCTGCGGGACGTAACGCTGGCGGATATCGAAGCTTGCCGCGGCGATTTACCCGAAGTCGTCTCGCGGCGATGCCGTCACGTCGTTACCGAGAACGAGCGCGTTTTGCAGGCGGCCGCAGCCCTGCACCGCGGAGACTTGAGCGGATTTGGCAAGCTGATGTTGGCCTCCCATCGCAGTCTGCGCGATGATTTCGAAGTCAGTTGCCCGGAACTGGATCTCATGGAGGAGCTTGCCGAGAATTTGGACGGCGTTTACGGTGCGCGGATGACGGGCGGCGGGTTCGGAGGCTGCGCGATCGCCCTGATCGAGGCCAATCACATCGATGGGTTTCGGCAAACGGTGGGCGAGCGCTATGAGCGCTCGACCGGGTGTAAGCCTGAAATTTATGTTTGTTCCGCCGCCGACGGTGTCGGACGAGTCGTGTGAGAATGATACGAATTAAGATGATACAAGGCCAATGAACGTTCTAGTCACCGGAGGAGCGGGCTACATCGGCAGCGTGGTTGTCGAAGAGTTGCTGCGCGCAGGCCACCAGGTTGTTGTCCTCGACAACCTGAGTCGCGGCAATCGTCAGGCTGTTCCCGCGCAAGCTGAGCTGGTCGTCGGCGATCTGGCGCACGGGCCTCTTCTTGATGAGCTCCTAAAATCACACGCCATCGACGCCGTGATGCATTTTGCGGCGCTCATCGAGGCCGGCGAGTCGATGAAAGCTCCCGAGCAATTTTTCCGCAATAACACCGCGAACGCCCTGTCGTTGCTCGAAGCCATGCTCGCTGCGAATGTAAACCGCCTTGTATTCTCGTCGACGGCCGCGCTCTTCGGCAATCCAGATCGCACTCCGATTCAGGAAGACGATCCCGTCCATCCGACCAATGCCTATGGCGAATCGAAATTGCTTGTGGAGCGCATGCTGGCGTGGTTCCATCAAATCCACGGGCTGCGCTACGCTGCGTTGCGATACTTCAATGCCGCAGGAGCGGCGAATCCGAACAAGGGCGAGGCCCATCAACCGGAAACCCACCTCATCCCGCGGATTCTGCAAGTGGCCCTCGGACGCGCGCCGCACGCAACTGTTTTCGGAACGGACTACCCAACGCCCGACGGCACCTGCGTGCGCGACTACATTCATGTCAGCGATTTGGCCTCCGCGCACTTGCTGGCGCTCGACGCGCTCGCAAATAAAAATAGGAATGAGAGTGGCGGGCGGCTCATCTACAACCTCGGTAGCGGCGAAGGCTTCAGCGTGCGCCAGGTTGTCGACGTAGCCAGGGAAGTGACTGGCCACGCAATCCCTGTGATCGAATCGCCGCGCCGTGAAGGCGATCCGGCGGTATTAATTGCGAGCTCGGAGAAGATTCAGCGCGAACTCGGCTGGAAGCGGAAGTACCCCGACTTGAAGACAATAGTTGAAAGCGCCTGGCAGTGGCATCGCACTCACCCAAACGGCTACGCGCAGCGATAATAATGATGTCGACAAGATGAACTTCTCTGACCTGGGATCGCAACCGCATCGCCGCTTCAATCCTCTCACTCGAGAGTGGGTGCTGGTTTCGTCCAATCGCACCGACAGGCCGTGGCAGGGACAGGTGGAAAGCGTCCCGGCAGAGACGTTGGCTGCCTACGATCCTCAGTGCTATCTCTGTCCCAGAAACGCTCGTGCCGGCGGCGCAACGAATCCAGCCTACAAAGAGACATTTGTTTTCGACAACGATTTTGCCGCGCTCAGGCCAGATACTCCGGTCGACGAAATTTATGAGAATGATCTCTTCGCCGCTAGAACCGAATCCGGGCGTTGCCGCGTGGTCTGCTTTTCGCCTCGACACGATCTGACGATGGCGCGCATGAGCGTCCCCGAAATAGAGGGAGTGGTCGATACCTGGACGCGCGAGTTCAGCGAACTGGCAAGCGATCCGCGCATCAACTCAGTGCAGATTTTCGAGAATCGCGGGGCAATCATGGGTTGCAGTAATCCCCATCCTCATGGGCAGATTTGGGCCAATCAAAGTTTGCCCAACGAGTTGGCGAAAGAGCTAGCCGCATTCCAGGACTATCGGAAAGCCCATGACAACACACTGCTGCAAGATTACCTGCTGCTTGAATTGCAGAAACAGGAACGCCTGGTTTGCGCCAACGATCATTTCGTGGTCCTCGTGCCGTTCTGGGCAGTTTGGCCGTTTGAGACCCTGCTGGTCAGCCGAAGAAGTGTGTCCGCCCTCGACGAGCTAAAGGACGAAGAACGGACTGCTCTGGCCGACATACTTCGCCAGATTACGATTCGTTACGACAATCTGTTCCGCACTTCGTTCCCCTACACCATGGGCTTCCATCAGCGCCCAACCGATGGAGGCGCCTATCCGGAATTTCACTTTCACGCGCACTTCTATCCGCCGTTGTTGCGCTCGGCGACCATCAGAAAGTTCATGGTTGGTTACGAACTGCTGGCCATGCCTCAGCGTGATATCACTCCTGAAAAGGCAGCACAATTGTTGCGTGATGTGTCTGCCGAGCACTATCTGGACCCGCAAAAGCATCGATGAGCTATAGTTGCCATCGCTATTGATTGCAATAAGTTAGGTGTCTCTGAGTAAGTCGTTCGGCCGGCCGGCTTGAGCTCCGTTCAAAAATTGTGATTCGCTGCATCGAAAACATTCATCCAAACCGGTACGAAAGTTAGTTGACCGGGCCCGAAGCCGGGACCTAGGATGCAATCTACGATGTCGACCTATTCTCTTTGCGCCATGTGCATGTGTAGCTGTTGTTGTTGCGCACACGTGTGCTCTGGCGTGAGGGGGTTGCCGAACTAAAGACTTCAATTTTTAAAACGGCACTTATAAAACCCACCGCCAGAGCGATCTGGCGGTGGGTTTTTTACTTTTGGGAACAAAGAAGGCCAGGCGAAGACAATGACAACGACAACGACCAACGCAGTCAAGGAAACCAAGGCGCAACGAGTCGAGCGACTCAAGCGCGCGAAAAATCCGTGGGAGGGTCTTGATGAAATCCGCCGCTTTGCGCGTGAGGGCTTCGAATCGATTCCTCCGGAATGGATCGGAACCTATTTCCGCTGGTGGGGCGTCTACACCCAGGGAGATGGAGCCGGCGTCACCGGAGGCCAAAACGGCGAGGGCCGCGCCTTGCAGCGTTTCATGGTGCGCATCAGAATTCCGAACGGCCTGCTGACCTCTCACCAGTTGCGGACCATCGCCGACCTTACCCGCCGCTACGCCAATGGAATTGGCGATATCACCGTCCGCCAAAACATTCAGTTGCACTGGGTCACCATCGAAGCATTGCCCGACCTGCTCGAAACGCTCGCAAAAGTAGGATTGAATTCACAAAGTGCCTGCGGTGATGTCACACGAAACGTGACTGGTTGCCCCGTCGCCGGCGTCGATGCTGACGAAATTTGCGATGCTTCGCCCCTGGCGCTTGAAGCGTCGCGACTGCTGGCCGGCAACAACGACTTTTATAACCTTCCGCGCAAATTCAAGATCTCGATCACGGGATGCCGCGTCTGGTGCCCGTATCCGGAGATCAACGACATCGGCTTGACCGCAACAACCCGTGTATTACGAGGAGCCCCGGAAATCGGTTTTTCGTTGCGAGTCGCGGGCGGACTCTCGTCCGAGCCGTACCTCGGCGCTCGGCTGAATGCGTTTGTCCGTTGGGATCAGGTTCTACCAACTCTAAAAGGCATCGCGGAACTGTTCCGCGACTCCGACGTATTGCGCGAACATCGCGAGCGGGCGCGCTTGAAGTTTCTGTTCCTCCGCCATGGCTGGACCGCCGACAGCTTCCTCGACGAACTCCAGCGGCGTGTCGGATTCCATTTCGATCCGGCGGTCGAGGAAGAAGCGCCTGCCGATGTGTATCGCGACCATGTAGGCATTCATCCGCAGAAGCAGGCGGGCTATTCCTACGTTGGCGCGGCGGTGCTGCGCGGACGCATGACCGCCGATCAAATGGACGCCGCCGCCAATCTCGCCGATCGCTTCGCAGGGGGCGAACTGCGAGCCACCAACATGCAGAACCTGCTGATCGTGAACGTTCCAACGCTCAACGCGGAACCGTTGGCCAAAGAACTTGATGACGTCGGTTTGCGCGTGGCCGGATCCTCCTTCTATCGCGGAACCGTCGCCTGCACAGGCACGGAATTCTGCAAGCTCGCAATCACGGAGACTAAGAGCTTCGCTCGTTGGCTCGTTGAGGAATTGGAAGAGCGTCTTCCCGGCTTCGATCAACACCTCAAGCTGCACGTCACGGGATGCCCGAACAGTTGCGGCCAGCACTGGATCGCCGACATCGGCATCGACGGGAAAAAGATGAAAGTCGACGGCCGCCTCGTCGATGCCTATTACTTCTGTATCGGAGGCGCGCTCGGCTTGTATCAGGCAACGGCACGACCTGTGGGATATCGCTGCCTCGCAACCGAGGTTCCGACTGCGATCGAGAGACTGCTGCGGCAATACCTCACTACGCGGGAGTCGGGCGAAAATCTGCGGCGCTTCTTTGCGCGGCACACCGATACACAGCTTCGCGAGTTTCTCGCAGGTGAAGCTGTCGCTGCGGTGGCTCGCGATCTGCCGCCCGTCGTAATCGGCAAAGCCGGGCACGCCGCTCACGCGGCTGGAGGCGACGGTGACTAATCTCTTTCCAATGTTTGTGAAGCTGGCGGGAAAGCAAGTGCTTGTTGTCGGTGCGGGCAAGGTTGGTGAGCCCAAGATCGGCGGCCTTATCGGCACCGGTGCGAGCATTCATGTGGTTGCGATCGAGGCGAGTGCTCAGGTCCGCGAATGGGCGCGGGGAGGGAAGATCGAATTGGAGTTGCGCCCCTTCGTTGCAAGCGATCTCGACGGCAAATTTCTTGCCGTGATTGCAACTGCTTCAAATGAGTTGAACCGGCGCATCTATCGCGAATCTGAGCTGCGCGGAGTGTTATGCAACGTCGTCGACGTTCCAGAGTACTGCGATTTCTTCTACCCCGCAGTGGTGCGGCGTGGTGACTTGCAAATTGCGATCTCGACCGCGGGCCAAAGTCCCTCGCTGGCGCAGAAACTGCGTCAGCAACTGGAGCGGCAGTTCGGCGATGGGTATGCCGCATGGGTTGAACAACTCGGAGAGACTCGTCGCCTCATCCTCGCCAGCGATCTCGACAAGCAAACCAAGTGGGACCTGCTGCACTCGTTAGCGAGTAGAGAAGCCTTCGAAGCGGCGGTGGCAAAAATTCCAGAAACAAGCGGCCAGAGTTTGACCGCGCAAGTTGGAGGAGTATGAAGGGAAAAGTTTATCTCGTAGGCGCGGGTCCGGGCGATCCCGAGTTGCTCACATTGAAGGCGTTGCGTCTGTTGCGGACCGCCGATGCCGTTCTACACGACGACCTGGTCGCGCCCGAAATATTGAAGCTGGTACCACCATCGGCGCAGATTCATAACGTCGGCAAGCGTTGTGGCAAAAAGAAAATCCTGCAGGGCGAGATCAACTGCCTGATGGTCGCCCTGGCCGCAGCGGGACTAAGAGTCGTCCGGCTGAAGGGTGGCGATCCGCTGATCTTCGGCCGCGCCGGGGAAGAGATCGAATCCCTGCGCGCCAACAACATTCCATTCGAAATCGTCCCAGGCGTGACCTCAGCGATGGGAGCGGCCGCCGCAGCTCAGATTCCACTGACGCACCGCCGAGCTTCAGACGCACTGGTGTTGGTTACCGCGCACCGCGCTTCCGAGAAAGCAGGTGCCGGCAGAGAAGCTGCGAACTGGAGCAAGCTCGCGACCAGCGGCGCAACTCTTGTGATCTACATGCCGGGACAAAACTACTCCCAAATGTCAAAGCGGCTAACCGCGGCTGGACTCGCTGCCGAGACGCCTTGCGCCATCATCTCGCGCGCTACGACCAAGCATCAGCGAACCCATAGCACAACCGTGGGTAGTCTTGGCAGCGCACCGCAACTTGTTGCCCCCACTCTGCTCGTGGTGGGAGAAGTCGTACGCATGTCCGATCCGGCCGCGATCACGTCGAATATCGTCATTCCCGAAACGCAGCAGGAAGGCGACAGTCTCGTCGACAACCTTAACGACCGTCGCGTTCCCGCCGTGCTGTTCAATGAAACATCCCTCGCAGGCTCGGTGCCTGGGAGCAGATAAGGAGCCGATTCGCGTGAGAGACAAAATCGCAGAAGTGCAATTCGCGGCCGAGAGTTGGACTCCGCAGCGCGTCCTGTCATGGGCGTTTGATACCTACGGCAACGACGTCGCCATCTCATCCGCCTTTGGAGCCGAAGGTATGGCGTTGATCGACATGGCGTCGCGCGTGCGCAAGGATTTCCGCCTTTTTACGATCGATACGGAGTTTCTCTTTCCCGAGACCTACAATCTGATGGACAAGATTGAGCAAAGATACGCGATCAAAATTGAAAGGGTGTTTTCGCTGCTTTCGCCTGAGGAGCAGCAACGTGTCCACGGCGACGCACTCTGGGCAAGCGATCCCGACCAGTGCTGCAATCTGCGCAAGGTCGAACCCCTTCGCCGCAAGCTAAGTGAACTTGGTGCGTGGATCACGAGCATCCGCCGCGATCAGACGTCATTCCGCAAAAGTGCAGGGAAAATCGAGTGGGATGCGAAATTCGGCCTGGTGAAAGTCAATCCGATCGCGGACTGGAGTTCGAAGCAAGTCTGGCGCTATCTCCACGACCACGACGTACCGTATAACGCGCTCAATGATCAGAATTATCCGAGCATCGGTTGCACTCACTGCACGCGAGCGGTTCACCCAGGTGAGGATCCACGAGCGGGGCGATGGCCGGGGATGAGCAAGACAGAATGCGGATTGCACGTCATCGAAATCGCGCCGCAGCCGGCATCTACCGAGGCAAATTTACAAAAGGCCGCGGCTGCCAATTCCGCATCGTCATGATTATCTTCGACGTTCCAGCTTGTACGCCCCGCGGTCTCTGATAAGATTTCCCGTCGCTTGTCGTTTAGTTCGAAACGCGTCTTGCGTCAAATGACTCGAGCTGGGGATCTATCAAAACCTGGAGATCTATCAAACCAAGATGATTCTTGCCGGGGATGTCGGGGGAACGAAAGCCAATCTCGCGTTATTCCGTAAAGAGGGCGATACTCTGCGCGTCGCCTTTCAGAGCCGGCTTGCGACCCGCGACTACACAGGAATCGAATCTCTGGTCGATGCCTTTCTCCAGAAGGCGCCCGCGGCGGGCGGAGACGGGACAACAATTGATGCTGCTGCCTTCGGTGTTGCCGGAGTCGTCGTCGATGGCCAGCACTATTCGGAAAACCTACCCTGGCTCGTGGACGCGTCTTCGCTGAAACAAAGATTGAATCTAAGACATGTTGGATTGCTGAACGATCTCGCCGCCACGGCATTGAGCCTGCCGAGACTTCCGCCCGCTGACTTTGTATCGCTGAATGTTGGAATCCCCATGCCGCACGGCGCGCTCGGCGTAATCGCCGCAGGAACCGGTCTTGGAGAAGCGCTTCTGTTCTGGGACGGCAGCAAATATAGAGTCGCGGGTGCTGAAGGAGGAATGACGGATTTCACTCCGCGCACCGAGCGCGACATTCGTTTGCTCAGCCACTTGAAGACCCAGCTCGCCAATGTTTGTTGTGAAGATGTTGTTTCGGGAAGGGGATTTCGCAGAATCCACGAATTCCTCGACGCTTCCGTTCGTCATGAATCGTTCGATGCCCCCGGCGCGAGTCCAGCCGCGGAAATCACCCAGCGCGCTCTCGAAAAATCCTGTCCTGTCTGCTTGGCAACGCTGGATTGGTGGGTCGAACTATTAGGGGCGACTACGGGCAATTTTGTTTTGCAGACGATGTCGCTCGGTGGCGTCTATATCGCTGGAGGCATCGCTGTCAAAATTCTGTCGAAGCTGAAAGAAGCGTCGTTTTTCAAATCCTTCTGTGGTGCGAGTAAACTTGCGCCTATGCTCGCTAACGTTCCAATTTCGGTCGTGCTCAATGAAGACGCACCGATGTGGGGCGCGGCTTACCACGCGCTCGGCAGTTTAGACGAAGCCCATGCGCGGTAAGAAAAAGAAATAAGTTGCTCGACAGACTGCTGAAAAACGAAAGGTGAGATGGCTGCAACTGCGATAACGAACGATAAAGCTGGCTACAACCGTTTTCTGCTCCTGGTTGCTGGACTCGGGGGGCTTCTCTACGGAGTGGACGTCGGCATCATCGCCGGCGCCTACCCATACCTGGAGGCGACTTCCGGTCTCAACGGGAACCAACTGTCGGTCGTCGTCGCCGCCGTGCTTCTCGGCAGCGTCATATCCACATTGTTTGCTGGCGCTCTCGCCGATTGGATCGGGCGCAAGCCCCTCATGATGCTGAGCGGCGTGCTGTTCGTTTTCAGCATTCCGATCATCGCGCTGTCGCACGGATATGAGTCGCTGGTTCTTGGCCGCCTCTTGCAAGGCATCAGCGCTGGCCTGATCGGCGTCGTCGTCCCACTTTATCTCGCTGAATGTCTTGCGGCATCGAGTCGTGGCAAAGGAACGGGAATCTTCCAATGGCTGCTGACGCTCGGCATCGTCGTGGCGGCAATTGTCGGCATGTATTTCAGTTTTCGTGTTGAAGAGGTGTCGAAGCTCGGGGATACTGCCCGTCTATTCGCCTTCAAAGATACAGCGTGGAGAAGTATTTTCTGGGTCTCACTCCCTCCCGGAATCTTGTTTGTGATCGGCAGCCTCATGGTCTCGGAGTCTCCGCGCTGGCTATTTCGACGGGGCAAGAGAGATGCCGCGCTCGCCGCGCTTCTGCGCTCTCGAACCAACGAGCGAGCCGAGGTCGAGTTGGCCGAAATGGAACAATCGGCGGCGACGGAAAATGCGAAGACCTCCACTGGGGCCAGTTCTCAGGGCTCGCTTTTCCGCCGCAAATACATCATCCCGTTTGTGCTGGCGTGCGTGATTCTCGCCTGCAACCAGGCCACGGGAGTTAATTCCATCATTGGCTACAACACAAATATTCTCTTGCAGAGCGGCCTCTCCGACATTCAGGCCCATTGGGGATATGTTGTCTTCACGATCGTAAATTTCCTGATGACGATTGTCGGTGTGCTGCTGGTTGACCGCAAGGGACGCAAATTCCTCCTCAGCGTCGGGAGCGCCGGCATCATCGTTTCGCTCATCTGCACCGCTGTCCTCTTCCGGCAGACGGAAAGCCTCCGCGTAGACTCTCGAGTCGCAGTTCAGTCCATGGTCGACGCGAGTCAAAAAATCGCGCTCGTCTACGACGAGAATGTAGCGAGAACTCTTCTCACTGCGAGCGGAAACGCCGGCAGTGCTATCGCTGGTCACGCGACTTCGCTCGTCGTCATTTATTCCTACGGAGATTTTCGCGCGGCGACCAAGGTCGCCCGCTCCGACGACGTGGCCGCCAAGCCGATCGAAATCACGCGCGAAAGTTGTGTGCCCTCAAATAAAGTCGTGGCGTTTTTTTCGAATCCATTCAGCGACCTCGATGCGGCACGTTCCGCGCCGCTCAAAATCGACAACGCCTTGATCACCCCAGTGCCGACCACCCACAGCGGATGGCTCGTTGCGATCAGCCTGTTCGTTTTTATGGCATTTTTCGCGATCGGTCCCGGAGTTTGCGTCTGGCTGGCGCTTTCGGAGTTGATGCCCACTCGAATCCGATCCAACGGCATGAGCATCGCGCTGCTGATCAATCAGGCAGTTTCCACGACCATCGCAGCAGTGTTCCTGCCAACGGTCGGCAAGTACGGTTATTCGACCATGTTTTTCGGCTTCGCTGCCTGCACTGTGATCTACTTCATCACAGCCGCCGTGTTTCTGCCGGAGACGAAAGGCAAGACGCTGGAAGAAATCGAGGTCTACTTCGAAGGCCAAACGGCCAGGTGAGCCACGCCTATCCAAATCGAAAATTAACACAATGTTAAACGCGCGCGCTGGCGGAGGTGATCTGCGGAACCTAGAATAGAGGGGAGGACGACGCAGAAAGGCAGGTCTCCATGACTTTCCCGGCAACGACTTCCCCAGCCTCAGTGAACTCCGCGCAGCATGGCATTTCCGCCGAAACGCTCTCGCACGAAGAACTCCGCAAGATCGACGCCTACTGGCGCGCTGCCAATTATCTTTCGGTTGGGCAGATTTACCTCTACGCGAATCCGCTTCTCCGCGAGCCGCTGAAAATCGACCATGTGAAACCGCGCCTGCTCGGGCATTTCGGAACCACGCCCGGCCTGAACTTCATCTACGCCCATTTCAATCGCCTCATCAAAAAATACGATCTGGATGTGATCTACGTGGCGGGGCCGGGTCACGGTGGCCCTGGAATGGTTGCGAACACTTATCTGGAAGGCACTTACAGCGAGTTCTATCCCAACATTACGCAAAGCGAAGACGGCCTGCAAAAGCTGTTCAAGCAGTTTTCCTTTCCAGGAGGAATTCCGAGCCATGCTGCGCCCGAGACCCCGGGCTCGATCCACGAAGGTGGAGAGCTGGGCTATTCGATCATGCACGCTTGCGGAGCGGTATTTGACAATCCCGAGCTGCTCGTTTGTTGCGTGGTCGGAGATGGGGAAGCAGAAACCGGCCCACTGGCTACGAGCTGGCACAGCAATAAGTTTCTGAATCCCGCGCGCGACGGCGCGGTGTTGCCGATTCTCCATCTCAACGGCTACAAGATCGCGAACCCCACGGTGCTCGGGCGCATGGACGACGAGGAGCTCATACAGTTCTTCACTGGCTACGGTTGGAAGCCATATTTTGTCGAGGGCCACGAACCCGAGACGATGCATCAGTTGATGGCTGGGACACTGGACACGATCATCCCCGAGATTCAATCCATTCAAGAAAATGCCCGGAGCGGCGGAAACGCGAGCCTGCCCTCTTGGCCGATGATCGTATTTCGCAGTCCGAAAGGCTGGACGGGCCCGAAATTCGTCGATGGCAAACAGATCGAAGGCACATGGCGCGCACATCAAGTCCCAGTGTCAGACCTGCGGGCGAAACCGGAACACCTGAAGATTCTCGAAGACTGGATGAGGAGTTATCGCCCCGAAGAGTTGTTTGATGAAAGTGGCAAGCTGATTCCGGAACTCGCGGAGCTGGCTCCGAAAGGTGATCGCAGAATGGGGGCCAATCCGCACGCGAACGGCGGCCTGCTGCTGCATGATCTGATCATGCCCGATTTCCGAAAGTATGCCGTCGAAGTCTCGAAGCCCGGCACGCAGGAGGCGGAGGCTACGCGCGTGCTCGGCGGATTCCTGCGCGATGTGATGAAGTCGAATGCCGATACGAAGAACTTCCGCGTCTTTGGCCCCGATGAAACGGCCTCAAACCGGCTCGAGGCTCTTTACGAAGCCACCGGTAAACTCTGGATGGAGCCAATCTTACCTGTTGACGAGAATTTGTCGCAGACCGGCCGCGTCCTCGAGATTCTCAGCGAACATATGTGTCAGGGCTGGCTCGAGGGCTACTTGCTCACCGGCCGCCACGGCTTCTTCAACTGCTACGAAGCTTTTATCCACATCATCGATTCCATGTTCAACCAGCACGCCAAATGGCTCAAGGTGACGCGCGGAATCGAATGGCGACGTCCGATCGCCTCGCTCAACTATCTCCTGACATCGCACGTCTGGCGTCAAGACCACAACGGATTCACGCACCAGGATCCCGGCTTTATCGATCACGTCGTGAACAAGAAGGCTGATATCGTTCGCGTCTACCTTCCTCCCGACGCGAACAGCCTGCTCTCGGTTGCCGATCATTGTCTGCGGAGCCGGCACTATGTCAACGTGATCGTCGCCGGGAAGCAGCCTGCGCTTCAATATCTGAGCATGGAGGCGGCCATCGAACATTGCACCATCGGCATCGGAATCTGGGAGTGGGCCAGCACCGATAATGGCACCGAACCCGATGTCGTTATGGCCTGTGCCGGCGACGTACCCACGCTCGAAACGCTCGCGGCAGTCGATCTCTTACGCCAGCATTTCCCGGACATTAAGATTCGCGTGGTCAACGTCGTCGACCTGATGACGATTCAACCCTCGAGCGAACATCCGCATGGCCTGTCCGATGTTGATTTCGACTCAATGTTTACGGTAGATCGGCCGGTGATCTTCGCCTATCACGGCTATCCCTGGTTAATTCATCGCCTAACCTACCGCCGTCACAATCACGACAATCTCCATGTTCGCGGCTACAAAGAAGAAGGCACGACCACGACTCCATTTGACATGACCGTCATGAACGACCTTGATCGCTTCCATTTGGCCGGCGATGTGGTCGACCGCGTGCCGCGACTGCAGAAAGTCGGAGGTCATTTCAAGCAACTCATGCGCAATAAACTAGTCGAGCACAAGCAATACATTTACGAGCACGGCGACGATATGCCGGAGATCCGCGACTGGACTTGGCCCTACTGATCTACAAAAAACATGAAAGTCCTCGTGCTCAACTCTGGCTCAAGTAGCCAGAAAAGTTGCCTCTACGAAATCGGAGATACGCTGCCCGACGCTGCGCCCGCCTTCGCGTGGGAGGGTAAGATCGAGTTTGCTGATAACAATAAAGAGAAAGATAAAAATAAAGATAAAGATAAAAATAAAGATAAAGAAGCCGAATATTCGATTCTGAGCTCCGGTGGAGCATCTCATAAGGGCCAGTTATCGGCGCTCTCCCGTGGCGAAGCCATTGAGCACCTGCTTCATGGGCTGTGGGACGGCGAGACGCGAGCAATTTCCACACCCTCAGAGATTGACGTCGTTGGACATCGCGTGGTCCACGGCGGACCCGAATATTTTTCTCCCGCCTTTGTCACTCCGGAAGTCAAATCAGCAATTGCGGGCGTATCCCTGTTTGCGCCGCTCCACAACCGCGCCGAACTTGAAGGTATGGAGATCGTCAGCAAGCTGTTCGGCCCGGTTCCGCAAGTCGCTGTCTTCGATACGGGATTCCATCGCACGATGCCGCGGTCGTCGGCCGTCTACCCCGGCCCCTACGAATGGTTCGAGCAGGGAATTCGCCGCTACGGCTTCCACGGGATCAACCATCAATACTGTGCCGAGCGCGCAGCCGAAATGCTCGGCGGAACCTCGAGTTCGCCGAGATTGGTGACTTGCCACCTGGGGAACGGTTGTTCGTTGGCGGCGATCCGCAACGGCCAGAGCGTGGACACGACCATGGGTTTCACGCCGCTTGAAGGCCTCATGATGGGGACGCGCTCAGGCTCGGTCGACCCAGGAATCGTGACCTACCTGATGCGGCAAAAAAAACTGACGGGCGAGCAACTCGACGAAATGCTCAATAAGCAGTCGGGACTACTCGGTGTGTCGGGGATTTCCGGCGACATGCGCGACATTCTCGCCGCCGCAGCCAACAGCAATGACCGCGCAAAGCTGGCTCTGGAAATCTACATTCATCGTCTCCAAGCCGCGATCGGAGCGATGGTCGCAGTGCTGGGAGGTGTCGACGCGCTCGTGTTCACGGCCGGCGTCGGAGAAAACTCGCCTGAGGTGCGCGCAGCAACGTGTGAGAATCTCGCGTTTCTCGGAGTGAGACTCGATCCCGAAAAAAATACCCATCGATCCGATAGCGACGTAGATATCTCATCCCCCGACACATCCGTCCGCGTATTCGTAATTCATGCGCAGGAAGACTGGATGATCGCCCGCGAATGCTGGAATCTGATGCAAACCGTGCCCGAATCGCGCACGTCATCCTCAACGCCGAATTGAATCCCGATCTTTCTCTATAATTCCAAGTTGATCAATTTCATAGGTCGTAGCTAGAAGCCAGAAGCTAGTAGCTAGAAGCTAAGACCCCAGGAGCTATAACCGAACTCATGTCACGTCCCAAACCTCTCGTACTTGTAATTCTCGACGGCTGGGGATACCGAGCCGAAACCAAAGCTAATGCCATCGCTCTTGCCCGGAAGCCAACCTACGATCGGCTGCTGCGCGAATATCCCAACACTCTGATTCACACGAGCGGCCCTTTTGTCGGACTGCCCGAAGGGCAGATGGGCAACAGCGAAGTTGGCCACCTCAATATGGGCGCAGGCCGCATCGTTCACATGGACATTACCCGCATCGACCTGATGATCCAGAACGGCGAATTCTTCTCTCATCCCGTGCTCGTCGAAGCGATGAAGAACGCGCGCACCAGCGGCCGCAAGCTGCACTTGTTCGGACTCCTCTCCGACGGCGGCGTGCACTCGCGCCAGGAGCATCTCTACGCGCTCGTGAAAATGGCCAAGCAGCAAGGACTCGATCGCGTATTCATCCATGCCTTCATGGACGGTCGCGACACTCTGCCCACGAACGGCGCAGGATATCTCGAACAATTGCAACAGAAATTGCGCGAGTACAACTGCGGCAAGATCGCAACCGTCAGTGGCCGCTACTACGCCATGGATCGCGATCGCCGCTGGGAGCGCATCGATAAAGCCTATAGCGCGATGGTCGATGGCAAGGCCGAAGGTGGAACTTCGGCCGACCCTGTTCAAGGCATGAAAAATTCCTACAACAAAGACGTGACCGACGAGTTTGTCGTGCCGTTTGTGTGTACCGACGAACGCGGCGCGCCGATAACGACCATCGGCGACGATGATTCGTGTATTTGTTTCAACTTTCGCGCCGACCGCGTACGCCAGATCACGCGGGCACTTTGCCGCAACAGCGGCCTAAACGAAAAGGGCGGCAGCGACTTGCCGGGAGCTGGCGATCTCGACGCGACCATCCCGCGCAGCCGCGTCCCGAAAAATCTCAAATACGTCTGCATGACGCAGTACGACAAGAATTTCACTCTGCCCGTCGTCATTCCCCCGGAATCAATGGCCAACATTCTTGCCAACGTCATGGGTGGCCTCAACATGCGCAACCTGCGCGTGGCCGAGACAGAAAAATATGCGCACGTAACCTACTTCTTCAACGGAGGCGTCGAGACGCCATTCCCGGGAGAAGAGCGCGTGATGGTGCAATCCCCGAAAGTCGCGACCTACGATCTGAAACCCGAAATGTCCGCCGCAGGCATTGCCGAAGCGGTCGTGAAAGCAGCGAACGACAGCGCATTTGACGTGGTCATCGTCAACTTTGCGAATGCCGATATGGTCGGCCACTCCGGCAAACTCGAACCGACGATCAAAGCGGTTGAGACCGTCGATGCCTGCCTCGCCGAGATAGAAAAAGCTGTGCGCGCCAAAGGCGGAGCCATGCTGATCACGGCCGACCACGGCAATGCCGAGATGATGATCGATCCGGTAACCGGTGGTCCGCACACTGCGCACACGACCAATCCTGTGCCATTTATCGTGATCGCCGAAGACGCGAAGCAATACACGCTAAAGCCCAACGGTTCGTTGCGAGACATTTCACCAACCATGCTCGGCATGCTCGGCATCACGGAACCGAAGGAGATGACCGGTTCAGATCTCCGCCTGAAAAAGAGCCAAAAGAGCTAAATGAAGCTGCTCATCTGCGTGCACCATCCGTTTGACCAATGGAACGCGCCTGCCTGGTTCTCCGACCGTTTGCGCTCCGAGTTTCGTGAACTCGAAATCGTCCATCTTCCCGACAACCAGCGAATCGACGATGAGATTGTCGATAGCGATGTCCTGATGGCATGGTCGATTCGCCCCGAGCGGATCGCCGCTGCGAGGAAGTTGCGCTGGATTCACTCTCCAGCCGCGGCCGTCAATCAATTGATGTTCCCGGAAATTGTCGATAGCGAGATCGTTGTGACGAACGCGCGCGAAGTACACGGTCCCGTTGTCGCCGAACACGTCATTGCGCTCATCTTCGCGCTGGCCAAGAAAATTCCGCAGTCGGCGATCCTTCAGCACAAGCACATCTGGGGACAGCAAATCCTGTGGGACGAGCAGCCGCTCATCCGCGAAGTTGCCGGAGCAACCCTTGGCATGGTCGGCCTCGGCAGCATTGGCCGTGCCGTGGTCAAGAGCGCAAAAGCGCTTGGGATGCGGGTGATCGCCGTGCGCGAGCATCCGGAGAAGGGAAGCGAAGGGGCTGACCAAGTCGTACCTCCAGCGCAAATTGACGAAGTCTTCCGTCAAGCCGACTACATCGTCCTCGCCGCGCCAGTTACCGCGACCACGACGGCCATCGCCAACGCGAGGCGCATTGCTCTCATGAAAACCACTTCCTGCCTGATCAACGTAGGTCGCGGCCCGCTGGTGGATGAGCCCGCTCTCATGCAAGCGCTGGTTGACAAAAAGATTGGAGGATCGGCGCTCGACGTTTTCCCGCAAGAACCGCTGCCCGCCGATTCGCCGCTGTGGAGCGTCCCAAATCTCCTGCTCACTCCCCACACCGCAGCGCTGACCGACAAGTTATGGGATCGGCACTATAAGTTGTTCTCGGACAACGTGCGCCGATATTTGGCCGGACAGACATTGCTGGCAGTGGTGGATAAACGCAAGGGATACTAACCGGAAAATATTTCTGATTTTTTCTGTTCGTTTTTTCGTCAGCCAAAAAATGGAAGGAACGCGCGTTTCGGAGTGGATGTGCACTGGTGTTGTAC
>Ga0070731_10000818_pt1 | contig 37045 bp, 25 predicted proteins | sample Coa_R1_2_FD_66448 | JGI IMG/M metagenome (GOLD analysis project Ga0070731, IMG submission 66448) | Surface soil microbial communities from Centralia Pennsylvania, which are recovering from an underground coalmine fire - Coalmine... | ecosystem: Environmental > Terrestrial > Soil > Unclassified ...
CTGGGCTTTAAAAGTTCGCGCCGTTGGCGCTGACAGCGGCGCTCGCTTGCGCTCGCAAATCTTTGTGCGCGACAACGATTTGGATGGTTAGCAATGCAGAGGCGCGGAGAACAACGGATTGGGTTGGGAGCGGGGCGAACGCGAGTTCGCCCCGATTTTTTGTGCTCAAGAATATGCGCTTAATTTGAACCCGAAGGGTTCACAGCCACAGCAGCCGGGGGTTGAGGGCCGCAAGGCCCGACACCCCCGGATCACGCATTGAAATCGTCCCGCACCCCGCGAGGGGTGCCAGAGCGAACTCGCGATAATCGTAAACCCGTTTTCAGAATTGAAGAACTGGCAATCTGGTGTACTCTCGAATGGCACAATGCTTTTTCGTGAACGTTTTTTGTCACAGCCAAAGGGAAAAATCGGCGACGTAGAAAAATTTGAATTGCGCGTGAGCGCAAGAAACTGCTTCTACACGAACGGCCAACCTGAGCTGAAAGGCTCTTGAACAGACGAATGCAGCGACTTGAGCCACGCCCCGCAAGGGGCGTCGGCCATGTTTGCTGTTTCGTCTGCCCCTTGGCCGGGGCGTGTGGAGCGGCGGCTTGGTCCGGCGCTCTTTTTTTTCAAATTTACGACTACGAACCTTCAACCATCGGGGGATTGGCCATGTTCAATCGAATCGTTCTTTTGTCGCTTGCGCTTCTTTTGTCCAGTGCTGTCAACGGCGCAGCCACGCCGGTTGTGATTACTCTGCCGCATGGCGGCGAAATCTTCGTCATCGGCCAAACACAATATGTCCGTCTCGCGGCAACCACCAAATTCAAATCGGTTCGAATTGAATTGAGCAGAGACGGCGGCACGACCTATTCGGTCCTTGGCGTGATCGACAACACGGTTGCGGTGCCCAACCGCAACGTTCTTCAATTCCAAGTCGCCGGACCAGTATCTAACAACTGTGTGATTCGTGCCACGGGTATTTCACAAACGGCGCCCGGAACAGGTCTAACCGGATCGTTCGTTATTACTGATACAATCGCGCCATCGCCCAGTGGCCCGGCGGGTGGGGATTTGACCGGCACATATCCAAATCCCTCGATTGCTACCAATGCGGTCACGAGTGGAAAAATCGCGAACGGCTCAGTGACGTCGGCGAAAGTAAATAGCGGCGCGGCGTCATCCAATTTCGTTTTGGCAGCAGACGGTTCAAGTGGCGCGTCGTGGGTGACTGCCTTGAGCATCTTGCCGACAGTTGGCGCACCGTATGTGCTGAAGGCAGGCGACACGATGACGGGATTCTTAACGCTCAGCGGTGATCCGACTGCGAACCTACACGCTGCGTCCAAACAATATGTTGACGCGGAAAAGACACGCGCCCAAGGCGCGGAAGCGACTCTGACGACCAACTTGAACAACGAAGTCACGCGCGCAACAGCGGCGGAAGGATCAAAAGTGGCAAAGGCGGGCGACACAATGACTGGCGCGCTAACGGTTTCCACTGCATTTGTTGTCGAGGCAAGGCCAAACAGTACGGGCGGCCAAAGCCTTTTCATTGGGCAAGGTGCGGGCGCTGCTAATACCACTGGCCCCTCAAATACCTTTATCGGCCAGGGCGCTGGGCTGTCCAATACGACCGCCGGAAGCAACGTTTTCGTGGGTCAAGGCGCGGGTAACGCCACTACCGGAGGAGGGAACAACACCTTCGTCGGCACGGTAGCTGGATTCGCTAATAACTCCGGTTTCACTAACACATTCGTTGGCTATGGAGCCGGCCAAGCCAACACGAGCGGATCGAACAACATTGCGATAGGAAACACAGCCGGAAACCTCCTCACTACAGGCACAAATAACATCGACATCGGGACTTCGGGCGTCGGCGCCGAATCATTTGCGATTCGCATCGGGACGCCGGCGGGAATTACCTCGTGTTTCATCGCGGGCATCAACGGTATCACGATCAACCCCACTGGCACCGCCGTGTTCATCAATTCCAACGGCCAACTCGGCACGATTAATTCCTCGCGCCGTTTCAAGGATAACATCCAGGACATGGGCGCCGCCAGCGACACGCTGCTGAAGATGCGGCCGGTCAAGTTTGTGTATAAAAAGGAATTCGACGCCAGCGCCACGCCGCAATTTGGCCTGATCGCCGAAGAGGTCGCCGCGCTCGACCCGAGCCTTGTTGTGCGCGACGCAAAAGGCGAGATCAGCACGGTTCGGTACGAGCAGGTCAACGCAATGCTTTTGAACGAGTTTTTGAAGGAGCATCGCAAAGTTGAAGCGCAGGAGAGAATGATTGCGGAACAGCAAAAGCAAATCCGTGATCTCAGCGAGCGCGTGGACGCACTCGGCAAGCATGTTCAGGGGCAAACCAGATAAAAAGGAGGCATCATGATTAAATGGGAAGCAACGGGAAAGATGAGTGCGACGGGCAATACACCTGTGCGAAGATTTCTTGCTTGTGACAAATGTGGAACGAAGCTTGATCGACAAAACGGCGTTTTCGTGAATGCCAGCGACGGCACTGTCTTGGCGTTTTGTAAGGCGACTTGTGATGACAAGAAACGTGGCCCTTGGTCGGAGATTCCTAACACATTGATTTTGGATTAGGGCGGGTGGCACCGTTAGCGGGGGTGCCACTGGTAGACAGCCGTATCGTCTACCAGTGCGGATCGGGAAGGCGCGTCCGCAATTCAAAACGATCATCGCCGGCACTTCGCGCGGCGAGCGTTCAAATTGCCGGCGGGTGATCGTTCTGGAAATTAAACGTGCGCTTCCGATGCGGCACTGGTAGCAAACGGCAGCTACCAGTGGCACCCCGAACGGCTTCAAGCTGCGTTCGAATGTTCATTGGAATGCGCGGCATTTGATTTCGTTCTGCCGGCTATTTTAACGCCGCTTGCGCCCGTACTGCGCGGGGTCTTCCGCGGCGAGCAGTTCGGGGAATTCCAGGGCGGCGGCGGTGCCGCGCATCGACTTGGGGACGGTGGCGCGCTTGTTGCGTTTTCGGCGCAGGCCGCCGATGCCGCGCTCGATTTTCTTCTCGCCTTTGAGGTCGAGGATTCTGTCGCGCAAGCGCGCGGCTTCCTCGAAGCGCAGTTCCTCGGCCATGTGTTCCATTTCTTCTTCGAGCACTTTGATGGCTTCGGCGCGTTCGAGCTTATCGCCGCTGATGCCGGTGATCTCGTGTTCAAGCTCGACGCTGTCGCGCTGCGCGAGGATGGCTTCGATGCCTTCGCCGATTTCCTTGTGGATGCCCTGCGGCGTGATGCCGTGCTGCGCGTTGTAGGCCAGTTGAATGGTGCGGCGGCGTTCGCATTCGGAGATGGTGTCGCGCATGGCGTCGGTGATGCGGTCGGCGTAGAGGATCACTTCGCCGCCGACGTTGCGCGCGGCGCGGCCGATGTTCTGGATCAGCGAGCTTTTGCTGCGCAGGAAGCCTTCCTTGTCGGCGTCGAGCATCATGACGAGCGAGACTTCGGGCAGGTCGAGGCCTTCGCGCAGCAGGTTGACGCCGACGAGCACGTCGAATTTGCCCTGGCGCAGATTCTTCAGGATTTCGACGCGCTCGATGGCGTCGATTTCGGAGTGCAGATAGCGGCAGCGCAGGCCGGCTTCGCGCAGGTGCGTGGCCAGGTCTTCGGAGAGGCGCTTGGTGAGCGCGGTGACGAGCACGCGCTCGTTGCGCGCGGCGCGGGTGCGGCATTCGCGGAGGATGTCGTCGATCTGGCCGTCGGTCTTGCGGATTTCGATGGGCGGATCGACCAGGCCGGTGGGGCGGATGAGCTGCTCGACGAGGCGGCCGGCGGTGCCGGGGCCGGTGGATTTTTCCAATTCGTACGCGCGCGGCGTGGCGCTGACGTAGATCGTGGGCGGCATGATCGCTTCGAACTCGCTGAATTTCATGGGGCGGTTGTCCATCGCGCTGGGCAGGCGGAAGCCGTGCTCGACCAGCGTGCGCTTGCGGCTCATGTCGCCTTCGTACATGCCGCCGACCTGCGGGATGGTGACGTGCGATTCGTCGAGGAAGAGCAGGTAGTCGTCTTTGGGGAAGAAGTCCATCAAATTAAACGGGCGCGTGCCGGGGGCGCGGCCATCGAGGTGGCGCGAGTAGTTTTCGATGCCGGAGCAGTAGCCGACTTCCTCGATCATTTCGAGGTCGTAGCGCGTGCGCATTTCGAGGCGCTGCGCTTCGAGGAGCTTGCCCTGGTCGCGCAGAACTTTGAGGCGCGCTTCGAGTTCGGCTGTGATGCTTTCGATGGCGTTAGAGAGGTTCTGTTCGGGCATGACGTAATGCTTGGCGGGGAAGATCGCGGCTTTTTCGAAGGTGCCGAGGATTTCGCCGGTAAGCGGGTGGATCTCCTGAATTTCGGCGATGGTGTCGAAATCCAATTCGATGCGGATGGCGGTTTCGTCGTAGGCGGGGAAGACTTCGACCGCGTCGCCGCGGACGCGGAATTTGCCGCGCGAGAAATCGAGCTCGTTGCGCTGGTAGTGGTTTTCGCTGAGGCTGCGCAGCAATTGAGTGCGGTCGATGGTCTGGCCTTTCCCGAGCAGCACGGCCATCTGCGAATAAAGGTCGGGCGAACCGAGGCCGTAGATGCAGGAGACGCTGGCGACGATAATCACATCGGAGCGCGACATCAGCGCGGAGGTCGCGGCGAGGCGCAGGCGGTCGATGTCCTGGTTGATCGCGGCGTCTTTTTCGATGTAGATGTCGCGCGCGGGGATGTAGGCTTCGGGCTGGTAGTAATCGTAGTAGCTGACGAAATAGGCGACGGCGTTGTTGGGGAAGAAGGCTTTGAATTCGCTGTACAATTGCGCGGCGAGCGTTTTGTTGTGGCTGATCACCAGCGCGGGCTTTTGCATGCGCTGGATCACGTTGGCCATCGTGAAGGTTTTGCCGGAACCGGTCACGCCGAGCAGGGTTTGATGGCGCAGGCCGGCGTTCAGGCCGCCGACGAGCTGGTCGATAGCCTTGGGCTGGTCGCCGGCGGGGGCGTAGGGGGAGACGAGGTCGAAGCGGTTCATGCCATTTCCCATTGTCTGATTGCGGCGCCGCAAATCAAGTGCGGGCGAGCGCCATAAATTTCTCTCGCAGAGACGCAGCCACGCAGACACGCAGAGGCGGAAAGAAGGAAGGAGAGGCACGGGAAAAAGCGCGGTTCGTTTTCGGGCTTATGGCTCATTAACTGACCATTTTCTTCTTTGCGTCTCTGCGTCTCTGCGAGAGATCATTTTTGTTCATCGGTGGCTAAAGCCGGCTCTCGGAATTAAATTGGATTGGATGAATTCAACCGCCCACGCCTCGCCGCACCCCGTGCCGGGATACGTGAAAGCGCTCGATGGCGCGCCGCTGTATTGCGTCTACCATCCCGCGCAGCCCGTCGCGAATCCGCAGCGCCGCTATTACCCGGTGCTGCTGCTTCCGCCGCTTTTCGAGGAACGCAAGAGCGCCTATGCCGCGCTGCGGCGGCTGGCGGAGCGGCTCGCCGCCGCTGGGCACGCCGCGCTGCGCTTCGATTACCGCGGCAGCGGGGAATCGGGGGGCGTCCCGGCCGCACGCCGCTGGCAGCATCTGGCCGACGATTGCGCAGTCGCACGCAAAACGCTGGCGCGCCTCGCCGGCCAGCGCGACGCCGTGCTGTTGGGCCTGCGCCTGGGCGCGACACTCGCGCTGCAAGAAACGATCCGCGCTGGCGGCGAAGCAGTGCTGGCGTTGGCGCCCGTGCTCAAAGGAGCCACGCAAGTGCGGCTGTGGAAGATGCGCTCGAAGATTCGCTCGGAACTGACTGTGGGAGCGAGTGCAGGCGAGCCGCCCGCACCACAACAACGCGCCGAGGTTTTCGATTTCGACGGCTTCGATGTGAGCAAGGAGTTTTTCGACGACGTCGCGCGCATCGACTTGATCAAAGATTTAGGCTCGCCTTCATGCCCGAGCCTGGTGATGCAGCTTTCGCATCGGAGCGAGGCCGCGCCGGAGACGGTCGAGCTGATGAAAGTGCTGGGTTCACGCGCCAAGAACATTTGTTTGCGCATAGAGCCATTCTGGGAGAACGTGGACGACGTGGAGACGGCGCCGCTGGAGGACGCCGTGCTAAATTGGTTGAAACAAACATGACGGGTTCAAGGGTTCAAGGTTCGGCTCATGAATCAAGAATTTGATCCGCACTCTTTGCTGCCCAAGCTTCATCGCGCTTTGTGAGTCAAGATTTCGTCGCAGATTAACGCCGATCAACGCAGACGGACGCGATAAAAGCGATTTCAGTTTTTTCATTCTTGAAAATCGCCGCAGCTCCCTCCATTAATAGACATTCTCAATGAAGCGAAGCGTAAACAAGACCAAACGAAAATCGACCTCGATCAAGCCCCGCTCGCAAGCGCTCGGCAACGGATTGCTGGCGCATGGCATCCTCGACACGCTGCGCGAAGCGGTGCTGGTGCTCGATCCGCGGTGTCGCGTCTGTTTCGCCAACCGGGCTTTTTACAGTGCCTTTCATACTGCACCGGAGAGGGTCCTGGGCTGGCCGCTGAGCGAGCTGAACGGCGGCATGTGGACGTCGCCCAAGTTCCAGCAGATGCTGCAAGGCGCCGCCGACAACATCGCCAATTTTGACGATTGCGAATTGGAGTGTGAAATTCCTGGCGTGGGCAAGCGCACAATTCTGGCCTATGGGCGTGTATTGAATGCGGGCGCCGACCCGTCCGGCTGCATTTTGCTCAGCCTTGAAGACGTGACGCTGCGCAAGCGCCTTGAAAGCCGCCGCCAGCGCAGTGCCGTTCTCACCGAAACCACGCACGCCGACGAAGCGCGCCGGCTGAGCGAGGCGCGCATGAACGGCATCGTCGCCTCGGCGATGGACGCGATCGTCAGCATCGACGAAGAGCAGCGCGTGGTCATCTTCAACGCCGCCGCCGAAAAGATGTTTCTCTGTCCGGCCGCCGAGGCCATCGGCTTGCATATCGAGCGTTTCATGCCCGGCCGCTTCCGCCCGAGCCACGCGGAGCACATCCGGCAATTCGCGCAGACCGGCGTGACCAGCCGCAGCATGAACAACCTCGGTGAAATCTTCGGCCTGCGTGCCGACGGCAGCGAATTTCCCATCGAAGCCACGATTTCGCAGGTCAATGTCGGCGGGCACCGCTTTTTTACGGCGATCCTGCGCGATATTTCCGAACGCAAACGCGCCGACGAACAGCGCCAGGAATTGAACCTGAAGGTGCTGCATCAGGAGAAACTCGCCGCCGTGGGGCTGCTCTCCAGCGGGCTGGCCCACGAAATCGGCAACCCACTCGCCTCGATTCAGGCGATTTGCGACAACCAGTTGCGCAAACCGCTCGATCCGCAGATCGAAGAGAAAGTGCGGCGCATCCGCGATCAGGTCGTGCGCATCGTCAAGATCGTGCGCCAGTTGGTCAACTTCTCGCGCCGCGAAACCGAAGTCTGGCGGCTCTGCTCGCTTGCCGAGGAAATCGACTCGGCGCTCTCCATCGCGCGCCTCTCGCGCACCGCCAAGGGCGTTTCCGTGCAGCTTGAGCTTGAACCCAGGCTGCCGCAGACTTACGTGCTCGGCGACCAACTCGCGCAGGTGTTCCTCAATCTCTTTGTCAATGCGTTTGATGCGATGGAGGAAGCGGGCGGCGCAATGACGGTCAAGGCGGTCCGGTCGGTTGGCGACCGGGTGCGCATCACTGTCCAGGACAACGGGATAGGCATCCCTGAGGAAAATCTCAAAAATGTCTTCATGCCGTTTTTTACGACGAAGGAAACCGGCAAGGGCACCGGCCTGGGTCTGCACGTAAGCCAGGGCATCGTCACTCGGCACGGAGGCGAATTGAGCGTCGAATCCAGCCCCGGCCGCGGAACGACGTTTACGATCGACCTTCCCATCCGCAGCGAAAGGCCGTCGGTGGCGATGACGATAAAGAAATGACCGCAGGCCGATTTGCGGCGTACACAAAAGAACACTCGGCCATCCGGAGATTCCTCATGCACTCAAAGCATTTGATCCTGTTTGCATCCCTGCTGGTTTTGGCCGCGGCGGTATTTTTTTTCCTATCTCGCCCCCTTCACACGGAATCGTCCACAGTTCCGCCCGCTTCGACGCCCGCCGCGCCCAGCGCGGAACTGACGCAGCTTCGCGAGCAGGTGAAGAAGCTCGAAGGGCTGGTCCCCGACCAAGCCGCGATCATGACCAAAGTCGCGTACCACTTCACGAACTTGTGGTTCGCCGCCGACCAGGAGAACTGGCCGCTGGCCGATTTTTATCTCGGCGAAGTGCGCAACAACGTGAAGTGGGCCGTGCGCTCCAAACCCATGCGCAAAGGCCCCAACAACGAGGATGTGGACCTCAACGCCATCGCCACCGCGCTCGACAAAGGCCAGTTCACTGATTTAAAAAAAGCCATCGACACCAAAGACAAGGCACACTTTGCGCAGCTCTACGACGACACGCTGAAAACCTGCTACGCCTGCCACAAGGCCTCCGCGAAACCATATCTGCGCCCACAGCGCCCCACGCAGCAGGAAGTGCGGATCATCAACATGGATCCGAACGCGAAGACGCCTGAATGATTTCTCACGCAAAGGCGCGGAGGCGCAAAGAACGGCGAAGAAAGAGTGTGCACAATTGGAAATCACATATTTCGGGCGGTCTTTCGGTGCACATAATTCTTGCTGTCAATTCTTCTTCAATTCTCCGCGCCTTTGCGCCTTTGCGTGAGAGAATTCAGCGGGCGGTACGGCTGCAATTTGTTGATAACCTTTCTGTATCTGCCCACATTCTGTTTGCGAGACGGATCAAGTCAGTCTCCGACACGTCGTCGATCGGCGGGCTATATAAAGGGGAGGCAATTTCATGAAGCGCATATTTGGATGGACAGTGTTGCTGGCTGTGGTGGCGTTCGCAGCTTACGCTGCGGATGGCGGAGGCGGCGGTGGACAAGGCGGTCCTCCCAGGCGCCCGCCGCCGGGCATGATGGTGAAATTCATTCTCGATCACAAGGACGCGCTGAATCTGACCGCCGATCAAGTCACGCAGTTGGAAGCGCTGGCCAAGAATGGGCCGGATCACAAACCGGGCGACAAACCGCCGGGCGGCGGCCAAGGGCAGGGACAGGGTCCCGGCCAAGGCAAAGGCCCACCGCCTCCTCCGCCACCACAAGATGGGCAAGGCCCCGGCGCAGGACAGGGCGGCGGAAAAGGCCCCGGCGGTCCCGCGGTTCAGATTCTCACCGATGACCAAAAGGAAAAGCTGAAAGAGCTGTTGAAAGCCGAGCATCCGGGCGGTCCCGGCCCCGGCGGCGGCGGAAACAAACCGCCCAAGAATTAATCGCGTCCAATCTGCTTGATACAAAACGAAACGGCGCCGGCATCGCACAAGACGATGCAGGCGCCGTTTCCTATTCCTCTTTGCCGTTCTCTGCGCCTTCCTCCGCGCCTCTGCGCCTTTGCGTGAGAATAATTGAACCGCGGAACGATTGCGCCTGAAAACAAAAAAACCCGGCTTCAAATCGAAGCCGGGCTTTGGAGTTTTAAACGCGGGAGAAGGAACCGGTAACCGAGGCTGTTGGGTACTGCAGATTGGAAGGACTACATTCGAGGGTTGGTATTGATGTGATGCTTTGTACTACTGGTAGGGCAACCTCGATTGTCGATTCAATCTCCCGCGTTAGTTGTTAACTCAAATTTCTCTTGTCTCTACTTCCTTCGTGTTCGAATTTCTTGCTTGAGTTTACTTTTTTAGTGCCGCTCCGGTTGCTACCCTCAAGACGGACAGTGGAGGAGGGGTTTCCAGGGATTCCGTCTCTTCAGGTAACACCCGGAGCGGCGTACTCAATCTTCGAGTTTCAAAATCCGGCTCTTTTTCAGTTCAGTTCTTGACAACCGATGCCGATCCTCGTCCCTTCAGTTAACCACATCATTATCGGTCTGTCAATTATTTAGACGACCAACTGGTCGGTTTCTTCGCAAAAATCTGAAAAATCTTTTCATTTATGTCAAAATCGCACATCTTAAAGCTTCGTAGGTGTTTTGACTTTCCGCGTCTCCCTTTCGTTTCATCAGAAGGACGCCGAAGATCGCCGAAACCACAAGAAAACTCAAATTTTCAGCGGAAATATCGGAGCGCATGTCCTTGGCCTCCTGAGCCCGCGTAATCAATTCCTTCCAAAAGCTGAACCAGCGCACCTTCAATCTATGAACGGCGGGGCCTATCTGCTCCTCGTCCTCGGTCAGTTCGATGCACCACATCGCGAACAACCGCCCGTAGCTTCCATCTCCATTACTCACTTGAGATACAAGGTTTATGACGCGCTCGATCTTTTCCCGAGCGCGCCCAGGCTCCTCCAGTATACAGAAGAAATTCGACTGAAAAAACCCTTCCAGTCGTTCATAGATCGACATCGCCAAGTCTTCTTTGGTCTTCCAGTGATGGAAGAACGCACCTTTGGTGGTTTCAGCGTGATCGAAAAGGTCGTAGAGGCTGGTGCTGTGGTACCCGCGATCCGTGAAGAGCTTCCGCGCCGCCTGAATGATCTGATCCCGCGTCTGCTCTCCACGTAAGGTCATCTTCGTGCCCGGTCGCATGGCCATCACGAAATTCCTCGAAGTGCTTATTTGCGTTTGGGATAATCAAACCGACTGGTTGGTTTTTAGCGGCGCTTTTCGGAATTGCAACCCAGATTTGCAAAAAAATCACGATCAAAATGCTTTGGATTAAACTGATAAATAGATTACGTTTTAGACATTGTGTAAATTCGCCTCTTCGCGAGATTGATTAATCGCGCTGCTCCCGGCTTCCAAAACACTGTCCCACAAATGCACACCCATGCGCACGGCACAACTCCGCATTCCGCGCGCGTGGAGCATCGTCCTTCGGAAACCAAACCTGCGCGATCCGCTCCAACGGATTTGCGGCGCGCGACGATTCCGCGAATTGCGCCAGCGCCGCACGCAACGTCGCGTCGCCAAACGCGTCGTGTCCGAACTGCGCTATGCTTCGCGCCTCCAGCGGATCATCGCGCAAAAACGCCAGCGCCGGCTCGACATTGGCCGCATCCGTCTTCAGAATCTCGGCCGCCGCCCGCGCGTACAATCCCGCCTGCCAGGCGTAGCGCGTCAGCGTTTCCGATTCGCTGGATTTTCCGCGCGCGCTGGCGAGCTTGTAATCCACCACCTGCCATTTTTCCGGCGCGAGCTTCGCCATCAAATCGATCTGCCCCGTCAGCGTCACGCGCGCGCCGCCTTCTATAGTCACGCGCCAGCGGAACGGCGTCTCGACGCGCCGCTCTTCCGCCGTCAGCGCTGCAATCGAGCGCCCCCACTCCGATCTTGCCAGCGCCATGACTCGCGCGAGCACGCTCGCCTGCTGGTTCCTATCTCCGGTCTCCAGTCTCCCGTCTCCCGTCTCATTCAGCACGCGTTCAAAACTCTCCGCCGCGGCTTTCTCCGCTTCGAGTGATTCCGGATCGTCCGCGCCAAAAACCGCTTCCAACGCCGCATGCGCCGCAATCCCCAGCGCCCGCGCGCCCATACTCTCCTCTTCCAGCTCGTTCGAATCCGTCTGCCCGGTGACATCCTGTTCGACATCCTGCGTTGATGCACCGTCATTCGCGGCCGTTTGCGCACTTGCTGCCCGCGCCTGGACGGGCTCGGAGGCCCGTCCTACAGTTCCCCACGCCGCAAACGCCGCCCGCCGCGGACACCACAACCACAGCGCCAGCCGCGAAACACTCACCCGCAAATCAGGCCTGGCGGCGCAGACATTCCTGTCTGCGGGGTCGCGCGCCGCCAGCAATTCCTCATCCAGCGCCCGCGCACCCTTCGGCGCAAACTCTTCGCGCACCCGCGCCGTGCCCCCTTCAAACACCAGCAACCCCGTCTCATCCCCCGCGTGCGCCGCGCGAATCTGCGCGTCCTTTGCCTGAACTTCGACGAGCATCTCCGGACTCTTCGCGCGAAAATCGTCGATCTTCTTGCGCCAATTCGATTCGCTGCTCTTAGCTTTGGCCTCACCCAGCACCACGAGATAATCGCGCGCACGCGTCAGCGCCACGTAAAGCAGCCGCAGCCGCTCGGCGTCCTCGTCCTCCGCTTCGCGCTTCGCGTTTTCGCGATGGGCCCAATCGGACGCCGCCGCCAAGCCGTCCAGCGCCGAACCGAGCCGCAGCCCCAGCCCGTTCGCCGGCGAATACAGCGCCCAACTGTTCATCGGCGGACTCGCCGCGCCTGCGTCCGCTAGAAACACGATTGGAAACTCAAGCCCTTTCGCCGAATGAATGGTGCCGATCTGCACCGCGTCGTCCTCGTCCGCTGGCAAATCCGCAGTCAGTTCCGGCCCGCCCGATCCGCCCGGGTCGTCCCACTCCGCGTCCGCGCGTTTGCGCAGCCAGCGCACGAAATCGCTGAGGTGCCGGTTGCCGCGCGCCTCGTACCCGCGCGCGATTTCGATCAGCTTGCGCACCGCCGCCACCGCCACTTCGCCGCGCGGCTGCATCGCCTGCACGCTCAAAAATCCGCTCTCGATCAAGGCCCAATCCAATATCTCAAACGCCGTCCGCCGCCCGCGCCATGCGCTCAAGCGCGCCAGCATTTTCGCCCCGCGCTGCAACGCGCTCGCGTCTTCCGCATTCAACGTCGCGCAAAAATCCGCATCGCCCGCGCAGAGTAAAACCGTCTGCGCCAATGGAGCGCCGGCTTCCAGCCGGCCCGCGCAGCGCCACAACCCCGCGTCGCTCAGTCCCACAAACGGCGAGCGCAGCAGTCCCGCGACCGCGTACGAATCGCTCGCCTCGCACGCCGCCGCCCACAGATTCGTCACGTCGATCACTTCCTGCCGCGCAAAAAAGCTCACCCCGCCGAGCATTCGAAAGGGAATGCGCAGCGATGACAGCGCCAGTTGCAGCGGAATGCGGATGTGCTTCAAGCTGCGCGACAGAATCGCGATGTCGCCGTAGCGTATTTCTTCGCGCAGTTTATTCGTTATCTTGTCCCAAATTTTTGGACGCGTCAGCGTGCTTTGCGGCGCCGGCGCAACCAGCGTCCGAATCCGCCGCGCCGCCGCGAATGCCTGTTGCTGGCGGTGCGACTCCGCGCCGGGCACGTCGTCCTTTTCCCAGCAGATAGCTTCGCCCGCGGGGCCGTCCCACGCGTGGCGCTCGCCGCTCCCGCCGGCTTCGAGTTTGTCGTCGGCGTCATAGTGCTGCGCGCCCGCGCGCTCCGGCCACGCGAATTCGAAAAACGCATTGAAGAAATCGATCAGCTTTTTGCGGCTGCGAAAATTCTCGCGCAGCGGCGCCCGCGCAAAGTTCTGTTCGGCATCCTCCATTATTGCCGATTCCGCACCGCGGAAGCGGTAAATGGACTGCTTCGTGTCGCCCACCACTCCCAGCCGCGGTGGCCCGTCAAACACGCCGTCGGGAAAAGCGACCTCATAGAAAATATCGCGCTGCAGCGGGTTGGTGTCCTGGTATTCGTCGATCAGCACGAACTGATAATTGCCGGCGGCGCGGACATTCTTGTCCCCATCGGTGGCGCAGACACTCTTGTCTGCGGGGCGCAGTAGTTCGCGGCACCCGATCAGCAGATCGTCATAATCCACGCCGCCCGCTTTGCGCTTGGCCTCCGCGTATTTTTGTTTCACGCGCGCCGCATAATCCGCCAGCGCATCGGCAAACGGCGCGTTGGCCGCGTGCAGCGTGCGATCGAAATGATTTTCCAAACCGGCCTTTTCCGCCCACGCCGCCAACCCGCCGCTGGGCGTGTTCAGCAGCGTGTACAATTCCAGCACCATCGTCCGCGCTTCGTCCAATGTCGCCGGCAACTTTCGTGCAGCGCAGCGCGCGCGCGCTTCCGCGCTTGGCCGGCTCCGTCCGGCATCGGGAATCGCCGCGAGCCGATCATAAAAACTTTCGAAGTCGCACAGTACGTCTTCGAACGTCGCCGGATTTTTCGAACGCAATTCATCCGGCCCGAATCCGCGCGTGCGCAGCGCGTCCAACAGCTTGCGGCCAATCTCGGCGATGCCCGTGCGCTGCGTAAACACGCCCGATTCCTGGACGAGTTTCTGAAAATGCGGATGCTGCTCCGACTCAAGCAACTCCGCCGCTGCCGCGGAAAGCGCCGCCTCGTACAGTTCGCCGGCCTCCTCTTGTTCCAGCACTTTGAAGCCCGCCGGCGCCGTGCCGCCCGCGCCGGCCTCGCGCAGCATTCGCGCGCAAAATGCGTGGATCGTCGAAACCGGCGCGCTGTATAATTCCTTGCGGCAGCGCGCCAAATGGTCCTTCAATTTCTCCGGCAAATCCGCGCGCTTCAATTCCTGGTCCAGCCCTTTTCGCGCGCGCTCCAGCAGCTCCGTCGCAGCCTTGTCCGTGAACGTCACCGCCACGATGTCGCCCGGATGCATCGGATGCAATTTTTCCGCATGCGCGCGCGCAAGCCACTCGCTTTCAGCCAGCAATTTCCCGCCCGGTTCGATGCGCCCTTCGATCAGCGCCAAAAAAAGCGCCGTGAGCGTGTGCGTCTTCCCCGTCCCCGCGCTCGCCGAAATCACGCGGTTGCCGGTGAGATCGAGAGCCTCAGTCTGGCTCGCCGTCAAATCAAACGGACCGAGCGCGCGCTCATGCCCTTCCGATGGAATCGCAGCCCGTGCCGTCTCAGCATCCGCAGGCGCCGCCCGAATAATGAGCACGCCGCCTTCCGGCAACTCATCTGTAAAGAGCTGGCCGGCCGGCGTGTGCTCGTTTGTTTTTCGTCGAGCCATGTTCGTAGTCCCACTTTATAGGCGGAATCGCGGAGCCACGATAGCGCCCGCGTTCCCTGAAACCGCACACCGAAGCAAGCCGGCCGTTGAATTTCGTTCGCCCCGTTGAGTCGTGAAAAAATCAAAGGTTTCGGTGCTTGCCCTCTTGCACCTCTGATACCATGACCGATGTTATCCACAAGCTCTCTCTTCGCTCCCCTAAAAGCAAATATCACTGGGCCGAAATTAAACTGCTCGCGAGAAAATATGCGAATTTAAAGCCCGATCTCGCCGATCGCTGTCGCATGGGCGAGCTTTTTCCCAATCATTCCGTCATCACCGCGGACTCGACGGATTTCAAAATCTACCGCCGAAACAAGAATCAAGCCATCCCCATCATTTGCCCAATCCCGTAATCCCCATTTTCCAGTTTAATTTTCCCGCCTTCCCCGTATTTTTTGTCGGTTCGCTTGCGTGCAGAATAAAGGAACCGCCCTCATGCCTCAGTTTTTGACCACCGATGAAATCCGCCGGCGCTGGATTGCGTTTTTTGTGGAGCGCGGACACAAGCACGTCGCCTCCGATTCGCTGGTGCCGCGGAACGATCCGAGCGTGCTCTTTACCGGCGCGGGGATGAATCAGTTCAAAGATCATTTCATGGGCCGCGCGAAAATCGACCATCCGCAGCAGCGCGCCGTCACCGTCCAGAAATGCATCCGCACCGGCGACATCGAAAACGTCGGCCGCACGCCGAATCATCACACGTTCTTCGAAATGCTCGGCAACTTTTCGTTCGGCGATTATTTCAAGAAGGACGCGATCGCGTGGGCGTGGCTGTTCACCACCGATCCAAAACAAGGCCTGGGCCTTGAGAAGGACCGCCTGAGCGTCACCATTTATGGAGGCAATGCAGCGCTGGGCATCGGCCCGGACGAAGAGGCGGAAAAGTTCTGGATGCAGAACGCGCCGGAGTTGCAGAACAAAGACGGCTCATGGCGCATCTACAAATACGGCGACAAGGATAATTTCTGGCCGGCCAACGCGCCGAGCGACGGGCCGAACGGGCCGTGCGGGCCGTGCAGCGAGATGTATTACGACACCAAGCCCGAGCAAGGCGCGCCGGAACCGGTGGCGGATTCGAAGGACCCGCAGCGCTACGTCGAAATCGGCAACAAAGTCTTCACGCAATTCAACAGAGTGGGTGTCGGCAAGCTCGAGCCGCTCGGCCGCCAGAACATCGACGTCGGCGACGGCCTCGAGCGCATCGCGCGCGTGATTCAAGGCAAGAGCACCAATTTCGAAATCGACCTGCTCTTTCCGATCGTCGGGGAAGTCGCGCGCATCGCCGGCAAGAAATACGAATCCGCCAGCGACGACGGCCGCCGCATGAGGCGCATCACGGACCACGCGCGCGCCGCGGTCTTCTGCATCGCCGACGGCGTCGCGCCGAAAAACGAAGGCCGCAATTACGTCGTGCGGCGCCTGATGCGCCGCGCGATTCTGGACGGGCGCGAATTGGGGATCACCGAACCATTCCTCGCGAAAGTCGCGCGCGTGGTGATCAAGCAGATGAGCGTCGGCTATCCGGAATTGCATGGGCCGCGCGAGGGGACGATTTTGCGGTTGATTGAGGAGGAGGAGAACGCGTTCAATCGAACGCTCAATGCAGGCCGCCAGCACTTCAACGAGATCATTGCCGATTTGAATGCGAAGGATCAGCGCAAAATTTCGGGCGCGGCGGCGTTCAAATTGTGGGACACCTTCGGCGTTCCAATTGAGATCACAAACGAACTGGCCGAGGCACAGGGATTCACCGTTGATATCGCGGCGTTCAAACAGGAACTCGAAGAAGCCGCGAAGCGCAGCCAGCAAGGCTCCACGATGTCCAAAGAAATTTTCGAATCCGGACCCGTTGCCGAAATCAAAAAGAAATTCGCCGGCAAACCGACCGTCTTCCGGGGCTATGATTCGCTCAGCGCACCCGCAAAAGTGCTGGCCATCGCGCAGAACAACGCGCTCAAGGACGACGCCGCCTCCGGCGAAGCAATCGTGCTGCTCGACCAGTCTCCTTTTTATGGCGAAAGCGGCGGGCAGGTCGGCGACAAAGGCTGGCTGGAGATTGCCGACAAGCCCGACATGACCAAACACAAAATCGCACACCGCGTCCTCGACACGCAGAAAGCGGAAGGCTTGATTTTGCATCGCGTCGAGCTTCACGACGAATTGAAAGTCGGTGCGCTGGTCACTGCCGAAGTCGATCCGCTTCACCGCGCGCCGACGCTCAAAAATCACAGCGCCACGCATCTGCTGCATAACGCGCTGCGCGGCGTGTTGGGCACGCATGTCGAACAGCGCGGGTCGCTGGTTTCGCCGGAGCGGCTGCGTTTTGATTTCACGCATTTCGAGCAGATCAAGCCTGAGCAGCTTGCCGAAATCGAAGCGCGCGTCAACGCAATGGTCACGAGCGATTATCCGGTCGATACGCAGGAACTGCCGATTGCCGAAGCGCGCGCGCGCGGCGCGATGGCGCTCTTCGGCGAAAAATACGGCGACCGCGTCCGCGTCGTGCAGATGGGGCCGAGCATCGAATTGTGCGGCGGCACGCATTGCAAAACGACGGGCCAGATCGGCTACTGCCGCATCGTGAGCGAATCGAGCGTCGCCGCGGGCGTGCGCCGCATCGAAGCGCTGACCGGCGCCGCAGCCGTCGCCGACGCGCGGCGCACCGATGAGATGCTCAACAATCTCGCGCTGATGTTGAAGACAAAACGCGAAGCCGTAAAGGAACGCTTCGTCGCGCTGCAAGATGAAAACGCCGCGTTGAATCGCGAGTTGGAAAGCCTGCGCAAGAAGGCAGCAAACTTGGCTGCCGGCGAGTTGCTCAACCAGGTCGTCGAAGTCAAAGGCGCAAAACTCCTCGCCGCTCACGTCGATAACGCCGACGCAGCCGGCTTGCGTACAACGCTCGACGGCATCCGCAAAAATCTGCCCGAAGGCGCGGTCGTCCTCGCCGGCACGAAGGATGGCAAAGTTGCTCTGCTGGTAAGTTTTTCCCCCGAAATCGTAAAACGCGGCGGCCACGCCGGAAATCTATTGAAGGACCTCGCGCCAAAAGTCGGCGGCAAAGGCGGCGGTAAACCCGACATGGCGCAAGGCGGCGGGACAGACGCGGGAAAACTGGCGGCGGCGCTGGCGGCGGTGAAGGAGGGGCTGGGGGGGATGTTGAAGTAAGCCCGCGGCTTAACGAAAGATTTAAACAACGAATTGCATGAATTTTCACGAATATGTTTATTGAATTGCGCTGAGCACGCTAGGAAAATGAAACGCGCAAGGAGGCTGAGACGATGGCAGTAACTAAGTCGATGACAAAAAAGAAGGCGGCGCGCGCAACGAGTGTGCCGAACAACGGAGCGCTTTCACTGGTAGAATCACGGGCAGAATTGCGCCGGCTCGCGCGGAAGCAACGTGTGAAGCCCTATACGAAAAATGCCTTTCGCAAGCAGTATCCGTCGTTGAGTGAACCTGGGACTTGGGACGGCTTCGAGGAGTTCGTTCGCGCCCTTCGTCAACGAGATAAAGAAGATGACACCAAGCGAAAGTGACTGGGTGCTTGTCGATACGGACATTGCCTCGTTCGATTTCAAGGGTGACACGCGCGCCGAACCGCATCGAGAGATACTCGATAAATGCACGCTTTGCCTGTCGTTTATGAGCGTTGCGGAGCTTGAAGTGTGGTCAATTCAGGCGAATTGGGGAGAACGCAAACTCGCGGATTTCAAGAATTACATTGAAGACTTCATCGTGCTCGACTCAAGCCGCGCAATCGCTCGCCGCTGGGCGGAAGTACGGACTGCGGTGGAAAGGAAAGGGCGGCGCATCGGATGCGCCGATGCATGGATCGCGGCGACCGCTCTGTATTAAAACCTGCCGCTGGTTACTCACAACAAAAGAGATTTCGCGCACGTTCCGGGATTGACGCTGATCGGGTAATTGCTTTCGCGTGTCCACTCAAAAATATCTCTATTTTTGCGCAGAGAAATCGCGCTCATTCTCGTTGATATTATCAGACTGGCAAACCCTCTATGCAGGCACGCTTGATGATGAATGCGCGAACCCTCTTATGCGTCTGTTTGATCGTCCTCGCGTCCGCAGCGCTGAGCGCGGAGAAGTGGGTTTTTCTCAAGGACGGTCGCCTGTGTCTTTCGTCGCTGGAAGGCGAGCAATGCATCGGGCGCCTTGCCGAGGGTGGCGCGATTGAATTTTCCAAAGATCAGGTGCAGGGCACGCGCACGCCGGAGCAGGTTGAGCAGGCGGTGGACGCAATGATCACCGAGATGGTGCTCGGCCAAAATATGGAGGCCCACGCGGGGCGCTTCAAAGTATTTCGTGCGAGCGCCGTGCCCGCGCTGCTGAAGCACCTTGCCGCGAAGCCGCTGAACGAACGCTTGAGCGCGCTGTACGGATTGTGTTTCGCGTGGTCGCCGGCGGCTCTCAATCCGGTGATGAAAGCGTTTCGCGGCAGCGACGCGCAGGTTTCAACTGCGGCGTTCAACACGCTGGAACGCAACGTTCAAGCGGCGCAATTGGGCGCGCTGATGAAGGACCTCGCCGACGATCCGGACATTTCGAAAGCGGCACTGGTGTTTCGCGCGGTGGAAGCCGCCGCGCCCGATCCATCGCTCAAACGCGTGAAGCGGCTGATGGTGGCGGCGGAAGGGCGCAGCGCGGTGGCGCCGTATTTGTCGCATTATTTTTCGCTGGAGCTGGTGCCAGGGATGCTTGAATTGCTGGCGTCGGCGAAAGTTGACGAGCAGCGCAACGCGGCGCTGGGGTTGATTGCGGCGAGCGCCGCGGACGAAAAAACCCGCAACGCGATGAGCGCTCTGCTGCGGAATTCCGACGCCGACCTGCGCCAGCTTGCCGCTGAATATTTTGCGCGAACCGGCGGCACGGACGCTGTGCCGCTTCTGGAAAATGCGGTAACAGCCGAGCAGATTCTCTATGTAAAAGCCGCATTCGAAGCGGCTTTGAAAGTCACCAAATCTCGCGCTGCCGAACACGCCGCAATGCAAAACACGTTGAGCGCGCGATGGAGTTCATTGAACGACAAAGACACGCCGATCGCAAAACTTCGCCTGTGCGTAGACGTGCTGAAGAACGCGCCCGGCACAAAAGACATATCGAAAGCACAGGAGGTTCTGCGCGCGGCAGTGCAATGCGAACCACAGCATTGGTATTCGGGCAAGAAGCCCGAATGGAACGAGTTGATTTGCGCGCGCAATTCAGTAGAGCGGCTGTTGAAGCGGGCGCCGTGCGGGGACCTCGATGCGCACGACAACAACGCCGCGCCCCCCTCGGAAGCGGCGCATTTTATTCCGCCGATCGACGGCTATTTCGATGCGAAGCGCAAGAGTTTCGGCTTTCAAATTCCCGCCGCCGGCGGGCTGTTCGCGGACTCCGTGCACATCGGCGACGACTGCGGCTGGCATCGCGATCTGTGCGCCATCGTCGCCACCGGTAGCGGCATAGTGCGCCAGATGTCGTATGTGCCGTCGTGGGGACACATCCTCGTAATCGAACACACGCTGCCGAAGGGTGCAAAAGTCTGTTCGCTGTACGGCCACGTTTCGCCCTTCATTTACGTGAAGGAAGGCGAGCGCGTCGAAGCCGGCCAGAAGATTGCCTCAATCGGACGCGCGAACACGATTGAGAACGGCGGCTACGGCGCGCACTTGCATTTCGGAATTCACGAAGGCGCCTACAACGCGGGCGATTGGGTCTGCGGCTACCTGAGCGCGGTGCAATTCAAATATGGCCATCACGGATGGCTCAATCCGCAGGCGTTTTTGCAAGAGCACAAGTAGGCACGATGCGGGGGCACGCTATTCCAGTTCCGCATTATGCGGCCCGCGCCGGGGGCAACCATAAATCACGGCGAAAACGCCTGGATGGAAATACGGATGTTTTGCCACGCTCCTATAGGGCCTTCAGGTCCCAAAAGACCTGTGAAACCGCTCAATCCAGCCCACCGTTCTTCGCGATGAAAATTTTCTTTCAAAAACCGGAATCGCCCGTCATCCGCTTCCGCCCGAATCGTTGATTTAACAGAACCGGCCAATGGAGCGCCGGTGATCAGATTAAACCTCCTTATCAAAGGAAAGACAATCATGCAGAAGTTCCAGACGATCGCCCGCCCGTTGTTCCTCTCCCTGGCCCTGATCCTGAGCCTCGCCGCACTGTCCAGCCGCGCGTGCGACGGCGGTTACGATTACGGTTACAATCACTACCGCCCTTCCTATGGCCATGACAATTACAACTGCGAAAACGGCTATTGCTACCCGCGACGCGTCGTGGTGATCGTCGAAGAGCCGAAGAAGGAAGTGGTCGTCGCGCCCATCGTCAAGGAGACCGTGGTTGCGCCCGTCGTGAAGGAAACGGTGGTCGCGCCGGTTGTGAAGACGGATGTGGTTCAGCAGCCGGTCGTGACGGAAACGCCCAAGGTCGTGACCGAGACGCCCAAAGTCGATGCGCCGATCGAAACCGCGAACAAGGACGTGCAGGCGCCTAAGTAAATTGTGAACTGAAATTGAAGTACGGAAGAAGGCGCGGAACGAGAAAGTTCTCCGCGCCTTTTTCGTTTTGCGTCGAATTTCTAAACGGAAGCGAGCGCCGGTTCCCCTCGCACAGGTGTATTATACTCGTGCGTTTCTGCATCCCAAATCGGGCTCGTTTGCGAACAATGCCGGCGAAATTCAGACTCTCGATAATTGCCTCTATTGCGCTGAGCGTTTGCATCGGCTCGGCCGCCGAACCCTCGCGCGAAGAGCTTGAATTCTTCGAGAAGAAAATCCGCCCGGTGCTGGCGGACAACTGCTACAAATGCCACAGCGCCAAGTCCGAAAAGGTCAAAGGCGCGCTGCTGCTGGATTCGCGCGCGGCCTCCCTTAAAGGAGGCGAGCATGGTCCGGCGGTGGTGCCGGGCGATCTGGAGAAGAGCCTGATCGTCAAAGCTGTTCGCTACAAAGACGAGAAGCTGCAGATGCCGCCGGATGAGCCGCTCAGCGACGCGCAGATCGCGGACATCGAACATTGGATTCGCATCGGCGCGCCCGACCCGCGCACGGAAACGACGTCGCTTGCGCCCGATCCGGCGAAGGCGAAACAATTCTGGTCGTTCAAAAAACCAACGCTGCCGGCGATTCCTGTTTTGAAAAAGGATGAGCCGAATTTATCGAACATCGACAAGCTCGTTCGCGCGAAGCTGGAAGCGAAAGGCATCCCCGCGTCGCCGCAGGCCGATAAACTCACGCTGATTCGCCGCGCCACATTCGATCTCATCGGCCTGCCGCCGACGCCTGAGGAAATTGATGCGTTCCAAGCGGACACGTCGCCCGATGCGTTCGCGAAAGTAATCGACCGCCTGCTGGCGTCGCCGCGTTACGGCGAACGCTGGGCGCGCTATTGGCTCGATGTCGCGCGCTACGCGGACACGAAGGGCTACGTCTTCGAAGAAGAGCGCCGCTACCCCTATTCGTATGTCTATCGCGATTGGGTGATTCGCGCGATCAACGAGGATGTGCCGTACGATCAGTTCCTGATCAGGCAAATCGCGGCGGACAAATTGCCGCCGTCGAAAGACAATCGCGATCTGGCGGCGATGGGATTTTTGCTGCTGGGGCGGCGCTTCCTCAATAATCAAGCCGACATCATCGACGACCGCCTCGACGTGCTGATGCGCGGCACGCAGGCGCTGACGATCGGCTGCGCGCGCTGCCACGATCACAAATTCGACGCGATCACGCAGAAGGATTATTACGGTTTGTACGGCGTCTTCGCATCATCGAACGAGCCGAAAGAGCTGCCGCTGCTCGGAAACGCGGAAGTCACCCCGACAACGCAGCAGTACGAGAAGGAAGTGAAAGCGAAGGAAGCGGAACTTGAATCAGTGCGGCACAAAATCTTCGACGAGAAGCTCGCGGCTTTGCGCGGCGCGAAATCCATTGCTGATTATCTCGCGACGATTCACGAGCTTGGCGACAATCCGGGCGACAAAGTCGGCAAGCGCGGCGAGCTGAATATTTTCATGTACAACCGCTGGAAGGCGTATCTCAAAACGAACGCGAAAGCCGGCGACGCGATCTGGGGGCCGTGGGTTGCGCTGGCCGCGCTGAAAGAGGCGGATTTCGCGGCGAAGGCGCCGGAACTTATCAAGACATTCGCCGCCAATGCGGACAAAAAGCTCAATCCGCTTGTCGCGAAAATGTTCGAGGGATTTGCGGCGAAGAATCTGCACGAGGTTGCGGACAAATATGGGGCGCTCCTCGCCGCGAATGCGAAACCGGACGCGCAGAAGGACGCCGACGCGGAGAAGCTGCGGCTCGTGACGTTCGCGGCGGGCGCGCCGGCGTTGCCCAGCTTTTCGGATCTGGCTCAATTAATGAATCGCGCGGACGGCAACAAGGAACGTGACGTGCGCAAGAAGATCGACGCGCTGGCCGTCACTCATCCGGGCGCGCCGCCGCGCGCGATGGTGCTCAACGACAATTCCGCGCCGGTCGATCAGCACGTGTTTCTGCGCGGCGATCCTGGTCGTCCGGGCGAAAAAGCGCCGCGCGAATTCATTGGATTGCTAAGCGGGCCGAATTGCACGCCATTTAAAAATGGCAGCGGACGGCTTGAACTCGCGCAGTCCATCGCCAGCGCCGACAACCCGCTCACCGCTCGCGTGATGGTCAACCGCGTGTGGATGCATCATTTTGGCACGGCGATCGTGCGAACGCCGAGCGATTTTGGCGTGCGCAGCGATCCGCCGGCGAATCAGGAATTGCTCGATTACCTCGCGGTGAAATTCGTCGAGAACGGCTGGTCGCTCAAAAAGCTGCACCGCGAAATTATGCTTTCGAAGACCTATCAGCAGAGCAGCGACGACAACGCCGACGCGCGCAAGCTCGATTCGGAGAACGCGCTCTACTGGCGCTTCAACCGGCAGCGCCTCGATTTTGAAGCGATGCGCGATTCGCTGCTGGCCACGTCCGGCCAGTTGGACGCGGCGATGGGCGGGCGCGCCGTCGAACTCACCGCTCAGCCGTTCCCGAAGCGCCGTTCGATCTACGGCTACATCGACCGCCAGAATCTGCCGGGCATGTTCCGCGCGTTCGATTTCGCCAGCCCCGACACGCACAGCCCGCAGCGCTTCAACACCACCGTGCCGCAACAAGCGCTGTACATGATGAACAGCCCGTTTGTGCTCGATCAGGCCAAACAATTGGCGGCGCGCAAGGAAATCGCCGGCGAAAACGACAGTGGCGCAAAGATTCAAAAGCTGTATCGCGTCGTCTTTGGCCGCGCGGCGAGCGCCGATGAAATCAAGCTTGGCCAAAAGTACATCGCGCTGGCGCAATCCGAAAAGGATGCGCCGCCGGTCGCGAATTCGCCGTGGCAATTCGGCTACGGTTATTTCGACGAAGCCAAAAAGCGCACTGGCGCGTTTACACCGCTGCCGCATTTCACCGGCAACGCCTGGCAGGGCGGCGGAGCGCTGCCCGATCCGAAAATCGGTTGGGTGCTGCTGACCAAAGAGGGCGGCCATCCCGGCGACGCGAAGCATGCGGCGATTCGCCGCTGGACCGCGCCGCGCGACGGCACGTTCGCGGTGTGCGGGCGGCTCAATCATCCGGGCAAAGTCGGCGACGGCGTGCGCGCCCGCATCGTCAGTTCGGCGGAAGGCGAAAAGGGAATCTGGACAGTCTTCGGCGCGGCGACCGATACGAAGTCCGATGGCATCAAATTGAAGAAAGGCGACACGCTCGATTTCGTCGTCGATTGCCGCGAAAACGAAAACACCGACAGCTTCGAGTGGACGGTGACGATCAAGATTCTCGATTACGGCGCGTCGTTCTCCGACGAACACGGCGCGATCGAATGGTCCTCCGCCAACGGTTTCAGCGGCACGCCCAGCAAACCCGCCGCGCCGCTGGCGCCGTGGGAGAAGTACGCGCAGGTGCTGTTGCTGTCGAATGAGTTTGTGTTTGTGGATTGAATGCTCGATGAACCTTGCCCCGCCCTCGCGCGCGATGTACAATGGCCTTCACGCCGGCAGGAGCACGTTATGATTGCCACTTTAACCTCGCAAGAACGTGTTGTTTATCCCGTCTCGGATGGAAAACCCGTGGCCGAAACCGAATTCCAATTCAACGAAATCATGGCGCTGGTGCAGACATTGAAACGACATTTCGCCAAACGCGACGATGTTTATGTCTGCGGCAACAACTTTATTTACTATAAGAAAGGCGACCCAAAGGCCTGCTTCTCTCCCGACACGTATGTCGTGCATGGGGTTTCTAAGAAGATGCGCGACTGTTACAAAGTATGGGAAGAGGACGGCCATGTGCCCTCGGCAGTCTTTGAAGTCACCTCACGCAGCACCAAAGATGAAGACTTGTTCGACAAGAAGAACAAATGCGAGAGCATCGGAGTTAAAGAATACTTTCTTTATGATCCGCGCGGCGAATACTTGCGGCCGTGGTTGCGAGGATTTCGCTTGGAACACGGCCGTTACGTGCCGATTGAGCGCGACAAGTCGGGATATTTACACAGCGAGGCATTGGACCTGACCGTTTTCCTCGATCAAAACGGACTGCTGCGTCTGAGCGACCCGAATTCGGGAAAGCGCCTTTTGCGCGTGGAAGAAGAACTCGACGATACTCATGCCGAAGTCGCTCGCTTGAAAGACGAATTGAAGCGCCTCAAGAACAAGTAGTTTCATCTTGATTACCGCCCGCTTTGCATTAATGTATTGCGCACATTTGAAGAAAGGCACCGTAAGATGTCTCTCGCTCGCAACACTCAGAAAGGCCTCCCCGCCCTGCCGATCTTCCTCGGCAGGGGCGTGATTTAATCCGCCTTTTATTCTCCCCGTCTATCCGTCGAATTTAAACGCGGCCACGCCTGCTCTATCCGATATAATTGAGCGGCACTGTGGCCTTGTATGAAAGGATTGTCTGACATGCCTCATTCCTCGAAGGCTCCCGGCGTCGCTGCGCCGCGCGCGCGCATCGAAATTTTCGATACGACCTTGCGCGACGGGACGCAGAGCGAACACATCGCTTATTCGCTCGCCGATAAGCTCGACATCGCGCACGAACTCGATGCGCTGGGCGTCGATTACATCGAAGCCGGATGGCCGGGGAGCAACCCGAAAGACCAGGCGTTTTTCGATGCGGCGCAATTCGAGACGTGGACGCACGCGCGCATCACCGCGTTCGGTTCGACGCGGCACGCCAAGAACGCGCCAAGCGACGATCCGAATTTGCAGGCGCTGGTCGCCAGCCGCGCGCCCGTGCTGATCATCTTCGGCAAGAGCTGGGATTTTCACGTCACCGACGCGCTGCGCGTCTCGCTGGATGAGAATCTGGCGATGATCGAAAGCAGCGTGAAGTACCTCAGCGGCCTTTGCAAAGAGATGCTCTACGACGCCGAGCATTTCTTCGACGGCTACAAACACAATCCCGCGTATGCGATGAAGTCGCTGCATGCCGCCGCGAACGCGGGCGCGAAATGCTTGATTTTGTGCGACACCAACGGCGGGACGCTGCCGCCGGAACTGGGTAAGATCGCCGGCGACGTCGTGAAAGAATTTCCGTCCATCCGCATCGGCATTCATCCGCACAACGACAGCGGCGTGGCCGTGGCGAACGCGCTGGCCGCGGTCGAAGCCGGCGCGTGCCACGTGCAGGGGACGATCAACGGTTTCGGCGAACGGTGCGGCAACGTCGATCTGCTGCCGGTGATCGCGAATCTGCAACTGAAGATGAACCGCGATTGTTTGCGCGGGCGAGAGAGTTTGCGCAAGCTGACCGAAGTCAGCCGGCATGTCTACGAAGTCGGCAACATTGCGCCGCGCGACAATCAGCCCTTCGTCGGTCGCAGCGCGTTCGCGCACAAGGGCGGCATTCACGTTAGCGCCGTGGCGCGCGCGGCGAGCACCTACGAGCACGTCGAGCCGGAAGCTGTCGGCAACACGCGGCGCGTGCTGATCAGCGAACTTTCCGGACGCAGCAATCTCGTTGCGGCCATGGGCCACAAATACAACTTGAAGGACAACCCGGCGGCGCTGAAGAAGGTGCTCAACCGCGTGATGGAGCTCGAAAATCAAGGCTATATTTTCGAAGCGGCGGAAGCGAGTTTCGAACTGCTCGTGCGCAAAACGCTGCTCGCGCATCAGCCGTTCTTCAAGCTGCACGGCTTCCGCGTGCTGACCGACATCACCGACAAAAACGAGAGCATCACGGAAGCGACCGTGAAAATCGAGGTGGGCGGGCGCATCGAGCACACGGCGGCCGAAGGCAACGGGCCGGTCAACGCGCTCGACATCGCGCTGCGCAAAGCGCTCGAGGAGTTTTATCCGGAGCTCAAGGACGTCACACTCGCGGACTACAAAGTCCGCGTGATCGACTCAAAACTCGCGACCGGCGCGAAGGTGTTGGTCACGATTGTCAGCAGCGATCACAAAAGCCGCTGGACGACCGTAGGTGTCAGCCCGAACGTGATCGACGCGAGCTGGCACGCGCTGGTAGATAGCGTCGAGTACAAGCTGTACCAAACGCGCGCGGGAACGCAGACCGGGGTGAAGAGTCTGGCGGAGGCGGTGATGACGGCGTAGGATTTGTTTTGTACGCGGCACTGGGATGCCGTATTCCCCTCACCCGCGCGCATGCATACATGCGTCGGCCCTCTCCCGAAGGGAGAGGGCAACTGCGGCGCGCACTCATTTCGTCTTGCAGCGAAAGACACCCCCCATTGTGCCCATCAATTTGCCTTCGGTTGTCAGCACCAGATCGTCCTTGTCCCACGCCACTCCTTCTGTTTGCCCCAAAAACACATTGACCGACCGGCGCGGATAATCGAAGAGCGGGAGTTCGCCTTTTGAGTTGGGTTTGAGCGAGTCGAACGGTTCCGGCAATTCGATCACCATGATCGTGAGATAATTGATGAGCGCGAGGCGTTTGCCGTCGTCGCTGAGCGCGGCGCCGGTAACCACGTTGAAATTTGTCGTGCGCGTGACGACGCTCATCGTCACCGTTTCGGCGGGCGCTTTTTCGGGAATGGGAAGTTTGAAACAGGACGCGCCTTCGATCTGCTTCGAAAATAAATACGCATTCCCGCCGCGCGCAAAGACGCCCTCCGCATCGTACGGCCCTTCGCCCTTTGGATATTGAAACCGAAAGACTTCCGGTTCGGGCAGCGCTTCGTTTTTATCGAACGCATCCGGTTCGGCGATGCGGTAAAACACCACGCCCATGCGCTGGCCGCCGTTGTTGTTGCGGCTGTTGTCGCCGATGTCACAGATAATCACGCGGCCTTTTTCATCCATGGTGATCTCTTCCCAATCGACATTTTCGGCGTGCGGAATAGCGACGGTGCGCAGCAGTTTGCCGGTCGAATCGATCGCGAAAATGCGCGCACTGTCGCCGGAATCGTTGTGGGTCCAAAAGACATCCTTGCCGGGATAGCGCTTGCTTTTGATCAGGCCCGAGGATTCGTCGATGACTTTGGGCAGTTCGCCGGTGGAAACGGGCATCGGCAAATCTTTGTGCGCGTCGGCGGCATTGAGCGTAAGGGCGATGAAAAACAAGACCGTGCGGCGCATGTGTCGTTTTCCGTTTCCGAAATGACGGTATAATCGGTCAGAGCCGTAATTCAAAAGCGCTCTCTGCAATTAAGGAGTTTTCACATGGTTGAAATGATCGCGGAATACCAGGGCCAATTGAGCTGCACGGTGACGCACGGGCCGTCCGGCTGCGAGATTGTGACGGATGCGCCAAAGGACAATCAGGGGCTCGGGCGGAGTTTTTCGCCGACGGATTTGGTCGGCGCGGCGCTGAGCAGTTGCATCCTCACAATCATGGGCATTTACGCGCAGCGGCATGGCATCGACTTGAAAGGCGCGCGCGCGAACGTACAGAAAGAAATGGCCACCGATCCCGTGCGGCGCGTCGGGAAATTGACAGTGAAAATCACGCTGCCCAAATCGGTCCCCGCCGAACACCGCGACGCGATCGAGCGCGCGGGGCGGACGTGTCCGGTGAGCCAGAGTTTGCACGCCGGCACCGTGCAGGCGGTGAGCGTGGAGTACGCGTAAACGGCAGGAGATAGGAGATAGGAGGTAGGAGGTAGTAACTAGGAGAAACAAAACGCGAAGCGTTTCGCCGCCGTTCTCCTAACTCCTAACTCCTAACTCCTATCTCCTATCTCCTATCTCTTATCTCCTGCCTCCCGGTCACGCGGCAACAAATAGACGTTCGACGCCGCGCTCAGCGCTTTGCGCGCGGACGTCTTGAAGCGTTCCAGTCCTTCCAAACTCAGCGCGCCCAGTTCCACGGTTTCGGCGCCTTTGATCGTGAACGCGCCCAACTCGACCTCATGCCGGTTTTCGGCATCGGGATCAAGGAAGTCTCCGTCCGCCGGGAAAACCTCAGCGATCAGTTTGTATTCGCCAGCGGGCAAATTGTGAAACTCGTACACGCCCGCCGGACGCGGCTTGTACCATCCGGGCACGGCGCCCGATGCCAGCAGCGCCGGAAAATCACTCTCCGAATCTTGGCACCATTTCACCGCGCCTTGATGCAGCGCGTGATAATTGGCGCTGCGCACTTCCAGCCTCATCTCGCGCGCGTATGGGCCGGACGTGGTTTTGAATTCGAATCGCACTTTTCCTGCGCCGTCAGCAGGCATCGTGACTTTGATCGCCGCATTTTCGCGCAGTGAATTGCCGCTGCACGGCTGCGCATCGAACGGCCCCAGCGTGACGCCGACGTTGCTGAAGAGCGATTGATGCACGCGGCCTTGCGCCACAAATGTTTCGGCGTAGCGCACCAGTTCGCCGACCTGGATCGTCGCCTCTTCATTGTCGAGAACGATCAATTGCGGGGGTGGTATGACCCTGCTGAATCGGTCGCTGAGTTCGGCCATGTATTTTCCCGGCGCCAAATTCTCAAATTCCGCGCGTCCCGCGCCGTCGATTTCGCCCCAAAGATCGCACACCGGATCGCTATCGCAATTGTCCTGCGCGTGGCCCAGCGCGAACAATTTGACGCTCTTCCCCGCGCAGGCCGCGCCGAAGTCCAGCGCCAAAGCGTGCCGCGGCGCGAGTTCCAATTCGAAGCCGTCCCACTTGCCCGCGCGCACTTGCGCGGGATCGCTGGGCACTTCAATTTTCACTGCGTTTTTGAAAATCATCCCCGGGGCCAGCGCGTACAAAAAATAAGTTCCCGGCCCCACGCCTTCGAATGAGAACGATCCATCGCTCTGCACCGCCGCCTGGCTGTCGCCGCTCAGACAAACCGTAACGCCTTGTGGTGCAGGCGTCCCGCCTGCTTTTTGTGGTGCGGGCGGCCCGCCTGCATTCTGCCGGCTGGAAGCCGGCGCTCCGAGCTTGACGCGCCCTTTGATCGTCACGCCTCGTTCGACGCGCAAAGTCGTATCGGTCTTTTTGTTCGCGGCGACGTCAAACGCGGCTTTGCCGTTGGGCAGATAATAGCCGGGCGCGTAAAAATGCAGTTCGCGCCGGCCCACGCACAAACCCTCCAACGAAATCGCGCCGCGCGCGTCGGTGCTCGCGCCGCCGCTGCAGAACGGATTTCCACGGAACAGCCCGTTGGACACATTGGTGTGGTTGACAACCAGCACGTTCGCCTCGGGCACGGGGCGGCCGGCCTCGTCCAGGAATCGAATCTGCGCGTCGCCCCGTTCCTGCGCTTCAAGTTTCAATTCCATGTCTTGCTTGAGTTCGCCGGCAATCTGCAGCGGCTTGCAGTCGTCGCACAGCACCGTCAGCGTGCCGCAGATTGGCTTTCCATCGCGCGCTTCATCGCAATCCAGCGCCATTTTGAATGCGCCCTGGTCATCCGTTTCGGCCGTCGCCTGGGAGTAGGGCGCTTCGAAGATGATTTTGATCTCGTGCGCGCTGATTCCCTCCGGCACCACGACTTTGCCGCTGAACTTGGGCGGCTCAACTTTTTCCTTGGGCTTGGCGAAAGGCAGTTTCAGTTCCGCCGCGGCAACGGTTTCGCCGGTCTTCGCCTCAATGCCAAAGAATATGCCGCAGCACTGCTCCCAGTTGCCCTGCTTGAATTGGTACGCCGACCATAGCGCCGCATAGCGCCCGGGCGGAAAGTGCCGCGTGGTATAGCCGCCGTCCTGATCGGACGGAACCCAGCGCAAGCGCTCGGCGGACGAATAGGCGAGTAGGCGAGCTTGCAGCGCAACGGGGCTGTCTTCCTGCGCAATCCGCCGCAGCGCTTCCTCCGGAATCGGACAAACGTTGACGCCCGGAAATGCGGCGCCGTCACGGTCCACGACACGACCCTTCACGCAGGGCCATTGCGGCGGCTCGCGCAGCACGAGCTTGGTCGTCTCGCCGGGTTTGATCTCCGCCAGCACGTTGAACAGATCTTCGTTCTCGTTTTCTCCGCCGACGACGCGCACGCGGTATTTTCCCGGCGTGATATTCTCGCGCCCGGTTTTGCCGAATTGCACGGAGAAGCCCTGCCGCCGTCTGCGGTTCTCGTCGTTGAGATTCATCTGCAACTGCTGGCGCAGCGCGATTTCGTAACGCCGCCAGATTTCCGCGTCCGTCTGCGGCTCCAGAGAAATCTGCACGGCATTCGTGATCAGCGGCGTGCCATCCAGATTCTTCAGCTCCAGTTCCAGCTTGCCCGGCCTGCGCTTCTTTAAAATCACCGGCTCAAGCTGCACCGTTTCGCCGGTATGCCCGCGCACGGCTTGCGTGACGCCGATGCTGTAATTGTCGCCGGCGTGTATCGCAAAGACATGAATTCCCCTATGCAGATTCTTCCACGTCCATTCACCGTGCGCGTCCGTGTCGTGGCTCTTGTCGCGATCGAGGCCGGTCACGGGCAGGCGAGCACCGTGCGCCGGCCCGGGCCGCAGTTCAAGGTCCAACCGCGCCGGCGACATGTTCCGCTCGTCCAATCGGCACGCTTGCGCGCCGGCAACGGGCTTGCCGTCTTCATCGATCACGGTGCCTTTGAACGTACACAGCGGCTCGACAATCACCGTCGAAACATTGACGCCCGCGCGCACGATCGACGGTTCGATGCGATACGGCGATTGCCAGTCTTCGCCAAATCTGACGGAAATCTCCAGCCGCCCGCGGCAGGGCAGCGCAATCTCCGCGGCGCCGTTGGCGTCGGTCTTGATCGAAATCTTGTCGCTGGTTTTGCCGTCGTGCGGCGGATGGATGCCGTCGATTTCAATCGTGCCTTCGAGATTCGGCCGGGGCGTGCCGTCTTCGCCGCGGCAATACAGCTTCAGCGTGCCGCACGGCGTTTTTTCCAGCAGCGCGGCAATGCGCGCGGCCAGCTCGGGATCGGCTTCCTCCGCCGCATTCTCCAACGCCACGCGCGCGCCGGCGCCCAGCGCCAACAGCCGTTCGCACGCAACGCGGCGCTGCTCGTAATCGGCGGAACGAAGCTGCTCGATCCAGGCCTCAGGCGAGCGGTCCTCGGCGCAGTTCGTCGGGAAATTCAACGCCGCACTGGCACAAGCGGCAAGGCACAAGGCATGCAATGGAGAGCAAGCACTCCGAGTCATCGTCTCCCCACTCCCTACTCCCCACTCCCTACTCCCCACTCTCCACACCCTACTCCCCACTTCACTGAATCCTCACTTCCTTCCCCGTCCTGCTCGATTCGTAAATCCCGTCCAATATCTTTTGAACCTTCAACGACTCCTCAGGTTTCACCAACGGGTCTTTTCCGTTGACCAGGCAATCCGCGAAGTGAACGATCCGGTCATCGGGCAGCGGCAATTCGGTAAAGCTCGGCACGATCGTCTCGATGTTCTGCCCGCGCACGCGGTGAATCTTCGCCGGGAACAAACTCGCGCCGCCTTCCGTGCCGTAGATGCTCACGCCGTTGTCCGGGCCGCTGTCGGCGTGGATCGCCCAACTGATTTCAAGCGCCACGCTCTTGCCGCCTTTGAGCTTGATCAGCGCCACGGCAAGGTCCTCGACTTCGAACGGCATCTTCGGATCGACCTCGCCTTTGCCCCAACTGCCGTTGCCTAGGCCGCGGTTGCCGAATTTCGCGTAGGTGATGCCGCTGACACATTCGGCGTCGAAGTTGTTCATCAGGTACAGCGTCATGTCGAGGAAATGCACGCCGATGTCGTAGCAGCAGCCGCCCGACGCATATTTCTTCTGCGTGAACCATGAGCCGATGCGCGGAATGCCAGCGCGGCGCAGCCAATGCGCGCGGCCATGATAGAGGTCGCCGAGTTCGCCGTTGCGCGCGTATTCTTTCACCATCTGCGTGTCGCGCATGAAACGGAAATTCTGCCCGACCATGAGCTGCACTTTCTTCTCTTTCCACGCGTCGATGATCGCCTTCGCTTCCTTCGCGCTCGTCGCCATCGGTTTTTCGAGCAGCACGTGCTTGCCCGCCTTGATCGCGTCGATCGCGATGGGCATGTGCAAATAATTCGGCACACCAATGGAAACGGCGCCGATCGATTTGTCTTTCAACAAATCCTTGTAATCTTCGTAGCCCTTCATTTCCGGATAGCGATCAATGGCTTCCTTGCGGCGCTGCTCGTTGGGTTCGGCCACCGCGGCCAGTTCGACGGCCGGATGCTTCTTCCACGACTCCATGTGATAAAGCCCGATGGCGCCAGCGCCGATGACTCCGACACGAATGCTCTTGGACATGTGACTGCTCCTTTTCTCAAGACGGTGATGAGGGACTTTTAATGCGGAACAATAGTCTGAATTGCGATAATAGTGCGATTTTTCGGAGCGGCAAAGATAAGAAAGAAAATGAGATTGGATTGGATTGGATGACGTCGGGGCCAAATGTTTCGACCCGCGTGCGCACGCTGCCGTCCGCTGGCTTATTTTGCAGCGTGGGCGTCGTTGGATCGGATGGCGGTCCCCACCCACGCGCCTCTACTGTGCATTGTCGTTTCAATCAGTGCCTATCCCCACGTCCTTCACCCGCTCAATATCCTTCACGAGCCATTTCGCAAACACCGTCTCCACCGGCAGCGCCGCCACTTCGCGCGCCGCGTCCGGACTCATGATCACAGGCCACCCGCGCGCGCCGTCGATCACCGCTTGAACAAATGCGTGCGGCCGAGCCTCCTGCCCGTCGCGCGCAAACGCCTCTACCATCCGCGCCAACTGCTCTTTCCCAATCTCGACCGAATCCGCGGGCAGCACCAGCACCCCGTCGCGCTCGAACGAGCGCGCCAGCCCGCGGATTTTCACGTCGGCACTCTGCTTGTGCTTGTTCCAATCGCCCGGCGCACCGCCGCTTTTGCCGCCCGCCTCTTTGCCCGGCGATTTTTGAAAACGCAGCGCCGCCGCAGCCATCGCTTTTTCCCAGCGCGCGCGAAACGCCTCCGCCGCCTTCAAGCCCTCAATCAGAATTGAATGCGCTCCACTTTTCGCGCCGGACGTCTCCACAATTTGCAGCGCAAATCCTTGCAGCGAATCTTTGATCTTCGCCGAAATTTCCGGCCGCGCCGCAACCAGCGTCCCCCCAAACGGCCCGCGCAACACGGTGCTGGCAACGCGTTCGATGACGGTCGCGCCACCATTCGCCGCGAAGTAGCGCGCTGAATCGGGGTCGGATTTGTCGGCGAGCAGGATGGCAACGATCATTCAGTTTAGACCCAGTCGGAAATCCTTCGTGCAGATTCTTGAGATTCGTTGTTCCCCGTCTTCTTTGCGCCTTTGCGTGAGAAGTTCTTTGCGTCTTTGCGTGAAAATTCTTCACGCCTTCAAAAACCGCTTCCCCGGCAACTGCCGGCACAGCCGCTTCACTTCCAGCACCAGCATCGTCGCCAGCACTTCATGCGCCTGCAATCCGCTCTGCACAATCAGTTCGTCCACCGAGCGCGCCAGATTCTGATCCAGCAGCCCGAACAATTTCGCCTCGCGCGGATTGAGATTGATCGCGCGCAAATCTGTCCCGCTCGGCCGCGTATCCGCCGCGGTCACTCCCGTCGCGTCCAGCAGCGGCGTTGGCGCCTCGATGGGCGCTTTCTCCGCCGCGCGGATTGTGCTTTTCGACGCCGTCCGAATCCGCGCGTCCTGCGGCCGAATCCGCACCATCGGTTCGGCAATCTGGCGCAGTTCGTCCAGAATATCCTCGACGTCCTCGACCAGTTTCGCGCCCTTCTTAATCAAGCTGTGCGGCCCGCGCGAATTCGGACTCGCCACGCTCCCCGGCACCGCGAAAACTTCGCGGTTCATGTCCACCGCGTAACGCGCCGTGATCAGCGACCCCGACGACTGGCTCCCTTCGACCACGACCGTGCCCAGCGTCATGCCCGCGATGATGCGGTTGCGCCCGGGAAAATTCTGCGCGTTCGCCGGCGCGTCCAGCGGCTGTTCGCTCAACGCCGCCCCGCGCGCGCCGTCACCGGCAATGCGCTCGTAGAGTTTCGCGTTCTCGGGCGGATACACCGACCCAATCCCGTTTCCCATCACCGCCAGCGTCCGCCCGCGCTCGACCGACAACGCGCCGACATGCGCCGCCGTGTCGATTCCGCGCGCAAGCCCGCTCACGACCGTGAATCCCGCGCGAGCCAATCCCGCCGCGAGACGCTCGGCCTGCTCGCGCCCGTAATGCGAACACAGCCGCGAACCGACAATCGCCACCGACAGCGCGTCCTCCGGAATCAGCGTCCCATCCACATATAGTATGGGCGGCGGATCGTAGGTGCTCAGCAGCGCGCGCGGATACGCCTCGTCGTCCATTGTCACAATCTTTACGCCGCGCTGCCGCGCCCGCTCGATCTCTTCCAGCGCCCACGCATCGTTGCGCGCCTCCGCAATCCCGTCCGCCATGCGCGGCGTCACGTCCTGAATTTCCAACAGCCGTTCGCGCGGTACGGCGAGCACCGCTTCCGGCGACCCGAACACCCGCACCAGTTTCCGAAACGTCACCGGCCCAATATTCCGCGCCCGCCAAAGCCGCAACGCGGCCACCAGCGAGGCACGCGGAGCCTCAATAATGGAGTCCATGCCAAGGCTAATTACCGTCCCGACCATTTGCTGTCAAGCGCGTGCAAAAGTTGCACATTGCTCGTAGTCCCGCCTTTAGGCGGAATCACTCCGGCTCCCTGTCGCGCCGTGAAAAAGTTGCACATCGCGCGTGACAAACGCGCCTTTCTTCCGCGTCTGATGTCGGACTCGCCGCGCACTCTAGCGGACTGGATAGAGTACAAGTCGGACATAGGGAAGGAGATATAAAAACCTGTAAGGCCGAAAGTCGGACGCCACGAGCCCTCCCGACGACCCTGGTCGGACTCGAACAATGTCCAATAGATGTCCAACAAAACTTCAACCTCCTGCCCGCTCGCTCGGCGATCTCGCGCGCCGCGCTGGCCGCTTTGGACGCCGGCTTGGAGCTCAGCTACGAGATCAAATTTACGCCAATTGCTGGCGAAGCACGCTCCGGCAATGCGAAGCGCTTCTTTTCGGACTCCTCAAGGCTGGCAGCATAGAAAGGAACATTGAATGAAAATTGAGATCGACAAGAACTTGGGCGTACACATTTGTTCTCAATGCAAGTCGGCGTTGCAAGACGCCGAATTCGTGCTGTGCGGAATCCGGATCGATGCAGACGAACCGATAATTTGCATCGATTTCGTTTGTCCCAAATGCAAGTTCAACGGCCGCTATACGATGTCGTTCATTGAAGCAAATCCTTCCTTCTGTTCAGCGTTGGAAAAGCTGAAAGACATCGTTTGCGACCAAGAAGAGTTTAAGCGTACGCGCAATCCACCTGTTCGTCTGAGAGGTAACCGCTTCTTAGACGACTTTTCCAATGAATTTTGAGAGCAAATTCTCGCGCCTGCATTCGTCACGCGCGCTTAATTCGGCGAGTCGCGGATGGCGACGATCAAGTTTCAATCGCACGCGCCCGCGCGGGCGCGAACCGAGGAGCTGCGCAAGGCGGAGTTTGAATATATTGTTTCAATCCACGCGCCCGCGCGGGCGCGAACGGACGGTGCCCGCCGAGTATACGACCGCGTGTCGGGTTTCAATCCACGCGCCCGCGCGGGCGCGAACTTGCGTTTGCAGGATGCTCCACAATCTTCGTCACGTTTCAATCCACGCGCCCGCGCGGGCGCGAACTGCAATAATTGCGCTTTTTTTGTGGCACGCGGACTGTGGGCAGGGAACTGCGCCGGAACGCCGTGGCTTTGCGCCAGCGTTTCTTCCGTGACGGCGAACTTCCAGGCGGCGAGCTTCCCGCCAAACCCTTCGTGGCGGTGGAAGCCGATTC
>Ga0070731_10000819_pt1 | contig 37016 bp, 37 predicted proteins | sample Coa_R1_2_FD_66448 | JGI IMG/M metagenome (GOLD analysis project Ga0070731, IMG submission 66448) | Surface soil microbial communities from Centralia Pennsylvania, which are recovering from an underground coalmine fire - Coalmine... | ecosystem: Environmental > Terrestrial > Soil > Unclassified ...
GCGCGGATCGCGCCGCTCGATCGGGATCCGGGCGCCGTCCGCGCTCGCCCAATCGATCGTCGGTGACGGCAACGCGACGTAAAACGGCACGCCGTTATCCTCTGCCGCCAGCGCCTTGAGATAGGTGCCGATCTTGTTGGCGACATCGCCGTTGGCGGCGGTGCGGTCGGTGCCGACGAGGCAAAGATCGACCTCGCCCTGGCGCATCAGGTGCCCGCCGGCATTGTCGGCGATGACCGTATGCGGCACGCCATGCTGGCCCAATTCCCAGGCGGTCAGGCTTGCCCCCTGGTTGCGCGGCCGGGTCTCATCGACCCAGACATGCAGCCGCACGCCGGAATCATGGGCCCGGTAGACCGGCGCCAGCGCGGTGCCCCAATCGACCGTGGCGAGCCAGCCGGCATTGCAATGCGTCAGGATCTGCAGCGGCCCGCGCCCGCTTTTGGCGTCCGCCGCGGCCTCGATCAAGGCGCCGCCGCGCTCGCCGATCGCCCGGTTGATCGCGACATCCTCGTCGGCGATCGAAGCGGCGCGCCCCAGCGCCGCGGCGAGGCGACGCTGGGGCGGCAGCGCAGCCACCGCGCGGCGCACCTCGGCAACACCCCAGGCGAGATTGACCGCGGTCGGCCGGGTCGCCGTCAGAACCTCGGCGGCGTGCTCGATGGCGCGGTCGCGGGGGTCCTCGGCGATCGCCAGCGCCATGCCGTAGGCCGCCGTCGCGCCGATCAGCGGCGCGCCGCGCACCTGCATGTCGCGGATCGCCCGCGCCGCATCGTCGAGACCGGTGAGCCGGGCGATGACGAGCGCGTGCGGCAGCCGGGTCTGGTCGATGATCTCGACGATCGGCGCCTCGGGTCGCTGGCCCGCGGCGAGCCAGATCGTGCGCATCGCGCGGCCGGCGACCAGCATCGCCGCCTCAGCCGCCCAGCACCCGCCCCGCCACCGCGTCTAGCCGGGCGAGGAGGGCAGGATCGCGGCGCTCGGGTGCGGTGACGAGGGCGTGCTCGAGGGCGTGCCGGCAACCCTGACGGCACGGCCCGACATGGCGCGACAACAGCGGCACGACCGCGCGAATGAGCGCCCGCGCCCGCCCGGCATTCGCCTGCAACACCCCGAGGATCATGTCGACCGATACGGCCGCGTGCCCGGGATGCCAGCAATCGTAATCGGTAACCATCGCCACGGTCGCGTAGCACATCTCGGCCTCGCGGGCGAGCTTGGCCTCGGGCATGTTGGTCATCCCGATCACATCGCAACCCCAGCTGCGGTAGAGTTCGCTTTCCGCCAGCGTCGAGAATTGCATCCCCTCGATGACGAGATAGGTGCCGCCGCGCTTGAGCGCGACGCCGGTGGCGGGCGCCGCCGCCGCGACGGCATCGCCGATCCGGCCGCAAACCGGGTGCGCCATCGAGACATGGGCAACGCAGCCCGGCCCGAAAAAGCTCTTCTCGCGCGCGAAGGTGCGGTCGATGAACTGGTCGACGACAACGAAATCGCCGGGCGCCAGATCCTCGCGCAGGCTGCCGACCGCCGAGAGCGACAGGATGTCGGTGACGCCGCAGCGCTTCAGCGCGTCGATGTTGGCGCGGAAATTGATCGCCGACGGCGGCACCTCGTGGCCGCGCCCGTGCCGCGGCAGAAAGATGACCGGCTGGCCGTCGAGGCTGCCAAAGCAGAATTCGTCCGAGGCAGCGCCGAACGGGCTCTCGACGCGACGCCACTCGACATCCGCCAGCCCATCAATCTGATAAAGGCCGCTGCCGCCGATGACGCCGATGACAGGATCAGGCATGCCGCTTGGGTGACGCGATTGCTCCGTCACTCCGCTCCTCGCAATGACGACCCCCTTCTTGTGTCATTGCGAGCGCATCGAAGCAATCTCGTTCAGTGCGGAATGCGCGACCAGATCTTGCGCTTGGCGGCGTAGAAGATGCCCACCGCAATGACCAGGAACAGGATCACCTTGAAGCCCATCTGGTGGCGCTCGTCGAGATCGGGTTCGGCCGCCCAATTGAGGAACGTCGCGACGTCGTGGGCCATTTGCGGCACGCTCGCCGCGGTGCCGTCGGCGAACTTGACCTGGCTGGCGCTGAGCGGCGGCGGCATCTTGATTTGATGCCCGGCGAAGTACTCGTTGTAATAGGTCCCCTCGGTCAGCTTGAACCCGGCGGGGGTCTTCGTGAAGCCGTTCAGGATGGCCCAGACGTAATCGGGCCCGCCCTCGCGCGCCAGCGTGATCAGCGACAGGTCGGGCGGCAGGGCGCCGTTATTGGCGGCGCGCGCCACCTCGTCATTGGGGAAGGGGCCGGGGATCGGGTCGGACGGCCGCGCCGGGCGCTGAAACATCTGCCCCTGGTCGTTCGGCCCGTCGGTTACCTGGTACTGCCCGGCGATGCCCTTGACCTGGTCGGCGCTGTAGCCGATCTGCGTCAGATCGCGAAAATAGAGGTGCTTCGCCTGGTGGCAGGCGGAGCAGACCTCCTTGTAGACTTGAAAGCCGCGCTGCAGCGCAGCCGGGTCATAGGTGCCGAAGACGCCGTCGAACGACCACGCCTGATGCGGCAGCGGCGGCGCCTCCTGGGCCCGTGCCGGCGCGGCGGCGGCGGCAACGACGAGCACCGCGGCGAACGCGGCAAAAGCTGCTTTCGGCATGTCAGTGCCCTTCCGTCGGCGTCGCGGCAGCAAAGGCCGACGGATTGCCTTCAAGCACCGCGGCGGCAATGCTGATCGGCAACGGCCGCGGCCGCTCCCACTTGCCGAGGACCGGCATCAGGATCAGGAAATGGAAATAGTAGTAGAACGTCGCGACCTGGCCGAGCGCGACGACCCAGCCCTCGGGCGGCTGGCTGCCGACATAGCCGAGCGCGATCACGTCGATCGGCAACAAAAAGGATACGACGCGGTAGACCGGCCGAAAGCGCGCGCTGCGCACCGGCGACGTATCGAGCCACGGCACCAGAAACAGGATGAAAATAGACCCCATCGACGCGATCACGCCGAGCAGCTTGCTGGGAATCCCGAGGAAATTGAACGTGATCGAGCGCAAAATCGCATAGAACGGCAAGAGATACCATTCCGGCACGATATGGGTCGGCGTCACCATCGGGTTGGCGGGGATCGAGTTGTCCGGGCTGACGAACGCGTTTGGCAGGTAGAACACGAAGATCGCGAAGAACAGCAGAAACACCGACAGCCCGAACATGTCCTTGATCGTGTAGTAGGGATGGAACGGGATCGTGTCCTGCGGGCCGCGCTTGTCGATGCCGAGCGGATTGTTGGAGCCGTGCTGGTGCAGCGCGATGAGGTGCAGCCCGACCACCGCGACGATGATGAACGGCAGCAGGTAATGCAGCGAGAAGAAGCGGTTGAGGGTCGGGTTGCCGACCGTGAAGCCGCCCCACAGCAAGGTGACGATGCTCTGCCCGACGACCGGGATCGCCGAGAACAGGTTGGTGATGACGGTCGCGGCCCAATAACTCATCTGCCCCCACGGCAAGACGTAGCCCATGAACGCGGTCGCGATCATCAGCAACAGAATGACGACGCCGATCATCCACAGCAATTCGCGCGGGTATTTGTATGACCCGTAATAAAGCCCGCGAAACAGGTGGATGTAGACGATCAGAAAGAACATCGATGCGCCGTTCATATGGATGTAGCGGATCAGCCATCCATAATTGACGTCGCGCATGATGCGCTGCACCGAATCGAAGGCTAAATCGGCGCTCGGCGTATAATGCATCGCCAGCACGACGCCGGTCACGATCATGATGACGAGGACGATCCCGGCGAGCGAGCCGAAATTCCACCAGTAATTGAGGTTGCGCGGGGTCGGGTAGTCGATCAACTCGTGTTCGAGGACCGAGACGAAGGGCAGGCGATAGTCGATCCAGCGGATCAGCCGGCTGTGTCCGGCGGCCGGATCGTTGGCAGGCGAACCGGCGGGGGCGCCGTGTGAGGTTGCGGCCATGGCGCTTCCTAACCGATCTTGATGGCGGTCGCAGCGGTGAATTTGTACGGCGGCACGGCCAGGTTGAGCGGCGCCGGGCCTTGGCGGATGCGCGCCGAGGTATCGTAGATCGAGCCGTGGCACGGGCAGAACCAGCCGCCGTAAGGGCCGCGCGGGTCCCCTTGCTTGTTGCCGAGCGGGATGCAGCCGAGGTGCGTGCAGACCCCGACCACGACCAGCCATTCCGGCTTCTGGACGCGCGCGGAATCGGGTTGCGGGTCGCGCAGCGTCGCGACGTCGACATCCTGCGCTGCCTTGATCTCCGCGGCGGTGCGATGGTCGATGAAGACCGGCTTGCCGCGCCAGGCGACGGTCAGGCGCTGGCCGACCTGCACCGGCGCCAGATCCACCTCGGTGGTCGACAGCGCCAGCGTGTCGGCCGCCGGGTTCAGGCTGTCGACCAGCGGCCAGATCGTGACCGCCGCGCCAATCGCGCCGAGCGCGCCGGCGCTGAGGATCAGAAAATCGCGCCGCGTGCCGCCGTCATGGCCGCCAGTAACCTGCGATTGCGCCATATCGGCCATTCATCAACCTCTTTCATTCGCGCGAGGCGCCCGGCCACGGCCGCCGACGGCAAGCTATACGCTTGAATAAGCCGAACTATGCGACAGACTGCCGCATAAAATGGCGGCCGGATCGACCGCATGAGCGTTCCTATAATGCCATCGGCATGCTGCGCAAGCCCCGCAAGGAACCAAGATTTTGCGCCTTGCCCTGTTCGAACCCGATATCCCGCAGAATACCGGCGCATTGCTGCGCCTGGCCGCCTGTTTCGCCGTCCCGGTCGACCTGATCGAGCCGCTCGGCTTCGTGTTCGACGACCGGCGCCTTAAGCGCGCAGCGCTCGATTATGCCGCACGCGCCAGTGTCCGCCGCCACGCGTCGTGGAGCGCCTTTCTCGCCGATCGCGACCCGGCTTCGCGATTGGTTGTGCTGACGACGAGTGGCACGGTGGCGCTGCACCGTTTCCGCTTTGCCGCCGGCGACACGCTGCTCTTGGGGCGCGAGAGCGCTGGGGTGCCGGAGTTCGTGCATCGCGCCGCCGCCGCCCGCGTCGTCATCCCGCTGGCGGCCGGCGCCCGCTCGCTCAACGTTGCCGTCGCCGGCACGATCGCGCTCGCCGAGGCGCTGCGCCAGACCGGCGGCTTCCCGCAGCCCGCAGGACCGGCCTAACCGGTTGACAAGGCGAGAGGGCCCGGCTTATCTGCGGCCGACCGCATCGCCGGCGCAAGCCGGCCCAGTCCACGGGCGCCCGTGGCGGAATTGGCAGACGCGCACGGTTCAGGTCCGTGTTCCGAAAGGAGTGGTGGTTCGACTCCACTCGGGCGCACCATTTGCGGCATCACGGGCGGCGCATCAATTCGCCGTGAATTCAGCGACTAAATCGGTGAGGGCAGCGCCGCGGCAGCGTTACATTGCTGCGCGCGACCTCATCGCTGTCGTGCAAGAGGCTTGTCCAGGAGGCGATCCTTGCGCGATCTGACTACGTTGCGGCGCGACTGGGAGCCGCGCATGCTGGGCATCCTGCGAATCATGGTCGGGCTGCTGCTGCTGCAGCATGGCCTCAACAAGCTTTTCGGCTTTCCGTACACGGCCAATCACCGCCCCTTCGCGCTGTTCACCCTGACGCCGGGGGCAGCGGGCCTCCTTGAGGCAACGCTCAGCCTGCTGATCGTTGTCGGGCTGTTCACCCGGCCGGCGGCATTCATCCTCGCGGGGGAGATGGCCTTCGCCTACTTCTTGGCGCATGCGCCAAGAAGCTTCTTCCCGCTGCAGAACGGCGGCGATTCGGCGGTGCTTTATTGCTTCGTCTTCCTCTATCTTTTTGTCGCGGGGGGCGGGGCCTGGAGCCTCGACCGGCTGCGCAGCGCCGGCGCATCCACCGGCAGGCCGGCGCGGCGCGGCGCTTGAGGCCGGCGTCCGACGCCGGGGTTCCTCGCGCTGCAGCGCTCGCCGAATTGACGCGCCGCCCGGCGGGGTAGATATTGCCGCCGCTTGCAAAGGGGTTGGCCAGAGTTGTCTTGCGATGTCGAAGTTGCGGGTGCGGCAGCGCTCGGCGCGCCGCGGTGTGCCGTAACCGGGTGAGGCGGGATGACCTATCAACTGCATCGCGGCGACTTGCCGGACGGGATCGGGTTCGGCGGCGCGGTGGCGGTCGACACCGAGGCGATGGGGCTCAATCCGCATCGCGACCGGCTGTGCCTCGTGCAGCTCTCGGGCGGTGACGGCAACGCCCACCTTGTCCAGCTGGCGGCCGGCTGCTACAGCGCTCCCAACCTGAAGCGCCTCTTTGCCGACCCCAGCGTGCTCAAGCTCTTTCACTTCGCGCGCTTCGACATCGCGATCATCCGCCGCTATCTCGGCGTGATGCCGACGCCGCTCTACTGCACGAAGATCGCCTCGCGCCTCGCGCGCACCTTTACCGACCGGCACGGCCTGCGCGATCTGTGCAAGGATCTGCTCGGCGTCGATTTGAAAAAGGAGCAGCAGAGTTCGGATTGGGGCGCCGCCGCGCTGAGCGAAGAGCAGCTGCGCTATGCCGCCTCCGACGTTCTGCACCTGCACGCGCTGCGCGCGCGGCTCGACGACATGCTGGTGCGCGAAGGACGCGGCGAACTGGCCCAGCGCTGCTTCGAGTTTTTGCCGGCACGCGCCTTGCTTGATCTGGGAGGCTGGGCGGAGCAGGACATCTTCGCCCACTAGGTTGGCGCACTAGGTTGGCGCACTAGGCTCGCGCACTGGGAGAGGGAGGCGCGGTGGGGCGCCGGAGCGGGAGACATCACGGGGGAAGCTATTTTGGGGAACGAAGCCGTCGCCGTCTCGCTTGACCGCGCCGTTGACCGCCCGACCAAGGCCAGTGCCGAGGCAGGCGGTCTTGGCCGCGATCTCGCGGTTGCCCGCCGGGTCATCCGGGCCGAGGTCGAGGGCCTCGAACAGCTCTCGCGAATGCTCGACGCGACGTTCGGCGCCGCCCTCGATTTGTGCGCGGCGGTGCGCGGCCGGGTGATCGTCACCGGTATGGGCAAAAGCGGGCACGTCGCGCGAAAGATCGCGGCGACGCTCGCTTCGACCGGCAGCCGGGCGCAGTTTGTCCACCCCGCCGAGGCGAGCCACGGCGACCTCGGGATGATCGGCGTCGACGATGCGATCCTCGCCCTGTCGAATTCGGGGGAAAGCGACGAGCTCGCCGCGATCATCGCCTATTCGCGGCGATTCAAAATCCCGCTGATCGCGATCACCGGCGGCGGCGGCTCGGCGCTCGCCGAGGCGGCGGATGTCGTATTGCTGCTGCCGCGTGCCGCCGAGGCCTGTCCGATGGGCCTGGCGCCGACCACCTCGACGACGATCATGATGGCGCTCGGCGACGCGCTGGCGATAGCGCTGCTCGAGCGAAAGGGGTTTTCGTCGGCCGATTTCCGGCTGTTCCACCCCGGCGGCAAGCTCGGGCGGCGGCTGTTGCGGGTCGCCGACATCATGCATGCCGAGGATGCCGTGCCGCTGGTCGGTCCCGACGCGCCGATGTCGGAGGCTATCCTCGTGATGACCGCGAAAAGCTTCGGCTGCGTCGGGGTGCGCGGGGCCGACGGCCGGCTCGTCGGCGTCGTCACCGACGGCGATCTGCGCCGCCACATGGACGATGGGCTGCTTGGCCGCAGCGTCGCGGAGATCATGCACCGCGATCCGAAGACCATTACCGCGGCCCATCTCGCCGCCGAGGCGCTGGGTGTGATGAACCGGTTTGCGATCACCGCGCTCTTCGTCGTCGATGACGGCTTGCGGCCGACCGGCTTTCTGCACCTGCACGATTGTCTGCGCGCCGGCGTCCTGTGAGCTTGCCATGAGCGCGCCTGCGTCACCGGCCGAGCGGAGTTCCGCGACCCGGCTTGGGGCAATCCCGGGCCGCCGCGCGGCGTGGACGCCGGCCTCCCAGGCAGGCGACGGCCCGACCAATCCGCACAGCCGGCGGGTCGCGCTGCTGAAACGGGTGCTGCCGGCCACCGGGGTCGCCCTGCTGCTGCTGATCGCGATGTGGCCGGGCCTCGCGCCGCTGTGGGAGCGGATACGGATCGCGGTGCCGGCGATCGATCTGCGCGACGCCCGCGAGTTGCGGATGATCGACCCGCGCTATGCCGGCATCGACCGGCTGGGGCGGCCGTTTGTCGTGACCGCGGCGGTCGGGCGACAGGTGCCCGATCGGCAGGATTTGATGTCCCTCGAGGCGCCGCGGGCGCAGATCAAGCTGCATAGCGGCGCCGAGCTGGTCGTTACGGCGCTGACCGGGGTCTACCAGTCGCAGACCCAGCTGCTCGATCTCTTCGGCAAGGTCGCGCTGGTGCACCAGAACGGCACCCGCTTCGTCACCGACGCCGCGCGGGTCGATGCGGCGCACAATACCGCGGAGGGCAACGACCCGGTCGAAGGGCACGGGCCCTCGGGCAATGTCAAGGCGCAAGGGTTTCGCATCCTCGACAACGCCGACATCATCCAATTCACCGGCCGATCCGATCTGCTGCTGAAGGGCGCCGCGTCGGGCACGCAGAAGAGCACGCCCGAGCAATTGCCCGCCTCGGTTGCGACGATCGCGGCGCGGACCGCCGCCGCGGCGCGCCCGGCGCTGCTGGCGGCGGCGCCCCAGCCGGCGCGCCATGTGCCGGCGCATGCCGCGCGGCCGCAAGCCCAGCGGCCGCAAGCCAAGCGCACGGCGCGACACCCCGCGCGGGTCACCCGTAAGGATTAGCGGTGTCGCCTCTCCGTGCAAGGTTTCGCGGGCTCACGATGGGCGCGACGGCGTGCTTGGCGCTCGGCTACTGGGGCGTCGCAGTGGCGCAGGTGCTGGCGCCCGGCAGCAGCAATGAGCCGGTGCAGATCCAAGCCGATTCGGGCGTCGAATGGCAGCAGAACGCGCAGCTTTACATCGCCCGCGGCAACGCCGTCGCGACCCGCGGCGACAGCGAGGTTCATGCCGACACGTTGATCGCTCACTACCGCGAGGCGAAGGGCGGCAACACCAATACCGGCGGCAATACCGAGATCTACCGGGTCGAGGCCGAGGGACATGTCGTCATGAAGCGCGGCGCGCAGACGGTCGTCGGCGAGCACGCGATCTACGATATTGACAAGGCGATCGCCGTCGTCACCGGCAAGGGGCTCAAGATGACCACCTCGGCCGACGTGGTGACCGCGCGCGACAGCCTCGAATGGTATGACCAAAAGCAGATCGCGGTCGCCCGCGGCAACGCGGTCGCGATCCGCAACGGCAAGACCATCAAGGCGGATGTGCTGACCGCCTATATGGTCAAGACGCCGGCCGGCCCGGGCAAGCCCGGCGCCGCGACGGCGCAGCCGCTCGCGGCGCGCGGCAAGCCCCCGGTCACCCCCGCGGCGGCGGCGGGAGCGGCTCCCCCGGCCGAGTCGAAGATCGACCGGGTGGACGCGCAAGGCCATGTCGTCGTAACCAACGAGCTCGAAACCGGCCACGGCGATTTCGGCGTCTACAACGCCAAAACCGGCATCGCTACGCTGATCGGCGATGTCGTCATCGAGCGCGGCAAGGATGTCATCCGGGGACAGCGTGCGGTCATGGATCTCAACAAGAACATCAGCCGGATGATGCCGGGCGGTGCGCCGGGTGTAGCGTCGAGCGCGGCGCATCAGCGGGTCCAGGGGTTGCTGGTGCGCGAGGAAAGCGGCCCTCGGCCGGCCGGCGCCGCCGCGGCGCCCGGCCGCAACCCGCCGGCGACCGGCAAAAAACCGTGATGCGCGGCATCAACCGGCAGGCGCCGCCGAGCTATGCCGGGCCCAGCTGGCTCGGCCAAGGGGCGCCGCAGGGGCCGCGCCTTGTTGCCGACAATCAGGGGCTGGTCGGCCACGGGCTCGGCAAAAGCTTCAAGCGCCGCCCGGTGCTGCGCGGCGTCAGCCTGGCGGTGCAGCGTGGCGAGGTGGTCGGTCTGCTAGGTCCCAACGGCGCCGGCAAAACCACCTGCTTTTACATCATCACGGGCCTCATCACCGCCGATACCGGGACGGTCGACCTCGACGGCCTCGACATCACCGATCTGCCGATGTACCGGCGGGCGCGGCTCGGCATCGGCTACCTGCCGCAGGAGGCCTCGATCTTCCGCGGCCTGACCGTCGAGCAGAACATCCGGGCCATTCTCGAAGTCGCCGAGCCCGAACCGGCGGCCCGGGAAGCGATGCTCGACGCGCTCTTGGCCGAGTTCTCGATCAGCCACCTGCGGCGCGCCTCGGCGATGGCGCTGTCCGGCGGCGAGCGGCGGCGCGTCGAGATCGCCCGCGCGCTGGCGACCGGACCCAATTTCATCCTGCTCGACGAGCCGCTCGCCGGCATCGACCCGATCGCGGTCAGCGACATCCGCGACCTCGTGGCGCACCTCAAGGATCGCGGCATCGGCGTCCTGATCACCGACCATAACGTGCGCGATACGTTGAAGATTGTCGACCGGGCATACATCCTGCATGAGGGACGGGTGCTGATGGAGGGCGCACCCGACGACATCGTCGCGGATTCCGAAGTCAGACGCGTTTACCTCGGCGAGAGATTCAGCCTATAAGCGGCTCCGAACGGAGCTTTTTGTGAATAGAATCGGTTTCTCGCAACGGCTTGAGCTGCGCCAAAGCCAGGCCCTCGTCATGACGCCGCAGCTGCAGCAGGCGATCAAGATGCTGCAGCTGTCGAATGTCGAATTGGCCGAGTTCATCCAGGCCGAGATCGAACAGAACCCGCTGATCGAGCAAGGCGAGCGAGAGGCCGGCGAGCAGACCTCACCCGACAGCGAGGCCGCTGCGCCCGAGAGCGACGGCGCGCTGGTCGGGCTCGCCGGTGAGCTGCCGGGCAGCCGCGCCGCCGAGATTGCCGGCGATGCCGAGGACCACTGGCAAGCCGCCGCCGGCGAGGATGGCGACGGGTCCTTGGACCGCGGCGGCGATTCGCAACCCTGGCAGACCCGCAACAGCCGCCTCGGCGACGACGCACCGGCGATCGATCAGGCCGCGGCGCGCCCCCGAACGCTGCGCGAGCACTTGATCGAGCAGATCGGCGCCGATCTGCCGGACATCGCCGATCGGGCGGTCGCCTTCTACCTGCTCGACCAGCTCGACGAAGCGGGCTATGTGCGTTCCGGGCTCGACGGCGCGGCTGAGCGCCTGGGCTGTCCGCAGGCGCAGCTCGACCGCGTCCTCGCGCGGCTGCAGGAATTCGACCCGCCAGGGGTGTTCGCGCGCGATCTGACCGAGTGCCTCGCGTTGCAGCTACGCGATCGCAACCGCTTCGACCCGGCGATGCAGCTGCTGCTCGACAACCTGCCCTTGCTCGCGGCCCGCAACGCCGCGGCCCTGATGCGGATCTGCGGGGTCGACGCCGAGGACCTCGCCGACATGGTCGCGGAGATCAAGTCGCTCGACCCGCGGCCGGGGCTCGCGTTCGACCCGCCGCTGGCGCAGCCGGTGGTCCCCGACATCATCATGCGGGCGCAGCCGCAGGGCGACTGGATCGTCGAACTCAATGCCGACACCCTGCCGCGCGTGCTGGTCGACAACCGCTATTACGCGCGCATCAGCCGCGCTACGCGCAGCAAGGCGGAGCGCGACTATCTGACCGACCGGCTGCAGGCGGCGAACTGGCTGGTCAAATCGCTGCACCAGCGGGCCACCACGATCCTCAAGGTGGCGAGCGAGATCGTGCGGCAGCAGGACGGCTTTTTCCGGCGCGGCGTGCAGGCGCTGCGCCCGCTGATCCTGCGCGATATCGCCGATGCGATCGGGATGCACGAAAGCACGGTCAGCCGGGTCACCACCAACAAGTACATGGCGACACCGCGGGGCCTCTTCGAGCTCAAGTACTTTTTCACCTCCTCGATCGCCGCCTCGCGCGGTGGCGAATCGCACTCGGCCGAGGCGGTGCGCTTTCGCATCCGCGGCCTGATCGACGGCGAGCCGACCGACGACACGTTGTCCGACGAGCGGATCGTCGAATTGCTGCAAAAGGACGGCGTCGACATCGCCCGCCGCACGGTCGCGAAATACCGCGAGGCGATGCGGATCCCGTCGTCGGTTCAGCGGCGCCGGGAAAAGATGCTCGCGCTGTGAGGGCGACCGCGGCAGCGCTTGACCCTCCGGCGCGGCGTGCCCATTTCGCTTCTGCGCCGCGAGCGCCGCGGCAAGATCGGATGGTTCGTTCGGCCATGCATCTGACGGTCACCGGCAAGCAGGTCGATGTCGGCGACGCGTTGCGCCGCCATGTCGAGGCAACGCTCGATGCGCTGCTAGGCAAATATTTCCGCTCCGCGATCGAGGCGCACGCGGTCTTTGCCCGCGAGGCGCATCTGATCCACGCCGAGTTGTCGCTGCATGTCGGCCGCGGCATGGTCGTCAACAGCGGCGCTGCGGCAAGCGATCATTACCTGGCGTTCGACGCCGCGGCCGAGCGGCTGGCAAAGCAGCTGCGCCGCTACAAGCGCCGGCTGCGCGATTACCACGCCAAGGCGCGGGCCCCGGTCGAGGCGGCCGAGGCCGCGCGTTCGTTCGTCCTCGCCCCGCTCGACGAAGAAGCCGACAGTGCCGCCGAAGGGGGCGCGGCGCCGGTCGTGATCGCCGAGATGAGCACCGAATTGCCGCGCCTGACGGTCGGTGAGGCGGTGATGCGGATGGACCTAGCCGACGCGCCGGTGCTGCTGTTCCGCAATCGCGCGACGGAGGGGCTCAACCTCGTCTACCGGCGCGGCGACGGTAATATCGGCTGGATCGACCCCACCCTCGACAGCGCGGGCGACGCCCGGCTCGAGGCGCGGATGCGCGCCGGCCGATGAACTGCTCGATGCGGCGGCTCGCCCGGGTTGCCCCGCGTCTCGGCGTGCCCGGCAACTGATCGGCCACCGGACAACCCGCGATGGACATTGCCGATCTGCTCACCTCGCGCGGCGTGATCGCTCAGTTGCGCGCGAGCAACAAACGCCAGGCCCTGCAGGAGATTGCCCGGCGCGCCGCGGCATTGAGCGGGGTTGCCGAACGCCGCATCTATGACGTCCTCGCCGAGCGCGAGCGGCTCGGCAGTACCGGCATCGGCCGCGGCATCGCGATCCCGCACGGCAAGCTCGCGGAACTGCCGCGCCTCTATGGCCTGTTTGCGCGGATCGAGCGGCCGATCCCGTTCGACGCGATCGACGGCAAGCCGGTCGATCTGGTGTTCGTGCTGCTGGCCCCGACGACGGCGGGCGCCGAGCATTTGCGGGCACTCGCGCTGGTGTCGCGGCTGCTGCGCGACGCGGCAACCTGCCAGAAGCTGCGCGGCACCGACAATGTCGATGCGCTCTACGCGCTGTTGGCCGCCCGCGCCGAGAGCGACGCAGCCTAGGCTACGCGCGCCCGCTCTGCGGCGACGCTTCAGTGCACGCTGACCGGCTCCATATCGTTCTGCCGAACCACGGCAAAGGCGAGATCGCGGCTGCCGAGGACCGCGATCCGGCGGCCGTCGGCCGCGTGCACCGCAAATCCCTCGGCGCCGTCGATCAGCACGCGCTTGACGTAGGCAACATCGTCCATGCCGAGCAGCCCCAACTCGTTCTCCGACAACTGTCGCAATCCGGCCGTAAAATCCATCGTCCATCTCCAGCGCGCCGGACATCGTCCGGCAACCTGATCTTTGAAAACGCTTCCAGAGCACCATTCGATCAGATTGAAGCGCCCCCTATTCGTCTTGCCCGGGCTTGACCCGTGGGCCTTCAGCCCACGTCCCCGGGACAAGCCTGGGGGATGACGATTGCAGGGTGATCGAACCTCAACTGAGACTGCGCTAGATCTCGATCTGGCCGCCCAGTTCGACGACCCGGTTGGGCGGGATGCGAAAGAACTCGGTCGCGTCGAGCGACAAATTGTTGAGCATGATGAACAGCCGGTCGCGCCACCGCCAGAACAGCGAGCGGTGCTGGCGCGGCCGGCGCAGCAGCTTTTCGCGGCCGATGAAGAACGAGGTTTCCATCAGGTTGATGTGGAAGTGCTGCACCCGGCATTGCGCCAGGGCGCGCATGATGTTGGGCTCGTCGAGGAAGCCGTAGCGCACCCGCATCGTCCAGAAACCCTGGCCGACCTCGCAGATCTCCAGCCGCCGCTCGTCCGCCACGTGCGGCACGTCCTCGGTGTCGACCTGCATCATCACGACGCGCTGGTGCAGCGCCTTATAGTGCTTCAACGCATGCAGCAGGGTGACCGGCACGTTGGTCAGCTCGCGCGTGAGGAAGATCGCGGTGCCCGGCACCCGCACCAGGCGCGCCGGGTTTAGGCCCGCGACAAACTGGCTGAGCGGGATCGCGTCGCGGGCGCGCTGTTCGGCGAGGAGGCGCCGGCCGCGCCACCAGGTTCCCATCAGCGCGAACACCATCGCGGCCACCAGGATCGGAAACCAGCCGCCCTCGGCGACCTTGAGCATGTTGGCCGACAGGAAAGTCAGGTCGACGACGGCGAAAAGGGCGAACACCGGCAGCGCCACCGCGAGGCTCCAGCCGTGATGGCGCATGTAGATGAAGGCGAGGCCGTTGGTGATCAGCATCATGCCGCTGACCGCGATGCCGTAGGCGGCGCCGAGATTGTCCGAGGTCTGGAAGAACAGCACCAGGATGATGATCGCGACGAGGAGACCCCAATTGACCCGCGGCACATAAACCTGACCGATCTCGGTTTCCGAGGTGTGGCGCACCTCGAGCCGCGGCAGGTAGCCGAGCTGGATCGCCTGGCGGGTGATCGAATAGGCGCCGGATATCACCGCCTGCGAGGCGATGATCGTCGCCAGCGACGCGAGCGCGACCAGTGGATAGAGCCCCCAGGCCGGCGTCAGGCGGTAAAACGGGTTTTCGATCGCCGCAGGGTTGCCGAGCAGCAGCGCGCCCTGCCCGAGGTAATTGATCAGGAGCGCCGGAAACACCAGGACGAGCCAGGTGCGGCGCAACGCCTGGCGGCCGAAATGCCCCATGTCGGCATAGAGCGTCTCGGCCCCGGTGACCGCGAGAAACACCGCGCCGAGCATGATGAAGCCGCGCCACGGGGCGGATGCGATCTCGGCGAGCCCGTAATGCGGATCGATCGCCCACAGGATGCGCGGCTGCTGGATGATCCCCCAGATGCCGAGCGCCGCCAGCACCGCGAACCACACCAGCATCACCGGTCCGAACAAATTGCCGACGACCGCCGTGCCGCGGTGCTGCACCAGGAACAAGCCGATCAGCAGCACCAAGGAAATCGGGATGACGTAGGGCTCGAACAGCGGGGTCGCGATCTTCAGCCCCTCGACCGCGCTCAACACCGAGATCGCCGGGGTGATGACGCCGTCGCCGTAAAACAGCGCGGCGCCGACGAGGCCCGCCCCCATGATCCACATATAGCGCCGCTGGCCGCGTTCGGTGGTTCGCAACACCAGCGCGGTCAAGGCCAGGAGCCCGCCCTCGCCGCGGTTGTCGGCGCGCATGATGACGATAACGTATTTGATCGTGACGACCAGCACCAAGGACCACAGGATCAAGGACAGCGCGCCCAGCACCGCATGGTCGCTGGTGTCGTTGAAGGCCACCAGCGACTGGCGCACCGCATAGAGCGGCGAGGTTCCGATGTCGCCGTAGACGACCCCGAGCGCCGCCAGCATCAGGCCCTGCGACGTCGCGGCGCTGCGCTTGGGTCCGCCGGCCACGGTGGCGCTGACCGGAGCGCTGACGGCGGCATTCGGCGGTGCGGCGCTATCTGCCATGGCGGGGCCTGTTCTGGTCGGCGCGGCACAGGGTGGTGGAGGGATCAGCCACGCGGCACGTCTCGACACTCCACGGCGGCTCGACAATCCATGATGTAATGAACAACGCCGCGGCCGTCGCGGTCCGGCGTGCCGGCCCACAAACTTCCCGGCCCGAGGCGGCGAGCGCCGGCCGGAGAGCGCGACCGCAGATTGCCCCGAGGCTTCATCGTTGCATCCAAGCCGGCACCGGTGCCGAGACCTTCGATAGCATAGCGGGCGAAGCGTTTATAGCGGCCGGGCAGCGCGCGCAACTGGATCGCTCCTCAGCCGCTCGTCTCCCCCGCCGCGCGCTGCTATCCTCGGCATCGCGCTCGGCGAGGACAAGGGCGGTCAGCGAGGACAAGAGGATGAGCGACAGGCCATTCCGCAGCGGCATGCTGCTGTTTCCCAATATGACCCAGCTCGACCTGACCGGGCCCTACGAGATCCTGTCTGCGCTGCCGGGCAGCGAGGTCGCGCTGATCTGGAAGACGCTCGACCCGGTCCGCTCGGAGCGCGGCCTGACGCTGCTGCCGAGCGCGACGTTCGCGACCTGCCTGCCCCTCGATCTCTTGCTGGTGCCGGGCGGCCCGGGCATCAACCCGCTGCTCGAAGACCGCGAGACGCTCGACTTCCTGCGCCGCGCCGCGGCCACGGCGCGCTACCTCGTCGGCATCTGCACCGGCTCCCTGGTGCTCGGCGCCGCCGGGCTGCTGCAAGGCAAGCGCGCCGGCACGCATTGGATGTCGCGCGGCATGCTGGCCGCCTTCGGCGCGACGCCGGTCGCCGAGCGGGTCGTCGTCGACGGCAATCTCTTTACCGGCGGCGGCGTCACCGCCGGGATCGATGTCGCGCTCCGGGTCGCCGCCGCGGTCGCCGGGCAGGCGGCGGCCGAGGCGATCCAGCTGGCGGTCGAATACGATCCGGCGCCGCCCTTTGCCGCCGGCTCGCCCGAAACCGCGCCGCCCGCCGTGCTGGAGGCGGTGCTGGCCCGCGCCGCCCCCCGCCAGCAGGACCGCGCCCAGCGCGCCGCCCGCGCCGCCGCGGCGCTCGCCGCCGGATGAGCCACATCGCGACCGACGTGCTGGTCGTCGGGGCCGGCGGCGCCGGCATGTATGCCGCGATCGCGGCGGCGCGGGCCGGCGCCGAGCGGGTGTTGCTGGCCGACAAGAGCCTGGTGGGCCGCGGCGGCGCGACGGTGATGGCGCAGATGACGGTGGCGGCGGCATTGGGCGAGGAATGCCCCGACGAGTGGACCGCGCATCTGGAAGACACCCTCGCGTCCGGCCGCGGCCTCTGCGACGAAGCGCTCGCCGCGATTTTGTGCCGCGACGCACCGGCGCGCATCCGCGAGATGGGAGAGTGGCGGGTCGGCTGGGCGCGCCGCGCCGACGGCCGCATCGCCCAGGTGACGGCGCCCGGCCATTCGCGGCCGCGCTGCTGCTATGTCGACTTTCTCAACACCGGGCCGGCGGTCGCCGCGACGCTGCGCCGGCGGGTCGCCAACATCGCCGCGATCCGCCGCGTCAGCAACCTCAACGTCACCGACATTGTCACCTCCCCTGGCACCGCTGATGGCACTGCTGACGGCACCGCTGACGGCGAGGCGATCGGCGCGGTGGCGCTCGACGTCGCGGCCGGCGAGCCGGTGACGATCGCGGCCGGCGCGGTCGTCATCGCGACCGGCGGCCTCAGCCGGATCTTCGCGCGCAACAGCGCGTCGGCCAACATGGGCGGCGACGGCTACGCGCTGGCGCTGGCGGCCGGCGCCGAGCTCGTCGACATGGAGTTCGTGCAGTTCTTCCCGATCGGCCACCTGGCGCCGCGCCTCGTCGGCATGGACCCGATCATGTGGGACCCGTTCCGCTACAAGCTCGGCGGCCGGCTACTCGACGGCAACGGCCGCGAGTTCCTCGCCGATTACGGCAGCGACGAGCGGGACGGTTATACGACGCCGCGCGACCTGGCGACCTACGCGATCCACCAGGAAGTCGCGGCCGGGCGCGGCTCGCCGCATGGCGGCGTCTACCTCTCGTTCGCGCACCTGCCGGCGGCGGCGCTGGCGGACGCGTTCGGCCCGGTGATCGAGCGGCTGGCGCGGAATGGCATCGATCTCGGCCGCATGGCGGTCGAGGTCGCGCCGATCGCGCACTACCACATGGGCGGCATCGCGGTCGACGAGCGCATGGCGAGCCGGGTCCCCGGCCTCTACGCCGCCGGCGAGGCGGTGGGCGGCGCCAACGGCGCCAACCGGCTGTCGGGCAATGCGATCCCCGAGGCGCTGGTGTTCGGCGAGCGGGCCGGGCGGTTCGCCGCCGCGCACGCTGCGGCTCGCGCGGATCGCGCGGATCGCGCCTTGGGCTGGCCCCGCGGCGCCGGCGCCGAGGCGGTGGCGCGCATCCGCCGCCTCGCAGAAGGACGCCCGGGCGCGGCTCAGCCGGCGGCGCTGCTCGAGGAATTGCGCGCGCTGATGTGGCGCGACGTCGGTCCCTTTCGCACTGCCGCCGGGCTCGCCCGGGCCGCCGCCCGGCTCGCCGAGCTGCGCGCCCTCCTGCCGGATCTCGAGATCGCGCCGGGGCGGGCGTTCAATCCGACGCTGGTCGACTGGTTCGAGCTGCGCGCCAGTCTCGCCGCCGCAGCAGCCGTCACCCACGCCGCGCGCCACCGCAGCGAAAGCCGCGGCGCGCATCAGCGCGAGGATTTTCCCGACACCGATCCGGCCTGGGCCCGCCGCCAGCACGTGCACCTGGCGCCGGACGGCACATTTGCAGCGAGCCCGGCACGATGAGCGCACCTATGGCCCACCTGCGCATCCGGCGCGGCAGCGCTGCCGCCATGCCGCGCTACGACGAATTCGTCGTGCCGTTCGAGGACGGCCAAACGGTGCTCGACGCGCTCCTGTGGATCCGCGCCCGGCGCGACCCGTCACTGGCAATCCGCTACAGCTGCATCAACGGCAATGTCTGTAAGGAATGTACGATGGCGATCGACGGCGTGGTGAACTACGCCTGCATCACGCGCTTGCGCTCGGACGCCCCGATGACGCTCGAGCCGCTGCCGGGCAAGCGCCTGCTGCGCGATTTGGTCACCGAAATGCGGCCGCCGCGCGAGCGGGTGAGATAATCTCATCGACCTATTCTGGAAGTTGCAAACGTGCTATTGCTCAACGCGTTTTCAGGGAGGGCAGTCGAGCAATGGCGAAGACCGCGGTGAACCAACTGCAGGACCAGATCGAGGCGATACGTCGCGAAGCCTTTGCCGCCGGGTACGCGGCGGCGATGCAGGCGATCCGCGAACTGACCGGGAAACCGGCGGCCGGCGCCGCGACGCCGATTGTCCGTCAGCGGCGCCGCAGGGTCGCCAAGGCGGCGCCGGCCGCGGCGCCGGCGGCCGCGGCACGCGCGCCCCGGCAGCGCCGCGGGCGCGCTGCGGCAGTGGCGCCGGAACGCACCCGTCGCTCCTCCGGCAAGCGCCCGCAGCGCGGCACCAACGCGCGCTTTGTCGAAGAGGTGTTGCAGGCCAGCGCGCCACGCGCGCTGCGTCCGGCGGAAATTCGCAGCACCATCCAGCGCGACAAGGGCGTCGCGATGGCGTTCACCTCGATCCGCCACGCGCTTGGCCAGCTCGAGGGGCGCCATGTCGCCGAGCAGGTCGCCGACAGCAAAACCTGGCGCTACACCGGCGCCTCCGGCTGAGGCGGCGGCGCCGGCAGTATCCGAACTGACGCAGGGCCGGCCCTGCGCCCGCTCGGCCGGCTCAGTGGATGTCGTCCTGCTCCTTGTAGGCCTGGCGCAGCCGCTCGATCGAGAAGCCGGGCTGCTTCGACGCTTCGATGATGACTTTCTCGCGCCGCGCCAAAAGGTCGACCGCGGCCGGGATCTTGGCGACCGCGTCAGAGGGGATCACCACCGCGCCGTGGCGGTCGGCGTGGATCACGTCGTTGGCCGAGACCACCATGCCGCCGACGCTGACCGTGCCGCCGAACTCGACGAGGTGGACATAGGCGTGGCTCGGCATCACCGAGCCGGCCAGCACGAAAAACCCCGGCGACATCGCATCGAGGTCGCGCACCGAACCGTCGGTGATGACGCCGACGCAGCCGAGCCCGGCATGGACATGCGTCTGCACCTCGCCCCAAAAGGCGCCGAACCCGGTGTCGGGCGCGTCGATGTCCTGGATCACCGAGAGGCTCGGCAGCGGCTGCGCGGCGATGTGCTCGTAATAGCCGAGGCGGATCTTGTTGGCGGCCTCGCGGTCGCGCGGGTGCGGCTCGCGCGAGCGGATGAGGGCAGTGCGGGCAAAGCCGACGACCGGCTTCAGTTCGGGAAAGGGCGCCACCAGCGGCCGCCGGGTAAAGCCGTGCGCGCGCCGCGCCGGGGTGACGATTTCCAAGGCGTTGCAGATCGTCGGGGTATCGAAGGCGCGCAGCGCTTCGAGCGCGTGGCGGTCGGGAAAATCGGGCATCCTCTGTCTCCGGGCGCTGGGGAGGGCGGGTCAGCTTCAGGCTTTATGGGCAACCGCGCCGGCCCGCAAGGCTTTTCGCGGCAGCCCTTTGCCCGCACGATCGAGAGGAAGGGGCGACGTTGAGCAACCTGCCGCCATTCGGCCACGCGCGGCGCGGCGATTTTCTGCTGTCCGACGGCGTCGGGCACCTCAACCACGGCAGCTTCGGCGCGACGCCGCGCATCGTGCTGGAAACGGCGCGCGAGTGGCGGACGCGGATGGAGGCCGACCCCGACGCGTTCTTCCGCCGCGACCTGGCGGGCCTGATCCGCGCCACCGCCGAGCGGGTCGCCGGCCTAGTTGGTGGACGCGGCGAGGATTGGGCCTTTGTCGAGAACGCGACGTCCGGCCTCAACGCGATCGTCGCGTCCTTGGCGATGGAACCCGGCGACGAGATCTTGTGCCTGTCGCAGGTTTATGGCGCGATCGCCAACGCGCTGCGCTACCACGCCGAGCGCGCCGGCGCGCGCATCGTCAGCGTCAATGTGCCAGTGCCGTTCGTCGACCCGGCGCCGCTCCTCGCCGGGGTCGCGGCGGCGATCACGCCGCGCACTCGCCTCGCGCTCTTCGACCACATCACGTCGGCCGGCGCGGTGGTGCTGCCGCTCGCCGAGATCGCCGCGATCTGCCGCGCGCGCGGCGTGAAGCTGGCGGTCGACGGGGCGCACGCGCCCGGCCAGATCGCGCTCGACGTACCGGCGCTCGGGGTCGATTGGTATGTCGGCAATTTGCACAAATGGGCCTTCGCGGCCAAAGGCACTGCAATCCTCTGGTGCGCCCCGGAGCGGCAAAAGGCGCTCCATCCGACCGCGATTTCGCACTTCCTCGGCGCCGGCTTTCCGGCCGAGTTCGACTATGCCGGGACGCGCGACAACTCGGCCTGGCTCGCGGTCCCGGCGGCGCTCGATTATCTGGGCGGCTGGGGCGCCGAGGCGGTGCGCGCCCACAACGCCGCGCTGGCGCGCGAGGCCGGCGACATGCTGGTCGCGGCGTGGGACAGCGAGGCGGCGGCCGCGCCGGAATTCTGCGCCGCGATGGTCTCGGTCAGGCTGCCCGGCAGCGCCGGCGGCCAGCGCGACAAGGCGCACCGCCTCACCCTCCGCCTCGCCGAGGAGCACGCGATCGCCGCCGCGGTGATGGTGCTCGACGGCGCGCTGTGGCTGCGCGTCTCGGCGCAGATCTACAACGAGATCGGCGATTACCGCCGCCTCGCCGAGATCGGAAAAACCCTCGCCCGCTAGGGCCTTTGCCTTGTGCTGCGCCGGGCGCTTCGCCATCATGGCGCAACCCAAGCCGGGCGGCGCTGCAGCGCCTGGCATAAAAGAACCGAGGGAGGTTCGCGATGCCGAGTTACGTCATGCTGGCGCATTGGACCGACCAGGGCGCCCGCCAGGTCAAGGAATCGCCGAAGCGGCTCGACGCCGCCAAGAAGGCGCTCGTCGAGATGGGCGGCGAGTTCCGCTCGGTCTATATGACGATGGGCGACTATGATTTGGTGGCGATCTACGAGGCGCCGGACGATGCGGTGGCGGCGCGGTTTTCGCTGTTGCTCGGCCAGATGGGTTCGGTGCGGACGACGACGATGAAGGCCTATCCCGAAGCCGCCTATCGCGAGATCATCAATTCGCTCGGCTGAGCGGCATCTGAAGCGCCGCCGATTCTGCGGCCAGCACCCGCCGCGCGCCGAATACAGGCTGGCCGACAAGGGCCGCCGGGCGGCGGTCGCTGGGGGCGCCGATCCGGCGGCTTGCGGCGGGCGCATCCATGCTATAAGGCAGCCGCGTGTCGTGGAGGCCCCGCTTGCCGACCGTCTTCATCCTTAACGGCCCCAACCTCAACCTGCTCGGAGTGCGCGAGCCGGCCACCTACGGCTACGACACGCTGGCCGATGTGGAGCTGCGCTGTCTGGCGCGCGCCACCGCGCTCGATCTGGCGATCGAATTCCGCCAGACCAACCACGAAGGCCAGCTGGTCGACTGGATCCACGAGGCGCGCGAGGCGGCCGACGGCATCATCCTCAACGCCGGCGCCTTGACCCACACCTCGGTGGCGATTCTCGACGCGCTCAACGCGGCCGAGCTGCCGGTCATCGAGGTGCACCTGTCGAACATCTTCCGGCGCGAGCATTTCCGCCACCACTCCTATGTCAGCCTGGCGGCGCGCGGCGGCATTTTCGGTCTCGGGCCGCACGGCTACGAGCTGGCGCTGGAGGCGCTCGCCAATGTGATCGAGGCCGAATCCGGCGGGGCGCCCGCTTGAGGCTCGGGGGCAGATTGGGGAAGAAGCTGGCGGGCGGGTTCACGGCCCGGCAGCCGCCGCTCGCCCCCGACCCCGAAATGATCCGCGCACTCGCCGGGCTGTTGGCCGAGACCGGCCTCAACGAGATCGAATACGCGGTCGGCGATCACCGCATCCGGGTCTCCCGCGAGGCGGCCCAGAAAGCGCCGGCGGCCAATGGCCACGCCCCGGCGGCCCAATCGTCCCCGGCCGCGCCGTCCCCGGCCGAGGCCGAAATCGCGGCCCCGGCGACCAACGGCGCCGCGCCTCCGGGCGCGCTCACCTCGCCGATCGTCGGCATCGCCTATCTCGCGGCGCAGCCCGGCACGCCGCCCTTCGTCCGGGTCGGCGACACGGTCGGCGCCGGCGAGACGCTGCTGATCATCGAGGCGATGAAGGTGATGAACCAGATCAAGGCGCCGCGCGCCGGCCGGGTCGCGCGGATCTTCGTCGCGGATGCCGAGCCCGTCGAATACGGCGCGCCCTTGATGCTGATCGAGTGACCGGCGCAATCAGCTACGCAATTCTTCCCGTCACCCCCGCGCAAGCGGGGGTCCAGGGGCATGCCGCTCAATCTGCCGCCCTGGATTCCCGCTTTCGCGGGAATGACACAAGGCGCAAATAATCTCGGCGATGTTCGAGAAGGTGCTGATCGCCAACCGCGGCGAGATCGCGCTGCGCATCCATCGCGCCTGCCAGGAAATGGGCATCAAGACGGTCGCGGTGCATTCGACCGCCGACGCGCGGGCGATGCATGTGCGCCTCGCCGACGAGACCGTGTGCATCGGGCCGCCGCCGGCGCGCGCGAGCTATCTCAACATGCCGGCGATCCTCTCGGCCGCGACGATCACCGGCGCCGACGCGATCCACCCGGGGATCGGCTTTCTCTCCGAGAACGCCGAATTCGCCGCGCTGGTCGAAGAGCACGGCTTCACCTTCATCGGCCCCTCCCCCCAGCACATCGCGCTGATGGGCGACAAGGTGCGCGCCAAGGCCGAGGCGGCGCGGCTCGGCATCCCGGTCGTGCCGGGCTCGGCCGCAGCGGTCGGCGACATCGCCGCGGCGCAAGAGGCGGCGCGCGCGATCGGCTACCCGGTCCTCTTGAAAGCCTCGGCCGGCGGCGGCGGGCGCGGCATGAAGCTGGCGCGCGACGCGGCCGAACTCGCCCACCTGCTGCCGCTGGCGCAAGCAGAAGCCGGCGCCGCGTTCGGCGATTCCGCGGTCTATCTCGAGCGCTTCCTCGAACGGCCGCGGCACATCGAGGTGCAGCTGCTCGGCGACGGCAAGGGCGGCGTCATCCATCTCGGCGAGCGCGACTGCTCGCTGCAGCGCTCGCACCAGAAGCTGCTCGAGGAAAGCCCCTCGCCCGCGCTCGATTCCTCGGCCCGCGAGCGCCTGACCGGGGTCGCGGTCGCGGCGCTGCGCGAGCTCGGCTACCAGAGCGCCGGCACGATCGAATTTCTTTACGAGGACGGCGAATTCTACTTTATCGAGATGAACACCAGGCTGCAGGTCGAGCACCCGGTCAGCGAGATGGTCAGCGGCCTCGACATCGTGCGCGAGCAGCTGCGGATCGCCGCCGGCGAGCCGCTCGGCTACGACCAGAGCGCCATCGCGCTGCGCGGCCACGCCATCGAATGCCGCGTCAACGCCGAGAACCCGCAGGATTTCCGGCCGTCGCCGGGACGCGTCAGCGAGTATCATGCGCCGGGCGGGTTTGGCGTGCGGGTCGACAGCGCGCTCTACCAGGGCTACGAGGTGCCGCCCTACTACGACAGCCTCGTCGCCAAGCTGGTGGTCCACGGCGCCAGCCGGGAGGAATGCGTGATGCGGCTGCGCCGGGCGCTCGGCGAATACGTGATCGGCGGCATCGAGACGACGATCCCCCTGCACCAGCGCCTCGTCGAGGACCCCGAATTCCGCGCCGGCGCCTACGACATCCACTGGCTCGAACGCTTCCTGGCGCGGCCGCTGTGATCCCGCTGACCGCCGACATCCTGCTGCAGGCCTATGCCGCCGGCATCTTCCCGATGGCGGAGGGGGCCGACGACCCGGACCTCTTCTGGGTCGACCCGACGCGCCGCGGCATCCTGCCGCTCGACGCGTTCCACGTGCCGCGCCGCCTCCAGCGGGTGCTGCGGCGGGGCGAATTTACGGTGCGCTGCGACAGCGCCTTCGGGGCGGTGCTGCGCGGCTGCGCGGCTTCCAGCGAAACCCGCCCCTCGACCTGGATCAACGACGAGATCGTGCGCCTCTATAGCGCGCTCCACGTGCGCGGCGCCGCCCACAGCGTCGAGTGCTGGCTGGGCGACGAGCTCGCCGGCGGGCTATACGGCGTCTCGTTGGGCGCCGCCTTTTTCGGCGAGAGCATGTTCAGCCGGGTGACCGACGCCAGCAAGGTCGCGCTGGTGCACCTCGTGGCACGGCTGCGGCTCGGCGGCTACCGGCTCCTCGACACCCAGTTCGTGACGCCGCATCTGGCGCGCTTCGGCGCCATCGAGGTGACCCGCGCGCGCTACCACCGGCTGCTCGCCGAGGCGCTGCGTCACCGCGCGGTTTTCCCCCCCGACTTGCCGGGGGCCTCCGGAGCAGGCCCGGGGGCAGGCCCGGGAGGTGCCGGCGGCGACCCGTTCGCCGCCTTGCAGTCGAGCAAGGTCACGTCGTAGACCGGGTGTTCGAGCGCCGACAGCGCCGGGCTCGAGGAAAACATCCAGCCGCTGAACAGGCGGGCCTGCTCCTCGCCCGGGCGGTTCTCGTAGATCTGCACGAAGGCGGCGTTTTCCGGCCGGTCCTCGGGCGCGCTCTTTTCGCAGTCGCGCACCACCAGGGACAGCGTGCCGAAGCTCACCGCCTGGCCGACCGGCGCCTCGAAGCGCGACACCCGCGCGGTGATCTTGTCGAGGAGCTGCATGACCGCGACCGGCCGCGGCGTCATCGTCGCCGCGGCGGCGGCGCCGGAAGCGAGCGCCAGCGCGCTCAGCGCGAGGCCGAGCCGCATCGGCTCAACGGCGGGCAATCGTCATTGCGGCCGGATCACTTGGGCCCAGCCGGCGCCGGCGGTGCGGGGGCGCCACCGGGCGCCGGTTGCGGCGCCGCCTCGCCCCCTTCGGGCTTCTTCCCGCCGGGCGACGAAAAGATCATCTGGCCGATCAGGTTTTCCAGGCTGACCGAGGATTGGGTGTATTTGATCTTGCCGCCGGGCGGGATCATCTTGTCCGAGCCGCCCGGCACCAGCGACAAGTATTTGTCGCCGAGGAGCCCGGCCGAAACGATCTCGGCGACGGTGTCGTCCGGCAATTTGATCGACGGGTCGACGCTCATCCGCACATCGGCCAGAAAGGTCTTCGGGTCGAGCCTCTCGGAGAGGATCGAGCCGACCTTGATGCCGCTGATGCGCACGTCGCCGCCCTGGCGGATGCCGTCGATCCGCTCGAAATCGGCGCTGAGCTGGTAGCCGGCGACCTCGCGCAGCTGGCTGGTATTGTAGGCGAACACCAGGAACAGCAGGGCGACGACGAGGACCACCGCGCCCATCACGGTCTCGATGACGTTACCCCTCATCGTCAGTCCCCGCCCCGCCTGAAACCCGCGGCGCGCACTATTCCGGCGACCACGGCTCGTAATCGCCGGTGGCGTGGACCCGGTGGCCGCCGCGCAGCACCGACCCATGCGGATGATAGGCCTGTGGCGTCCCGGTGAGGTTCGGCTCGTGATCCTTTTCCCAGGCGTAGCGCTGGCGCGGCTGGGGCACCTCGTCGACCATGTGGTGCAGCCAGGCGTGCCATTCCGGCGGCACCTTGGAGCCTTCCGGCTCGCCCTGGTAGATCACCCAGCGCCGCTCGCGGCTGAAGCGCCCGCCGCCGAGCCGCGCCCACTTGTCGCCGCGCAGCCGGTAATAGCGGTTGCCGTATGCATCGGCGCCAGCCGGCACGCCGCGCAGCCAGGTCAAGATCCGCGTTCCGATCGTCGCACCCATCCGATCCCTTCCGGGCGTCCCTTGCGGCCGAGCGCGGGGGTTATCGCACCGCCTCGGCGGAGGGTAAAGGCCCGAGTCGCGCGGGGCGGCGGCGGCAGGCGTAGCAGATGCGCAACATCTAGTAGGATTTTAGGCCCCCACTACCAAATACGTTGATCGGCTGATTCGTTAACTACATAATCCGGTGGTTTGCATCGGGGCCGCTACCGCATCTGGTGGATGGCGGAGCGGTCGCCGAGGATTCGAGGGGAGAGAAATGCATATCACGCGTCTTTTCACCATGGCCGGCCGGGACCCCTACGAGCTGGTTGCGTTCCGCAGCGCGTCGAGCGAGATCCGCAACCCCGACGGCTCGGTCGTCTTCGCCGCCGAGGGAATCGAGGTGCCGGCCGAGTGGAGCCAGGTGGCCTGCGACATCCTCGCCCAGAAATACCTGCGCAAGGCCGGCGTGCCGGCCCGCCTCGTGGCGGTCGAGGAAGAGGGCGTCCCCGAATGGCTGTGGCGCCGCACCGGCGACGCGGCGGCGCTGGCGGAACTCCCCAAGGAAGCGCGCTCGGGCGGCGAGACCAGCGCCAAGCAATGCTTCGACCGGCTCGCCGGCACGTGGACCTATTGGGGCTGGAAGGGCGGCTATTTCGACGGCGAGGAGGATGCCCGCGCCTTCTTTGACGAATTGCGGCTGATGCTGGCGCGCCAGATGGGCGCCCCCAACAGCCCGCAATGGTTCAACACCGGGCTCCATTGGGCCTATGGCATCGACGGCCCGGCGCAGGGCCACTATTACGTCGATTACAAGACCGGCAAGGTGCGCGCTTCCGAAAGCGCCTACGAGCACCCGCAGCCGCACGCCTGCTTCATCCAGTCGGTCGCCGACGACCTCGTCAACGAGGGCGGCATCATGGATTTGTGGGTGCGCGAGGCGCGGCTCTTCAAATACGGCTCGGGCACCGGCTCCAATTTCTCGAAATTGCGCGGCGACGGCGAGCGCCTCTCGGGCGGCGGGCGCTCCTCGGGGCTGATGAGCTTTCTGAAGATCGGCGACCGCGCCGCCGGCGCGATCAAGTCGGGCGGCACGACAAGGCGCGCCGCCAAGATGGTGATCGTCGACGCCGACCATCCCGATATCGAGGATTACATCGACTGGAAGGTCGTCGAGGAGCAGAAGGTCGCGGCATTGGTCGCCGGCTCGAAGCTGGCGGCGAAGCACCTCAATTTGATCATGGCGGCGTGCCGCGAGGATGTGCCAAATGGCGGGGGCGACCCCTTCGATCCGGCGCAAAACCCGGCGCTGAAGCGCGAGATCCGCGCGGCGCGGCGGGCGATGATCCCGGAAAACTACGTCCAGCGGGTCATCCAGTTCGCCCGCCAGGGCTTCTCCCAGATCGATTTCCGCACCTACGACACCGATTGGGACAGCGAGGCGTATCTCACCGTCGCCGGGCAGAACTCCAACAATTCGGTGCGCCTCACCAACGATTTCTTGGAGCGCGTCGAGAATGGCGCCGACTGGAACCTGACCCGCCGCACCGACGGCAAGGTGACGAAAACCCTGCCGGCCCGCGAGCTGTGGGACAAGATCGCCCACGCCGCCTGGGCCTCGGCCGACCCCGGGCTGCAATTCGACACGACGATCAACGATTGGCACACCTGCGCCGCGTCGGGCCGCATCAACGCGTCCAACCCGTGCTCGGAATACATGTTCTTGGACGACACCGCGTGCAACCTCGCTTCGCTCAACCTCCTCACCTTCCGGCGAGACGACGGCTCCTTCGCGGTCGCCGATTTCGAGCACGCGGTGCGGCTGTGGACGGTCGTCCTCGAACTCTCGGTGATGATGGCGCAGTTCCCGGCGAAGGAGATCGCGCGGCTCAGCTTCGCCTACCGCACGCTCGGCCTCGGCTACGCCAATCTGGGCGGCCTCCTGATGGCGATGGGCATCGCCTACGACAGCGCCGCCGGCCGCGCGATCGCCGCCGCGGTCACCGCGCTCCTGACCGGCATCAGTTACGCGACCTCGGCCGAGATGGCGAACGAACTCGGCGCCTTCCCCGGCTTTGCCAAGAATCGCGAGGCGATGCTGCGGGTCATCCGCAACCACCGCCGCGCCGCGCATGGCGAAGCGGCGGGCTATGAAGCGCTCGCGACCCCGCCGGTGCCGCTCGACGCGGCCAACTGCCCCGACCGGCCGCTCGTCCAGGCGGCGCGCGCGGCCTGGGACGCGGCCCTCAATCTGGGCGAGGCGCACGGCTTCCGCAACGCGCAGGCGACGGTGCTGGCGCCGACCGGCACGATCGCGCTCGTCATGGATTGCGACACCACCGGGATCGAACCCGATTTCGCGCTGGTCAAATTCAAGAAGCTCGCCGGCGGCGGCTATTTCAAGATCATCAACCGGCTGGTGCCGCAGGCGCTACGCACCCTCGGCTACGGCGAGGATCAGATCGCCGAGATCGAGCGCTACGCGCTGGGCCAGGGCACCCTCAAGGGCGCCCCCGGCGTCAACCACGAGAGCCTCGCCGCGAAGGGCTTCGACGTTGCGGCGCTGGCCGCGCTCGAAGGCGCGCTCGCCGCCGCCTTCGACATCAAGTTCGCCTTCAACAAATGGACGCTCGGCGAAGCCTTCCTCGCCCAGCGCCTCGGCATCGCGCCCGAAGCCATGGGCGAAGCCGGCTTCGACCTCCTGGCGGCGCTCGGCTTCTCGCGCGCCGAAGTCGAGGCGGCCAACGCCTATTGCTGCGGCGCGATGACATTGGAAGGCGCGCCCTTCCTCACGCCAGAGCACCTCGCGGTCTTCGACTGCGCCAACCCGTGCGGCCCCAACGGCACCCGCTGCATCTCGGTCGAGGGCCACATCCGCATGATGGCGGCGGCGCAGCCCTTCATCACCGGCGCGATCTCGAAAACCATCAACATGCAGAATTCGGCGACGGTCGAGGATTGCAAGGAAGCCTACCGGCTGTCATGGCGCCTCGGCCTCAAGGCGACCGCGCTCTACCGCGACGGCTCGAAGCTGTCGCAGCCGTTGGCCTCGACCCTCTTCGGCGAGGACGACGAGGCGCAGGACCAGGCGGCCGACCTCTATGCCCTCGCGCCGGCGCAGCGCGCGCCGCTCGTCGCCGAGCGCATCGTCGAGCGCATCATCGAGCGCATCGTCACCAAGGCCGAGCGCACCCGCCTGCCGCAGCGCCGCAAGGGCTACACCCAGAAGGCCGTGGTCGGCGGCCACAAGGTTTATTTGCGCACCGGCGAATACGAGGATGGGCGGCTCGCCGAAATCTTCATCGACATGCACAAGGAGGGTTCGGCCTTCCGCTCGCTGATGAACAATTTCGCGATCGCGATCTCATTGGGGCTGCAATACGGCGTGCCGCTCGAGGAATATGTCGAGGCCTTCACCTTCACCCGCTTCGAGCCCTCGGGGATCGTCGAGGGCAACGACACGATCAAGATGTCGACCTCGATCCTCGACTACATCTTCCGCGAGCTGGCGATCTCCTATCTCGGGCGCAGCGACCTGGCGCATGTCGAGCCCGCGGATTTGATGCCCGACACGGTCGGCAAGGGCGTCGCCGCCGAGTCGAACTGGCCGGACTCCAACCTGCGCGAGCCGAGCGGCGACAGCGGCGCCGACGTCGCCGCGATGATGCAGCGCGTCGCCAGCCAGGGCTACGTCCGCAAGGGGCTGACCGTGCTGCAAGGCGGCGCCAGGCGCGCCGGCGGCCGGAGCGACGCCGCCGCCCGCGCCACCGCCGCAGCCACCGACGACATGCCGCTGTTCGCGGGCGCCTTGGCGGGAGGCGCGCTGGCCTTCGCCGAAACCACCACCGTCGCGATCGCCAGCCCGCCCCCCGACACCCGCCTCGAAAAGATCCGCGAAGCCCGCATGAAGGGCTACGAAGGCGACAGCTGCGGCGAATGCGGCAACTTCACCCTCGTCCGCAACGGCACCTGCCTGAAGTGCGACACGTGTGGCAGCACGAGCGGGTGTAGCTAAGGACAAAATGGAGGCGTAGAAATGCTACCGCCACGGCCAACGAACGCGGTGTTCCGTTTTCGTATTAACGGCAGAATTTCAAGTATCGGGACCGACAAGCTCATCGAAGCCGAGTGGTTCGCCCGGCAAGAATCGTCGCCCCAAAGGGTTGTGGAGATCCTGGACGAGGTCACAGGCGAGGTCCTCAAGCGGTTCCCTGGAGGCGATAGTGCGTAGGATGGGCTGAGCGTTGCGAAGCCCATCATCGGCCGGGAAGCGGTGCCGCCGCGATGGGCTTCGCGGCATCGTAGGGCGGATAAGCAGAGCGCCATCCGCCAATTCGGCATCCGATCGCATGCGCCGCTGGCGGAAGGCGCTGCGCTTTTCCGCCCTACAGGTAAAAGCTAAGCCGCCCGCGCGACATCGACGATCAGGCGCAGGCCAAGGGTGCCGAGCGCGGCTTCGATCTGCTCCATCTTCGAGGCGTGTCGCAAATCGAGGACGCGGGCGACCTGCGGCAGGTGCCAGCGCAGGCGGCGCGCCAGTTCGGCGCGGCCGACGCCCTGCTCGCGCATCGCGTCGTAGAGCGCGGTCTTCGCCATGCCGAGCGCCGAGAGCGGCACCATGACTTCACCCGCCTGCGCCGTGGACGGCGCCGGCAGCGGCTCTTTTGCCGTCACATACATGGCGAGCGCCGATTCGAGCGCGTCCTCGGCGCGCAGCAGCGCCTCCTCGCGGCTGTCGCCTTCGGTAATGGCCTCGGGCACGTCGCGGAAGGTGACGGTGAAGCCGCCGCCAGGATCGGCCATCAGGCTCGCGGGATAGGCGCGCATAGCGTCCCTCATTGAACTCCGAGCTGCTTCTTGATCGCAGCGAGCGTGCCGGTCTTCAATGGTGGCCGCCTTTCGCCGGCTCGAAGGTCGCCCCCTGCCGCTCGAGCCACCGCTTAAGTTGCGCGCTGGTCACGAGCTTAACATATATGTTCACCGGCGCGCGGCGCAACCAGCCGGGATTCCTCACGGTGACGCCGCAGCGTTTGTCGTCTTGTCAAATGACACCTGCTATCGATCTTGATAGGGAAGCTGCGCTACCGCCGAGGTCGGTCATGTCGACGCAACAGGTGCTGGTGCACCTTCCCGAGGAACTTGTGCGCCGGTTCAGGCGGGCCGTCGCGCCGCGCCAGCGCAGCAAGTTTATCGAGCGGCTGCTCGAAGAGGCGCTGCCGGCGGACGCGGTCAGCGACAGCGACCCCTTGTATCAGGCGGCGCTCGCGGTCGAGAACGATCAGGCGCTGGCGGCCGAGATGGCCGAATGGGAGCTGGCGATGCGCGGCGACGGGCTCGCCGCCGGGCCGGGCAGCGACCCGCACCGGTAATGGCTGCGCCGCTCGCGGCCCCAGGCGGCGGCGACACCCGCGGCGGCGACACCCGCGACGGCGCGATCCGCCGCGGCAACATCTGGTGGGTCGATTTCGCGCCGACCCAGGGCGCCGAGATCAGCAAGACGAGGCCGGCGGTGGTGATCACCGCGGATGCGCTCAACCGGGCACGCCGGACCGTCGTCGTCGTGCCGCTCTCGACCGGCCCCGAACCGCATCCGCCGATCGTCGTCGCCACCCCGTCGGCCGGGGCGCGCTCGGTGGCGGTCTGCGACCAACTCCGCGCGATCGACAAGCGGCGTCTGGCGCGAAACGCCGGCCGGATTGCGGCTGCCGATCTCGGCGCCATCGAGGACGGCATCCGGCGCATTTTCGACTTGTGAACACCGGCATGAGAGGGGTGATTTTGGGGTTAATCCTGACGTAATGTTCGGTTAAGGTGGATGGCGAGGCGGTGGCGGAGGTTGCACGGTGGCCGATCCCTTGACGCGCGAGCCGGAAATGCCGGCGCCCTTGACGGCCTGCCCGCAATGCGGCGCGCAGGCCTTCGAGGACGGGCGCCGCTCCGGGCTTTCGAAGGAGATCTACTGCCGCGGCTGCCACGCCGGCTTTCGCGTCAACGTGCACCATGACGGGCTTTTCCTGGTCGAGCGGATCAAGGCCAGGCCGCGCCGGCAATCCGAGCAGCCCTTCGGGCATCGCCGCCGGCAAAGCGACGCCTGAGCGCCGCCTGACCCGCCTCCGGCAATCGGCGACAATAAATTCGCCGCAATCGGGTGCTACCCTCCGCTATTCTTGGGAAGGGCGGCGCCTGCAGATTCTCTGCAGATGCAGGCAAGATCAGGCGACCGGGCGGCGCCGTGGCGAAGCCGCAACGCGCATGGCGGCCGCGCGTAGATTCCGGGGCGCACGGGGCGCGACCGATGCGCTATAATCTGCGTCAATCGGTAGCACCGCGCTCGCTCGGAGCGACAGAGGAGGGAAAGCGATGGCGTATGATTTATTGATCAAGAACGGCCGGATCGTCGACGGCTCGGGGATGCCGGCGTTCCAAGGCGACGTCGCGGTCAAGGACGGCAAGATCGCCGAGATCGGCAAATTGTCCGGCGCCGCCGGGCAGACGGTCGATGTCGGCGGGCAGGTCATCGCTCCGGGCTTTATCGACAACCATTGCCATTACGACGCGCAGGTCACCTGGGACCCGCTATGCTCGTTCTCGTGCGACCACGGCGCGACCTCGGTCGTCATCGGCAATTGCTCGCTGTCCTTGGCGCCGGTGCGGCGCGGCAACGCGACCCGGATGGCCGAATTTCTCTCCTACGTCGAAGCGATCCCGATGGAAGTGCTCAACACCATCGAGGTCGATTGGGAAACCTTCCCGCAATACATGGACCGGCTCGACAAGAACCTCGGGGTCAATGTCGGGACGCTGATCGGCCACACCGCGGTGCGCTATTACGTTATGGGCGAGGAGTGCCAAAAGCGCGCCGCGACCGACGCCGAACTCAAACAAATGCAAGACGCGGTGCGCGACGGCATGGAGGGCGGCGCGCTCGGCCTTTCGGTGTCGCGCAACCAGGGCCATTACGACCCGCAGGGCGTCCATATCCCGGCCTTGTGGGCGGACGAAAAGGAGATTTTCGCGCTCGCCGACGTGTTGCGCGAGATGGGCACCGGCATCATCCAATCGGGCGGCGGCCGCGACGCCGAGATGAAGGATGGGCTGATGGCGCGCCTCTCGGAAGCGACCGGCCGCCCGGTCGTCTACAACAATCTGGGGCAAAGCGTGCGGCGCCCCGGCGAGTGGCAGAAGCACATGGACCGGGTCAGCGAGACCGCGGCGCAGGGCATCCGCGCCTACCCGCTGTGCTCGCCCAACACGACGACGCAGTTCTTCAACATGTCGAACACCCAGGCTTTCCGCGGCTCGCCGACCTGGCACCCGATCCTCCTGGCATCGGACGCCGAAAAGCTGAAGGCCTACGCCGACCCGGCGGTGCGCGCGAAATTGCACGAAGAGATGGTCGAGTGGAAGGTCGAGATCCCCGGCAACACGATCTCGCGCGAATGGTACAACTATATCTGGGTCGAAGAACCCAAGCTCGACAAGAACGCCTGGATGAAGGGCAAGACCATCAGCCAGATCGCCAAGGCGCAGAACAAGGGGATCATCGACGCCTTCCTCGACCTCGCGGTCGAGGAAAAGCTCGAAACGACGTTCATGCAGGCCGAAAACAACGTCGATCCCGACGCGATGAAGGCGATCCTCAACTTCCCGAATGCGCTCATCGGCCTGTCGGACGGCGGCGCGCACGTGCAGTTCCACGGCGGCTACGGCTTCTCGACCCGGCTCTTGGGCGAATGGGTGCGCGAAAAACAGGTGATGAGCCTCGAAAACGCGGTGCGCCGGTTGACCTTCGACTCGGCCTCGACCTTCGGCCTCTATGACCGCGGGCTGTTGCGCCCGGGGATGACCGCCGACATCACGGTCTTCGACCCCGAGACGGTAAAGCCGCTGCCCGAATTCGTCGTGCACGACTTCCCGGCCGGCGGCTGGCGCTTCAAGGAGCCGGCGCAAGGCATCTACGCCACCTTCGTCAACGGCCGGATGCTGATGAAGGAAGGCAACCACACCGGCAACCTCCCCGGCCGCGTCCTGCGCAACTCGCGCTACCGGGCCGCCAACGCATAAGCCTGCGCCGACGCTAAAAGCCCTCTCCGCCCAGTCGGCGGAGAGGGCTTTTTCTTCAGGCGGCGTTTTTCCGAGATGCCGTCCCTTCGTCATACCGGCGAAGGCCGGTATCTACGGCGAAGTGGGTCCCGGTCTTCGCGGGGATGGACGAATTTATTGGAGAGAACCGGGCGACCGCTTCACTCCGCGGCGGCCATGCGCGATGCCTCGGCCTCGCGCTCGGCCTTGAGTTCCATGAGGGCGCGGCGGTAATCCTGCGGCGTCACCTTGACGAAGGCGGCGAGCGTTTTTTCCCAATCCTCGAGGAGGGTTCGGGCGCGGGCGCTGCCGGTGAAGAGGTGGTGGCGCTCGACGAGGATGCGCAGCCGCTCGGCGTCGAAGCGCAGCGGATCGCCCATGCCGTTGTCGACGACATTGAGCGCGCGCTGGCGCGGCCGGTCCGCGTCATCGCCCGCGCAATCATCCTCCGCGGTGACGCTGTCGAGATCGACGGCGGCACGGTTGCAGAGGCTCGCGAAGCTTCCTTGCGGGTCCCACACATAGGCGATGCCGCCCGACATGCCGGCGGCGAAGTTGCGCCCGGTTTCGCCCAGGACGACGACGACCCCGCCGGTCATGTATTCGCAGCCGTGGTCGCCGGTGCCCTCGACGACCGCGACGGCGCCCGAGTTTCTGACCGCGAAGCGCTCGCCGGCGACCCCCTCGAAATAGGCTTCGCCGGCGATCGCGCCATAGAGCACGGTGTTGCCGACGATGATGTTCTCGGTCGGCTCGCGCCGCGCCTCCTGCGGCTGGCGCACGATCAGGCGCCCGCCCGAGAGGCCCTTGCCGGTGTAGTCGTTGGCATCACCGTGCAGTTCCAAGGTCAGCCCGTGCGCGAGGAAGGCGCCGAAGCTTTGCCCGGCGGTGCCGTCGAAACGCGCCCAGACGGTGTCCTCGGGCAGCCCCATATGGCCGTAGCGCTTCGCCACCTCGCCCGACAGCATCGCGCCGACCGTGCGGTGGATGTTGCGGATGGGGCGCGCGATCCGCACCGCCTCGCGCCGCTCCAGCGCCGGCTCGCAAAGCGCGATCAATTCGTTGTCGAGCGCCTTGTCGAGGCCGTGGTTCTGCGCTTCGCAATGGTAGATCGCGACCCCAGGCTTGGCCGTCTCCTGGTAGAGCAGGCGCGAGAGATCGATGCCCTTCGCCTTCCAGTGGTCGATCGCCGGCACCATGTCGATGCGGTCGACCCGGCCGACCATCTCGTCGAACTTGCGGAAGCCCAGTTGCGCCATCAATTCGCGCACTTCCTCGGCGACGAAGAAGAAATAATTGATGACGTGCTCGGGCTGGCCGGTGAAGCGCTGGCGCAGCACCGGGTCCTGCGTCGCGACGCCGACCGGGCAGGTGTTGAGGTGACACTTGCGCATCATGATGCAGCCGGCCGCGATCAAGGGCGCCGTCGCGAAGCCGAACTCGTCGGCCCCCAAGAGCGCGCCGACGACGACGTCGCGCCCGGTGCGCAAGCCGCCATCGACCTGCACCGCGATGCGGCCGCGCAAGCCGTTCTTCACCAGCGTCTGCTGCGTCTCGGCGAGGCCGATCTCCCAGGGCGAGCCGGCATGGGTCAAGGAGGTCAACGGGCTGGCGCCGGTGCCGCCCTCGTAGCCGGCGATCGTGACATGGTCGGCGCGCGCCTTGGAGACCCCGGCCGCCACCGTGCCGACCCCGACTTCGGAGACGAGCTTCACGGAAATTGCCGCGCTTGGGTTGGCGTTCTTCAGATCGTGGATCAGCTGTGCCAGATCCTCGATCGAATAGATGTCGTGGTGCGGCGGCGGCGAAATGAGGCCGACCCCGGGGGTCGAATAGCGCACCGCGGCGATGATCTTGTCGACCTTGCGGCCGGGCAATTGGCCGCCCTCGCCTGGCTTCGCGCCCTGCGCCATTTTGATCTGCAGCACATCGGCGTTGACCAAATATTCGGCGGTGACGCCGAAGCGGCCGGAGGCGACCTGCTTGATCGCCGAGCGCATCGAATCGCCGTTGGGCAGCACCTTGAAGCGCGAGGCTTCCTCGCCGCCCTCGCCGGTGTTCGATTTGCCGCCGATGCGGTTCATCGCGATCGCCAAGGTGGTGTGCGCCTCGCGGCTGATCGAGCCGAAGCTCATCGCCCCGGTCGCGAAACGCTTGACGATCTCGGCGGCCGGCTCGACTTCGTCGAGCGGCACCGGCGTTTCCGCCAATTGCAGGCGCATCAGCCCGCGGATCGTCAGTAGCCGCTCGCTCTGGTCGTTGATCGCGGCGGCGAAGGCCTGGTAGTCGGCCAATGAATTGCCGCGCACCGCGTGCTGCAATTTGGCGACCGATTGCGGCGTCCAGGCATGCGCCTCGCCGCGCAGGCGGAAGGCATAGTCGCCGCCGAGGTCGAGCATCTCGCGGTAGAGCGGGTCGTC
>Ga0070731_10000820_pt1 | contig 36984 bp, 32 predicted proteins | sample Coa_R1_2_FD_66448 | JGI IMG/M metagenome (GOLD analysis project Ga0070731, IMG submission 66448) | Surface soil microbial communities from Centralia Pennsylvania, which are recovering from an underground coalmine fire - Coalmine... | ecosystem: Environmental > Terrestrial > Soil > Unclassified ...
TGGGGGGCAAAACCGCCATCAACACGCGCCAGGGAAAGAATCTCGTCGGGCTTTTCCACCAGCCGGCAATCGTCATCGCCGACACCGACCTGCCGTGCAGCCTGCGGCGGCGCGAACTGGCGGCCGGTTACGCGGAAGTCGCGAAGTATGGCGCGCTCGGCGACGCCCGATTTTTTTCATGGCTGGAGGAGAATGCGCGCGACGCGCTCGCCGACGATCCCGAAAAACGCGTGTACATGGTTGCCCATTCCTGCCGGATGAAGGCGGAGATTGTCGGCCGCGACGAACGGGAATCGGGCGACCGGGCACTGCTCAATCTCGGCCACACCTTCGCCCATGCGCTCGAGGCAGCGACCGGTTACTCGGAGCGGCTCCTTCACGGCGAAGCCGTCGCGATCGGGATGGTGCTCGCGTTCCGTCTGTCCGCGAATCTCGGATTTTCTCCCGTATCGGACGTGGAACGGCTGCGGAAACATCTCGAGGATATTTCCCTGCCGGTTGATCTGGCCGACATTCCCGGCGAACGGCCCGGCCCCGAGACGATGCTTGGGCATATGACACACGACAAGAAAATGAAGAACGGCAGACTTGCGTTCGTTCTGGTGCGCGGCCTCGGCCAGGCGTTCGTGAGCGACGATGTGCCGATCGATGCCGTCAGGGCGGTCCTGGAATAGTCACCCGCCAGCCCTCTGCGGCAGCCCTCTTATTCAGCTATGATGCGCGAGGTAACGAGCGCCGGAGAAATACCAAATGGCCAGTTTCCTGATGTTAGGGGTCGCCGCCATCGTCCTCCTGCTCGTGATTTCGGCCTTCCTCTCGGGATCGGAAACAGCACTGACCGCCGTCTCCCACGCGACCATGCACCGGCTCGAACAGCAGCATTCGCGCGCTGCGCATTGCGTGAACCTCCTCCTCGCGGACCGCCAGCGGATGATCGGCGCGATTCTGCTCGGCAACACCTTCATCAACATCCTCGTGTCGTCACTTGCAACCTCCCTTCTCGCGGCCCGCTACGGCCACACGGCCGTCATCATCACAACCGTTGTTTTGACGTTTGTCGTGCTGGTTTTCGCCGAAGTGTTGCCGAAAACACTTGCCATTGCACGTACCGACCGCTTCGCACTCAATGTCGGGCGGGTGTTGCTGCCGATCGTACGCGTGCTGGCACCCGTAGTAGATTCTGTACAGTTTCTCGTCTGGCACATTCTCGAACTCTTCGGCGTACGCGAGAAAACCGAGGGCTTGCCGGTGCTGCCGCCGCACGAGGAGATCCGCGGCGCGGTCGAACTTGCACACCGCGAAGGTGTAGTGCACCGCGAGCACCGCAACATGCTGGGGGGCGTTCTTGACCTTCGCGAATTGTCGATTGGAGACGTTGCCATCCACCGCAAGAACATTGTGGCAGTCGAAGCGGATCTGCCGCCGGAGGAACTGTTCGAGGCGTTGATGGCGGCCAATCACACACGTGTTCCCGTGTGGCGCGAAACGCCGGACAACATCATCGGCGTGCTGAGAACCAAGACGGTGTTGCGCGAATACGCCCAGCGGAACGGCAATATGGCGGGATGGGACGTGGTGGGCCTCATGGAGGAGCCATGGTTTGTCCCTGACACCACGACCCTCGCGGAGCAGATTCGCGCCTTCCGGCATCGGCGCCTGCATTTCGCGCTGGTGGTGGACGAGTATGGCGCGCTCCAGGGGCTCATCACACTCACCGACATCGTCGAGGAGATCATCGGCGGCATTCCCGACGAGCACGCCGCCGAGGATCAGACGGACATTCGTCCCCAGCGCGACGGCTCCTTTCTGGTAAGAGGTACAACGCCAATCCGTGACCTGAACCGCGTGCTCGACTGGAATCTTCCCGACGAAGAGGCCACCACGATCGCGGGGCTCGTCATCCACGAGGCGCGTACGATTCCCGAGGTCGGCCAGCGTTTCGCATTCTATGGATTCAAGTTCGAAATCCTGCGCCGCCAACGCAACCAGATCACGGTGCTGCGCGTGTCCCCGCCTCCCAGGGAGAAGCACGCCGTAGCAGCGTCTTGATTGCGCGCGCTCCGGTCAAAAGGTTTCACGCGGAGGCGCAGCGGCGCGAAGCTACCCCTCACCCACTTCCCTGCGTGAAATGTCTTTTTACTGCGCTCCTTCTTCCGGCGCTTTCGCGTCGATCGAGAGCGCGTGTACGTGCACGCGAAGTTCGTCGGCAAGGATTTCGTGAATGCGGCGCTGACGGGCGACGCGGTTCATTCCGGCGAATGCGCCTGAAACGACGCGTACGCGAAAATGCGTTTCGCCTTCCGGTCGCGCGCCCGCATGGCCTGCATGTTGCGCGCTCTCATCGACAACATCGAGCGCGACGGGCGCCAGCGCGTCAGTGAGTTTTCGTCGAATCCGGTCGGCCATTCGCATGCGTTTCCCTTCGCATGACCGCAAGGGATGTCAAGCGCTACGTTTTCTTGTTTTTTCATTTTCCCGACCCATAATCCCGTCATGACGGAAGCAGGATATCGGCCGCGTTTCGGCAAGGACATCCGCATCAAGCCGGATGCACCCGTGCGCGCACCGAGTGCGCGTCCCTGCGCGAAAAAAGGCTGCGCTGGCGAAGGCGCGTTTCGCGTACCAAGCTCCCGCGAGAGGCTGAACGAGCATCTGTGGTTCTGTCTCCAGCACGCGCGCGAACACAACGAAACCTGGGATTATTTCCAGGGCATGAGCCAGTCGGACATCGAGGCATTTGCCGTGGATGCGATGACCGGCCACCGGCCGACCTGGCCGCTCGGCAAGCGGGCCGCACACGTCCACGGCCAGCAAGGCCCCCGGCCGGTACGCGACGCTCACCGTCTGTTCGGCGATGCGTTTGAACAGGAAACGCGCAATGGCGGAAACGCCCGCGGCACAAGGCCATTGACGGCCCTGCAGGCGCGCGCGCTCGATGTGCTCAACCTTGAAGCGGACGCGAGCTTGCACCAGATAAAGGCGCGATATAAGGAACTCGTGAAGCGGTTCCATCCTGACGCAAACGGCGGTGACCGCGGCTCGGAAGAGCGGCTGAAGAGGGTTATCCAGGCTTATGGCGTGCTGCGCGCGTCGGGGCTGACCTGAGACGGGTTGCTCCGGCGTTTAAGCTTTGGCGGAGGCGCGCAAGCCACGAGAGTTCCACCGGACTGTTCCGAAATGACAGAAACTGAAGGCCTCGATCCCGAGGCCACGCCCGACACAAAGGTCGATGTTCGTTCCGCGTTTGGCATCGACGCGGCCATGAAGGTTCCGGCGTTTTCGCGCGGGAACGAGTATGTTCCCGATCTCGACCCGGCCTATCGCTTCGATCGCGATACCACGCTCGCGATCCTCGCCGGTTTCGCGTTCAACCGCCGCGTGATGATCCAGGGCTATCACGGCACGGGCAAGTCGACTCATATCGAACAGGTGGCGTCGCGCCTCAACTGGCCGTGCATCCGCATCAATCTTGACAGCCACATCAGCCGCATCGACCTGATCGGCAAGGACGCGATCGTGCTGAAGGACGGGCAGCAGGTCACGGAATTCCGCGAAGGGCTTTTGCCGTGGTGCATCCAGCACCCGTGCGCCCTTGTGTTCGACGAGTACGACGCCGGCCGTCCGGACGTAATGTTCGTCATCCAGCGTGTGCTGGAAGTACAGGGGCGCCTGACGCTGCTCGACCAGAACCGCGTGATACGGCCGCACCCCGCATTTCGCCTGTTCTCGACAACGAACACGATCGGACTTGGCGATACCACCGGCCTGTACCACGGTACACAGCAGATCAACCAGGGCCAGATGGATCGCTGGAACATCGTGACGACGTTGAACTACCTCACGCACGACGCCGAGACCGAAATCGTTCTTGCGAAGGTGCCGTCGTACGGAACGCCGGAAGGGCGAAAGGCGATCTCCGCGATGGTGCGGGTCGCCGACATGACACGCAACGCCTTTATCAATGGCGATCTCTCGACCGTCATGAGCCCCCGAACGGTTATTACCTGGGCGGAGAACGCCGAAATCTTCAACGACGTGGGTTTCGCCTTCCGACTCACCTTCCTCAATAAGTGCGACGAACTCGAACGCGCGTCGGTGGCGGAGTTCTACCAGCGCTCTTTTGGCGACGAACTCCCGGAATCGGCAGCCAAAGTTCTGGTCGCATGAAGAACGAGACGCCGGCCGAACCGTTCAAGCGGGCGGTCGCAAGTGCCGTTCGTTCGCTGGCCGGTGAACCTCATCTCGAAGTGAATTACAGCGCCGAACCGCCTACGCTCAAAGGGTTGAAGGCGCGGTTGCTGCTGCCTTCGCGGAATCTCCCGCCTTCCGAAGTTGCCGTGGTGCGTGGACAGGGCGACGCGTTTGCGCTCCGTCTCGCCTATCACAAGGACGCACTGCATCAACACTACCGCCCGAAGGCGCCCGATGCGGCCGCGATATTCGAAGCCGCTGAGCAGGCGCGCGTGGAGGCGATCGGCGCGCACGCAATGAAAGGCGTCGCCGCCAATCTCACGGCCGGTCTCGAGGCGCGGCTTTCATCGACCGGAATAGCCAAGGCGCGCCAACGCGCCGACGCGCCGCTTCCGGAGGTCATGGCGCTGCTTGTACGCGAGCGCATCACCGGTCTTGCGCCGCCGGAATGCGCGCGCGCCGCCGTCGAGGCGTGGCGTGGCTGGATCGAGGAGCGCGCGGGCGCCGATCTTGCGCGGGTTGAATCGACCTATCGCGACCAGAAATCCTTCGCGAAGCTGACCCGTGCCATCCTCAAAGACCTGCAGATTGGTGACGATTTCGGCGACGACTCCGAAAGCGAAGGCGAGGAATCCGGCGAGCCGGAAGAACAGCCGCAGGAAAGTCCGGATGCTGAAACGGGCACGGCTGAACCGGCTGAAGGTCAGGAGACCGAATCCGAGGGTGAAGACACTCAGGAAACATCGGCCGAGCTCCGCGGCGAACAGACCAGCGAGCCCGCTGACGCCGATGACCGTCACGCCGCCGAACGACAGTGGCGGCAGGACCTGCCCTTCGCGCAGGCGGCGCAATGGGGATACCAGATATTTTCCACGCAATTCGACGAAACCGTTGCCGCGACCGATCTGTGCGATCCCGACGAACTGACGCGGCTGCGCAACTTTCTCGACCAACAGCTTGCGAGCATGCAGGGCGTCGTTGCGCGCCTTGCCAACAAGCTTCAGCGCCTCCTGCTCGCGCAGCAGAACCGCAGCTGGGAATTCGATCTCGAGGAGGGGATGCTCGACAGCGCGCGGCTGCCGCGCATCATTATCGACCCGATGCATCCGCTAACGTACAAGCGCGAGAAGGACCTGAATTTCCGCGATACGGTCGTGACGCTGCTGCTCGACAATTCCGGTTCCATGCGCGGGCGCCCGATCATGGTAGCGGCGATGTGCGCCGACATTCTCGCGCGCACGCTCGAGCGCTGTGGGGTCCGGGCGGAGATTCTCGGATTTACAACGCGGGCGTGGAAAGGCGGACAGGCGCGGGAGAAATGGATCGCTGAAGGCAAAACGCCAAACCCCGGACGCCTCAACGATCTTCGCCACATCATCTACAAATCGGCAGACGAACCGTGGCGGCGTACACGGCGAAATCTCGGGCTGATGATGCGCGAAGGTCTGCTCAAGGAAAACATCGACGGCGAGGCTCTGATATGGGCGCACCAGCGGCTCGTTACGCGGCCCGAACAGAGGCGCATCTTGATGGTGATTTCGGACGGCGCGCCGGTCGATGATTCAACCCTGTCGGTGAACACCGGCAATTATCTCGAACGGCATCTGCGGTACGTCATTGCCGATATCGAGCAGAAATCCTCAATCGAACTGGTTGCGATCGGCATCGGCCACGATGTGACGCGCTACTACCGGCGTGCAGTTACGATTGTGGATGCCGAACAGCTCGGCGGGGCGATGACCTCACAACTCATCGCATTATTTGCCGAGGAGGCTGTCCGGATGCGCCGCCGCGCCCGCGCTCAGGCGGCGTAATCAGGCCGCCGGCTGCTTTTTCTGAATCAGGCGCTTGAAGCGGAGCGCGCGGTCGGAAAGGGCCGAATCCCTCGCCTTGAGCAGGAAGGCGTCGATGCCCCCGGAGCGATCGACAGACCGCAGCGCATTCATGCTGATGCGCAGACGCACGGGCTGGCCCAATGCCTCGCTCGCGAGCGAAACAGTCTGCAGGTTGGGGCGAAACACCCGCTTCGTCTTGTTGTTTGCGTGGCTGACGTGATGACCCGTCATCACGCCCTTGCCGGTCAATTCGCAGCGGCGCGACATCGCCCACCTCTTCTAGGCTTTGAAAGAGCGGCTCTCTTAAGGGGGGGCACTTTTCCCGTCAACCCCGCGGAAGACGCGGATCAGGGCGCGGGCGGAAACATCCGGCAGGGCCTTTCCGGCTACAACCGCCGTCTCGAGTCTGGCCGCCTGCCCCGCAATCTGCGTGTCTGCTGCGATTGCGTCCGCCAGAACGGCGCGAACCTCAATCCAGAACCACGCCCGCGCCTGCTCCCGGCGCAAGCGGTCGAGCGCTCCCTCACGACGCATGCGCGTCCAACTTTCGTTAACGGCAGCCCAGACTTCCCCGATGCCGTCCCCGGTCACAGACGAAGTCTTGAACAGCCCGACAGGAATGCCGGAATGTTTCGGGCGCATCAGCGAAAGTGCGGCACGATAATCCGCAGCGGCCCGTGTAGCCGCCTGAACGAGATCGCCGTCAGCCTTTGTGATGATGACAATGTCGGCGAGTTCCATCACGCCGCGTTTGATGCCCTGCAGGTCGTCACCGCCGCCGGGAGCGACAAGAAGCAGAAACAAATCCACCATTTCCGCAACGGCCATTTCCGCTTGGCCGACGCCGACGGTCTCGATCACCACGACATCAAAACCCGCGGCTTCGGTGAGAAGCATTGTCTCGCGAGTCCGGCGCGCGACGCCGCCTTCTGTTGTCCCCGCAGGCGTCGGACGAATGAAGGCGGCACGATTGCGGGCGAGCGCGGTCATGCGCGTCTTGTCTCCGAGAATGGAGCCACCCGAACGCCGCGACGATGGATCGACGGCGAGTACGGCGATCTGCCTGCCAATTCCTGCGATGTGCTGACCGAAGGCCTCAATAAATGTCGATTTGCCCGCACCCGGCGCACCGGAAATGCCGATACGAACGGCGCCACCGGTGAACGGAAGCAGCTTCATCAACAACGCCTCGGCGCATTCGCGATCATGCGCGCGGGTCGACTCGACAAGCGTGATCGCACGCGCAAGCGCCTTGCGATCGCCGGCGCGAACCGCTGCAAAAAGCAACTCTTCTTCGGATCCCGTACGGGCCACAATTGCACCACGGTCGGCGGCGAGGCTGGAAGTTCCGAGTGGAAACGTCCTCGGGAAATCTGTCAAATGCAGCGACAATGAAAATGAAACTGCCGGGAACGCCGTTCAAACGCCTTGTTGTCGTTCCAGCTGCGGTATTCTGCGCCGGCCTGGGCGCTTCCGCAGCCGAAGCTCCGCCGACATCTCCTGCAACCGTCGAAATCGCCTACAGCCTCGCCTTCTGGGGCATACCGTTCGGTGAAACAAGCTACGCCGGACGATTTACAAACGGCGGGTATGCCGCGTCGTCGCATTTCAATACGAGCGGGATCGTGAGCGTCTTCTGGCAGGCGACGATCGATGCGACCGCCTCGGGGCATCTTGCCGGCCACAGCCTGACGCCGGTTGTGTACGATTCCTTCTACCGCCGCGGCAGCTCGAAGAACGAGCGGGTAAAAATCAGCTTCGATACGAGCCCGGTCACGACCCTCGCCGACCCGCCATACGAAACGACCAAATATCCCGTAACGGACGCGGAGAAACGCGAAGCGGTGGATCCCATGAGCGCGATCACCCTCCTGCTTACGGGGTTGAAGGCCGATCGCGCCAATCCGTGCGGCACCGTCGCGCCGGTGTTCGACGGACGACGGCGGTACAATATTGAATTCACCTACATCAAGGATGAGCCGGTGACGCTTGGAAAACTGTACGCCGGCAGCGCCCATCGGTGTCAGGTTCACTATCGCCAGATCGCCGGGTTCAAGCCCAAGATCCTGAAGGAAGGCGCGGCCTTTCCCCCGATCTATGCGGATTTTGCCGACATTCCGGCGGCGGGTGCGCCCAACGGCCACTTCGTCGTGGCCCTCAAACTCTGGTCACACCTGAACTGGGGAACGGTTTCGGCCGAACTGACGCGGCTGAAGCCGGGCTGAGGCCCGTTTTATTGCGCAGCGTGGTGAAGCCGACGGGCGCGGATGAGCTGGAGAACCTTGCTCGCCGCCGCCGGAATGTTCGTTCCCGGGCCGAAAATCGCCGCGACGCCTTCGCGCTCGAGCATCGCGTGATCCTGCGGCGGAATTACGCCGCCGACGACGACGAGGATGTCGTCCGCATTCTCGCGTTTCAGCTCTTCCATCAACTCCGGCACGAGCGCGCGGTGTCCCGCAGCCTGGCTTGAGACACCGATCACATGCACATCAGCTTCGATTGCGTCCTTCGCAACCTCTGCCGGCGTCTGAAAAAGCGGACCGATGTCGACGTCGAAGCCGAGATCGGCAAATGCTGTCGCTATGATCTTGGCGCCGCGATCATGGCCGTCCTGTCCCATCTTGGCGACGAGAATGCGCGGCCGCCTCCCCTCCTCGCGCGCAAAGGCTTCAACTTCGCCGCGGATCGCAGCGAATTCGTTGTCGCCCTCGTACGCGCTGCCGTAAACGCCGGACACCGAACGGATCTCGGCGCGAAAGCGGCCGAATACACTTTCCATTGCGTCCGATATCTCGCCGACGGTCGCGCGCGCGCGGGCCGCATCGATGGCGAGCGCGAGTAGATTGCCATTGCCAGCCGCACCCTCGCGCAACGCGCGCAGAGTCCCTTCGACCGCTTCGCGGTCGCGCATCGCCCTGACATTTTCCAACCTGGCGATCTGCTGCGCGCGCACGGTCCTGTTGTCGATGTCGCGAACTTCGATAGTGGTCTCTTCTTCGGGCTCAAAGCGGTTGACGCCCACGATCACATCTTCGCGGCGATCGATGCGGGCCTGGCGGCGCGCCGCCGCCTCTTCGATGCGCAGCTTCGGAATCCCGGCGACCGTCGCGCGGGTCATTCCGCCGAGAGCCTCGACATCGTCGATTTCATTGCGGGCGTGAACCGCAAGGGCATGCGTCAGGGCTTCCACATAGTACGATCCGCCAAGCGGATCGACGGTGCGGCTGACCTGGGTTTCATGCTGGAGAATGAGCTGGGTGTTGCGCGCCACGCGTGCCGAAACTTCGGTCGGAAGCGCGATGGCTTCGTCGAATGCATTCGTGTGAAGCGATTGCGTGCCGCCGAGCACCGCGGCGAGCGCCTCGTAGGCGGTGCGGACGATGTTGTTGTACGGGTCCTGCGCCGTCAGCGATACGCCGGAGGTCTGGCAGTGCGTCCGCAACATCATCGATTCGGGTTTCTTTGCGCCGAAATCCTTCATGATCTTCGACCAGAGAAGCCGTGCCGCCCGGAGCTTCGCGATCTCCATGAAGAAGTTCATGCCGATGCCGAAAAAGAACGAGAGCCGCGGCGCGAATGCGTCGATATCAAGCCCGCGCGCCGTTGCGGCCCGTACGTATTCCATGCCGTCGGCGAGCGTATAGGCGAGCTCCTGCACAGCCGTCGCTCCGGCCTCATGCATGTGATAGCCGGAAATCGAAATGGAATTGAATTTCGGCATGCGCCTGGCTGCGAACTCGATGATGTCGGCGACGATCCGCATCGACGGCTCGGGCGGGTAGATGTACGTATTGCGGACCATGAATTCCTTGAGGATGTCGTTCTGTATCGTGCCCGACAATTTCTCCGGGGGAACGCCCTGCTCTTCCGCCGCGACGATGAAGTCCGCGAGTACGGGAATGACCGCACCGTTCATGGTCATCGAGACCGACATCCTGTCCAGCGGAATGCCCGCGAACAGAATCTTCATGTCCTCGACGCTGTCGATGGCGACGCCCGCCTTGCCTACGTCCCCGGTGACGCGCGGGTGATCGCTGTCATAGCCGCGGTGGGTCGCGAGATCGAACGCGACCGACAGGCCCATCTGCCCGCCGGCGAGGTTCTTTCGATAGAACGCGTTCGAGTCTTCGGCCGTCGAAAAACCCGCGTACTGCCTGATCGTCCACAGCCGCCCCGCGTACATGGTGGCGCGGACGCCACGGAGGAACGGCGGCGCGCCGGGAATGCCGTCGAGCATTTCGATGCGCTCGAGATCGGCGCGGGTATAAAGCGGCTTGACATCGATCCCTTCTGGGGTGCGCCAGACGAGGTCGTTGGGCGTCCTGTCTTTCAGTTCGGTCGCGGCGAGCCTGGCCCAGGCGTCGGGTTCATTTGTACGCATGAACGCTTCCTTTCGAAGCGCTGAGTATCGCGAGGCTGACGACCGGCGACAACTCGCTATCATTTGTTCATCAAGGCGTCATTGATCCGTCATCGGACATTCCGCCCACGGATGATATGGAAATCAAAGGATATCCGGCTTCCATTCCTTGGGGCTGATACCGCATCTTGCGTTTACATACCCTTGACAATCAATAATTTGCGTGAGAACAAATCGCGATAATTCCTTGGTTAGTGATTCGGACACTTTGTGTTCGATTGATGTTCACACCATCGCGGGCTTGTCCACAGCACCGTCCACAGATGCTCCACAGGATTCTCGAGAGCCGGAGCGGGTCCGATCCGAGGCCCAAATCAATGCCTTGCATGTCGGCGAGCGACACCCGATGTTGAGACTGCGATGATCGGCCGGCCCTCAATCCGCCGCGCCAGTCCGCCTTTGCCGGGCGGACGAGTTGGCGCGGTGCTTGGTCCCACCAACACCGGAAAAACCCACTTTGCCATCGAGCGGATGCTCGCACACCGCTCGGGCATGATCGGGCTGCCGCTCCGGCTTCTGGCGCGCGAGATCTACGACAAGGTCGTGCGGATCAAGGGCGCGCCCGCCGCAGCCCTGATCACCGGCGAAGAAAAGATCGTCCCGTCCCAGGCGCAATATTTCGTCTGTACAGTCGAAGCCATGCCGCTCGACCTGAGGACTGCCTTCGTCGCAGTGGACGAGATCCAGCTTTGCGCCGATGCCGAACGGGGCTACATTTTCACCGACCGGCTGCTCTACGCCCGCGGCGAAGAGGAGACGCTTTTTCTCGGCGCCGAGACCATGCGCGCGGCAATTCAGCGGTTCGTGCCCGACGCGCACTTTGTCACCCGCCCGCGCTTTTCCGATCTCGCCTATACCGGGCACAAGAAGCTGACCCGGTTGCCGAGACGCGCAGCCATCGTCGCGTTCTCGGCCGACGACGTTTACGGGATCGCCGAACTCGTGCGGCGACAACGGGGCGGCGCGGCGGTGGTGCTTGGAGCATTGAGCCCGCGCACACGCAACGCACAGGTTGCGCTGTACCAGTCCGGTGACGTCGACTTCCTGGTGGCCACCGATGCCATCGGCATGGGCCTCAACATGGACATCGATCATATTTCCTTCGCCGGAATGGAGAAATTCGACGGGATCGGCATCCGCCGCTTGCGTCCCGACGAATTGGGACAGGTCGCGGGCCGTGCCGGCCGGCACATGAACGACGGCACATTCGGCACGACAGGCGATTGCGAAGTCCCGGACGAGGAAACCATCTCGCGCGTCGAAGGTCATCGCTACGAGCCGGTGCGCCAGCTGCAATGGCGGAATTCGACACTCAATTTCCGCTCGCTAGGCGCCCTGATCGAGAGTCTTGATGTCGCGCCGCCTCAGCGCGGCCTTGTACGTGCGAGACCCGCGATGGACCTCGCCTGTCTGCGTCAGCTGGGCGCGCGCGAGGACATCGTCGCCTTCGTCCAGAGTCCCGCTGCCGTCAAACTCCTGTGGGAGGCCTGCCAGCTGCCAGATTTCCGCAAACTCGCGATGGAAGAACACGCAAACCTTGTCGAGCAGATCTACCGGCATCTTACAGGACCGGAATCGTCGCTGCCGGAAGATTGGCTCGCCAGACATGTTGCGCGACTCGATCAAACCGAAGGCGACGTGGCGACGCTTTCCGGTCGTCTCGCACAGATTCGCACCTGGACGTACGCGGCCCACCGGCCCGGCTGGGTAAAAGACGCCGCACACTGGCAGGAAGAGACGCGTGCCGTGGAGGACCGTCTGTCCGATGCGCTCCACGAACGGCTGACGCAGCGTTTCATCGATCGGCGTACGTCGGTACTGCTGCGCAGCCTTCGCGAAGATGACCTGCTCGATCTGCAGATTGACGATTCCGGCGCGGTGCTGATCGCCGGCGAAGCGGTGGGGAAGCTGGATGGCTTCCGCTTTACGCCGGACCCACGCGCCGAGGGCGTGCACGGACGAACGCTGCGGGCGGCCGCCATCAAGGCGCTGGAAGGCGAATTCCGGACGCGCGTGCAGAGGCTGATGGCGGCGGACGACACGCAGTTCAGTTTGAGTGAGCATGGCCGGTTGTGGTGGGAAGGCGCCGTGGTCGCCAGGCTTGCGCGCGGAGCCGCGCCCCTTGAACCTGAGCTGGTACTTTTCTGTGATGAACAGGTGGCTGCAGAATTGCGCGAGGGGGTCGCGACGCGGCTGACGACCTGGTTGGCAGCGCGAATCGAGTCGCGCCTTGCGCCGCTATGGGCGCTCAGGCGCGCCGCCGATGCCAAGGCGGGTTCGCCGGAATGGATTCCCGCCGAGGCGCGCGGCATCGCGCACCAGCTTTGCGAATTCTGGGGTTCGCTCGATACGCGAAATGCCACGCTTCCCGATGATGTACGCAATGCGCGCCATGCGCTTCATCGTCACGGCGTCGTGTTCGGCCGCCGCTCCATTTTCCTGCCCCTGTTGTTGCGCCCCGACGCAGCCAGGCTGCTTGCCATTCTGTGGGGAGCCGGACGCGACGAAGCGCCCGCTCCGCCGCAACCGGGAATCACGTCATTCGAACCCGAGCCCTGGATCGAAGATGGATTTCTCGCCGCCGCGGGATTTCGGCGAATTGCATCGCGCGCCATTCGCCTCGACATACTGGAGCGGCTGGAGAGCGAACTCGAAGCCGCTGCCCGGTCGGGTTCCACCGTGCAGGAGCTGCGTCCCCGGCTCGTTTCACTTCTCGGAAGCAGCATCGAAGTCCTCGAAGATGTTCTGGATCATCTCGGCTGGACCAGCGTTCCGGTTGGAAAAGACAATGGCGATTCGCCGATTTCGGTCTGGCGCCGAAAACCCTTGTCGGCGGTTCATCGATCCCGCCGTCATGCGCGCGTGTCCGCGCCTCGTGTGAACTCGCCCTTTGCACAACTCGCCTCTCTCATCAGCGCGGATTGAATGACCGGGGAGCGTGGCCGCATCGACAAGTGGCTTTGGCACGCGCGCTTCTACCGTTCGCGCGCATCAGCTCAGCAAGCGGCAGCATCGGGCCTGCTTCGGCTGAACGGGATGCGGGTGGAAAAACCGAGCGCGTCCGTCCAGCCCGGCGACATTGTGACACTGCCGCGCGGCCACGATGTGCTCGCTGTGCGCATACAGGCGCTCGCCGTACGCCGCGGCCCGTCGCCCGAAGCCAGGAAGCTTTACAGCATCGTTGAAAGCAGTGTTCTTGATCCCGCTGCCCCGCCGTCCTAATCACGCGCAGCGCCAAGAGCCGGTGTCGAGGAGCACCAAATGACCTATATTGTCGTCGAAGCGTGCATCAAGTGCAAATACATGGACTGCGTGGAGGTCTGTCCCGTGGACTGCTTCTACGAAGGCGAAAACATGCTGGTTATCGATCCCGACGTCTGCATCGATTGCGGGGTCTGCGAACCGGAATGCCCCGTCGAAGCCATAAAGGCGGACACCGAGCCAGGTCTCGAACGCTGGCTGACCCTCAATGCGGAATACGCCAAGAAATGGCCCAACATTACCCAGAAGGGCACCCCACCTCCGGACGCCAAGGAATTCGACCAGGTCCAGGGAAAACTGGAGCTTTTCAGCGATAAGCCAGGGACCGGATCCTGAGAAATTAATCCCTGATTACAGGGGGTTGCCGCGCAGCGTTCGTGCCTGCCAACAGGTCGGGGAGCAAGCTTTGATCGATTCTGAATTATCGGCAAGAAAGCTCGATATTTCAAACGGTTGACAACTCCGAGCTTCCCAAATGCCTATCGCTGTGATATGGTATTGACAGTCGGCGATAGCAGGCTTGTCCGCGTAGCACCCCAGCAGTGGAGCCATCCCATCCTGAGTGGGCCACTCTGCCCCCACAGGTGATGGTTGGCTTGGAATGGGGGCGTTCGCGAAGAGACTATTGCAGGATGCCGTATGTCTGCGGGGGTCGAAGGAAAAGGTTTGATATGACGAGACTGGATAACGACATGATGGCGCAAAAAAAGAAGATTCCTGCAAATTCGAATACGAAGAAGCACGATTTCAAGGCCAACGACCACGTGGTGTATCCGACGCACGGGGTAGGACGAATTGCACGCGTGGAAGAACAGGAAGTCGCCGGAACGAAGCTCGAGCTGTTTGTCATCACCTTCGAGAAGGACAAGATGACGTTGCGCGTCCCGACCGCCAAGGCGAAGGCGGTGGGAATGCGAAAGCTTTCCTCGCCCGATGTCGTAGCCACCGCGCTGAACACGCTTAAGGGCCGCGCGCGCATCAAGCGCACCATGTGGAGCCGGCGCGCGCAGGAGTACGAGGCCAAGATCAATTCCGGCGATCTCGTCTCGATTGCAGAAGTGGTTCGGGACCTTCATCGCGCCGGTGGCCAGCCGGAGCAGTCCTATTCCGAACGCCAGCTTTATGAAGCCGCACTCGCCCGCATGGCGCGGGAGGTCGCGGCTGTCGAACGCATCGATGAACAGGCCGCGGTGAAGCGCGTCGAGACGGTGCTGCTCAAGAAGGCGGCGTAACACCGGTCATCATCGGCTACTGTACGATTTCCACCTGCGCCGGGGTTGCAAGCGCAATTTCCGGCAAGCGATGGATACGCTCGATCCAGCCGCGCACGCGCACCCTCTCGCCCACATAGGCATAAGGATCGACGCCGATCTCCCGAAAGCGCTTCATATCGTCGGTTGAGATCGTCGCCGCGAAAACCGCGCCCTCGTCCGATCCAAAGTCGAGGAACACGCGTCCGCCACTGCTCGAAACGGAATTGACCTTTCCTTCGACGACCTGAAACGTACCGATGTTGTCCTCCGCCTCCGGGGGCGTGCGAATGGCGTACGCCGGAGAGGACCAGAGTCCGGCCCTGGTGCGGCGTGCCCCGGCTTCCACCGCGTAAAGTTCTTCCGCGCACTCGCCACGGTCGGCAGTGATCGCGACGCGCGCAAGGCCTCTGCGCAGCATTTCCTGCTGGAGCCAGACATCGTTGCCGTTCGACCGTACAAGGACCTGCGCCCGGATGCGGCCGTAGCGATCTTCCTTGGGCGGTGCCGCGGCGAGATCGAGGACGCGGTTCGCAGTCAGATCCGCAAGCGCGGAAATTGCCTGTTGTGCGAAAAGCTCTGGCGCGCGATCAGCACCGCCGGCCGGCAGCACCACGCCTTCAAGACGCGCGGCGCGGCCGTCTGCCAAAACCACAACACCGTTTTTCTCGACCCGCACGGCCTTTGCGTGCGCGACTTCGATGGCCGGCAGGCAGGAGGGTGACGCAATGGCAAGATTTGACGGCCCCGTCGCACACAGGAGTACGACCACGAAAAAGAACCGTTCCGGGCACATTGATCAGTGACGGCTATACCAGGCGACGCCGTCGTCGTCGAAACGGCGGGTAAGATCACCTCGCGCGCGGAGGCAATTCAGATGGGCCACGCTCTCCCCCGTCGCCATGATGGTGTTGCCTTCGGTGATGCGACTGCGAAACAGGACCTCGAAACAATCCACCGCACGTTTCGGCTTGTCGCAAAGCACCGCAACCTTTTTCAGGTTGGATTCGTGTTCGCAGATCAATTCTTCGAGCCGCAGATGCGCGCCCCGAAACGGCTCGTTATGCGACGGCAGGACGAGCACGTCGGCCGGCAGGAGACGCCTCAGCAGCGTACAGGAATCCAGCCATTCCTGAAGCGGATTGGCTTCGGGCTCGGTCGGGAACACGCTGACATTCGAGGAGATGCGCGGCAGGATCTGATCGCCGGAAATAAACAATCCGTCCGGCTCGCTCCAGAGACAGACGTGCTCGGGAGCATGGCCGCGTCCGACCACGACCTGCCACTGACGATCGCCGATCGTGATTCTGTCGCCGTCCTGCATCCGCCGATAGGAATTCGGCAAAGCGTACACACCCCGCCCGAACCCGCCGAACCGCGTGCGATACGCCTCGAGCGCCTCGTTCGGCAGTCCGGCGGCGCGGTAGAATTGTACGCCCTCCCGCGGTGCTTCCTGCCCCGTATCGGCAACGAGACTGCGGCACAGGAGATAATCCGTGCGCGACATCCACAGTTCGACCCCGAACCGGCGCACCAGCCAGCCCGCCATGCCGACATGGTCGGGATGCAGATGCGTGACGATCACGCGTTTGACCGGCCGGGCTTGCATCGGTCCGACAAACAGCTGCTTCCACATCTCGGCCGTGGGTTCATCACGAATGCCGGTATCGATGATCGTCCAGCCGTCACCGTCCTCGAGCAGCCACAGATTGATGTGGTTGAGCTGAAACGGCAGACGCATGCGCACCCAATGAACGCCGGGCGCCACAATAATCGTGGTGCCAGGTTCGGGCCGCCCCGCGAAGGGATAATCGAGATTGCGGCCCGGACGGACCGGCGCATTCAATGCCGCCATGGACGCCTGCCTCCTCGGCCCGAGTTACGGCGCTCGTCCCGACGGCGTCAAGTTGGCTCCTCCGATGTTGTGTTGGGAAGCAATTGGGCATTCAATTCGTCGACAAGGGGTATGAAAGAAGGAAGGAAGATGCGCAACATCGTTTTCACCGCCGTCGCTCTTGCTCTTATTGCCTCTGTTCCTGCATCGGGCCAGTCGGTCTCGAAGGATCCGGCACTCGCGCCCGCGGGAACTTACGCCGCGAATCAGAATCACACGCAGGTGCTGTTTTCGGTCCGGCATCTTGGCCTGACGGATTTTCACGGCCGCTTCGACAAGGTTTCGGGCACGCTGACATTCGACAACAGGCGACCTGAGCGGAGTGCCGTTTCGATCACCATCGATACCACGAGTCTGGACACGACAAGCGAGAAACTGAATAACGATCTGAAGACGATTTTCCGCGTACAGGAATTTCCGGCAATGACCTTCAAATCGACGGCCGTCACGCGAACCGGCCCCGACACCGGCCGGATCGATGGCATGTTGACGATCAAGGACGTTACAAGGCCCGTGATTCTCGACGTTACGTTCAACGGCGGCGGAAAATCGATGATGAGTGGTGGCGACTATTCGCTCGGCTTTCATGCCACCGGAGTCCTTCGGCGAAGCGATTTCGGCCTCGACAAGATGTTCTGGAGCGGATTTGTGAGCGACGAGGTTGCGCTCACTATCGAGGCGGAATTCGACCAGAAGAGCTGAAGGGATGGCGATTTCCAACACGCGTCTGCGGTACGGCGCAGTGGCAATGACCCTGCATTGGCTGATTGCAGCGGCGATCCTCTTCAATCTGTGCCTTGGCCTGTACGTCGCGGACATCCTGACAGACCAGGACCCGGGCCGCTTTGGTCTCATTCAGCTCCACAAATCGGTCGGGCTTACCGTCCTTGTGCTCAGCCTTGCGAGGCTCGGCTGGCGGCTCGTCAATCCGGTTCCACCACTGCCCGACACACTGACTCCGGCGTTGAAGGTTGTCGCCCGCGGCACCCATTACCTGCTTTACTTTCTGATCATTGCCATTCCCCTGGCCGGCTGGGCACTTGTTTCCTCCTCGCCATTGGGACTGCCGACCCCGTATTTCGGTCTCTTCCACTGGCCGAACATCCCGTTTTTTGCCGACCTGACGCGCGCGCAGAAGGCGCCGCTGCGGCACGAGTTCTTCGCCCTGCACATGTACCTGGCCTTTTCCGCGATCGCGCTTATTGCTCTGCACGTGGCCGGTGCGGTCTATCATCAGATGCACAGAGACGACGTCCTTCGCCGCATGCTGCCCGGCACGCGGGTTGCGGGACAGACATGAAACGACTGGCGTTTTGCGCCGCTGCGGCGTTTGCGTTGTCCGTTGCGCCTGCTTGCGCGGCGCATTGGCGCGTCGACTATGCAAAAAGCAGGCTTGGTTTCACGGTGCAGTGGAGCGGAGAGGCGTTCTCGGCGCAATTCAGGCATTGGGATGCCGATATCGATTTCGATCCGGCGGATGTCGCGCATGCGCGCGTTGCGGTGACCGTCGACCTTGCGAGCGAGGCATCCGATGAGCCGGATTTCGACAGCGGCCTCAAGGGGGCGCAGGGCTTCGAGACGTCGCGGTTTCCCACCGCGCGCTTTGTCGTGAAGACCATCACGGCGAAGCCAGGCAACGGCTATGTCGCCAATGGTACGCTCAATATCCGCGGCATCTCGCGCGATGTGGCGCTCCCCTTTTCACTTACGATGTCAGGCGACACGGCGCATATGGTGGGCACCGCGCACGTGCTGCGTACGGATTTTGCTGTCGGTCAGGGAGAGTGGGCCGCCCCAACCCCCGTGTCTCATGACGTGACCGTGACCGTCGATCTCACGGCGACGAAATAGGTTTCATGCCGATCGAACCCGCAAACCGGGGTTCCATCGCCCGCGCTGCGGCAATACTGCGCAGCGGCAGTCTTGTCGCCGTCCCGACGGAAACAGTGTACGGCCTTGCTGCCAACGCCGCCGACGACCGCGCCGTTGCGGGTATTTTCGCGGCAAAGGAGCGCCCGCGTTTCAATCCGCTCATCATCCACGTGCGCGATCTCGAACACGCGCAAACGCTGGCCGCATTTACGAACCCGGCGCGCCGGCTCGCGGAAGCGTTCTGGCCCGGTCCGTTGACGCTGGTTCTGCCGCGACGCACGCAGGCACCCGTTTCGCTTCTCGCCACGGCTGGCCTGGACACGATCGCCGTTCGTGTGCCGGCGCATGAAACCGCCCGATTGCTTCTTGAGGAATCGCAGCTCGCGATAGCGGCGCCGAGCGCCAATCGTTCGGGGCATATAAGCAGCACCACGGCCGCCCACGTGGCGGAGAGTTTCGGCACGGCCGTAGAACTGATTCTGGATGCAGGTCCGGCGCAACACGGAATCGAATCCACGATCGTCGGCCTGTACGAAGCGGGGCCGGTATTGCTGCGACCCGGAGCTTTGCCTCGCGAAGATATTGCCGCCGTCGTCGGTCCACTGCACGCATACGAAGGCGGTGCGGTTGCGTCGCCCGGTCGATTGCGCAGTCACTATTCGCCAAAGACGCCTTTGCGCCTCAATGCCCGGGATGTGGGCCCAAACGAAGCGTTGCTTGCCTTCGGAACGCCGCCGATGCACGCACCCGCCATGCGGAACCTGAGCGAGGCCGGCGAACTGCGCGAAGCCGCTGCCAATCTCTTTGCCATGCTGCACGAACTCGACCGCTCAGGCGCCGCCACAATCGCCGTGATGCCGATTCCCGAGCACGGTCTCGGCGAGGCAATCAACGACCGGCTGCGCCGCGCCGCGGCGCCGAAGGACGCCTGATGGTGCGAACCGATATCATTGCGCGTCTCAAAAGCATCGTCGGCGAAAAAGGCTACGTCGAGGATCCCGACGAAATCGCACCGCATCTCATCGAATGGCGGGGCACCTGGCGCGGCCGAACGCCGCTTCTCCTCAAGCCGCAAAGGACTGCCCAAGTCTCGGCCATCCTGTCGTTCTGCAACGAGACCTGCACGCCTGTTGTACCGCAGGGCGGCAACACCGGACTGGTCGGCGGACAGATACCGCTTGGCGGTGAAATCCTGCTTCACCTTGGGAGGATGAACCACATCCGCACCATCGAATCGCACAGAATGTCGGCGATCGCAGAGGCCGGCGTGGTGCTCGCGGACCTGCAACGCGGCGCCGACGAGGCCGGTGCTTATTTTCCGCTCAGCCTGGCCTCCGAAGGGTCGGCAACGATCGGCGGTACGCTTTCGACCAACGCGGGCGGCGTGAATGTGCTGCGCTACGGTTCGGCGCGGGCATTGGCGCTCGGCCTCGAAGTCGTCCTCGCGGACGGCCGCGTGCTCGACATGCTGCGTACACTCCACAAGGACAACACCGGCTACGATCTCAAGCAGCTTTTCATCGGCGCGGAAGGCACGCTCGGCGTGGTTACCGCTGCAGCCCTGAAACTGTTTCCCAAACCGGAAAGGGTCGTTACGGCGCTAATCGCATGTCCTTCGCCGGCCTCAGCGGTCGCGCTGCTGGATGCGCTTCAGCAGGCAACGGGCAATCTTCTTTCGGCGTTCGAATTTTTTCCGCGCGCGGGTCTCGAACTCGTTCTTGCGCACATTCCGCAGACTCACGATCCCTTCAGCCCGCCCTCGCCCTGGTACGTGCTGGTTGAAGCCGGTAGCGGGAAGAGCATTCCGCTGGACGAACTTATGGAAAGCGCAGTGGCTTCCGCGCTCGAAGCCGGAATGTGCACGGACGCAACCTTCGCTGCGTCGGAAGCGCAACGCGGCGCGCTGTGGCGGCTTCGTGAGAGCTTTTCCGAGGCGCAAAAGCGCGAGGGGCCATCCCTCAAGCATGACGTCTCGGTGCCTGTGGACGCCGTTCCCGAATTGATCAGGCGCGGCTCCACAGCGGTCGAGGCGCTCATTCCGGGAATCCGGCCGGTGCCCTTTGGACACCTGGGCGACGGCAATGTGCATTTCAATTTCACCGCCCCGAAGAATGTGGATGCGCAGTCATTCCTGTCGCGCCGCGAAGACGTTGCTCGCGTTGTGCACGATCTTGTCGCGAGTCTCGGCGGATCGATCAGTGCGGAACACGGGCTGGGCGTCATGAAGCGCGATGAAATTACTCGTTACAAGAGCGCCGCCGAGATCGACACCATGCGGGCACTCAAACGCGCCCTGGACCCCAACAACATTCTCAATCCGGGAAAGGTTTTGACGATCTAAGAATGATCCGTTCTGTCCCCTCCGTAAAAATCGCCGCTTTCGATATCTATCCAGCCAGATCGCGATGAGTTGTACCGAAGTGTGACGAAGCGAGCGTCACGGTTTTGGTGTTTTGCCCTTCCGATACCCGTCTTTGATTTGGCGGCTTAATATTTTTGCGCAAAAGCATTCGCAGCAATTTCGCACTTCGATTGCTGTGCCGAAATTAGCGGCTCAGCAACCGACGATGCGGCTACTCCAATCGCGATCAAGCTGGCCACGGGGCAAATGCCGCTCCGTTGCCCGCGCCCCATTTCGAGACTATGCCGCCTTCGGCAGGCCCGGTTCGGTTGCGACGGCGGTGGCGGGAAGCATGATGACGGGCGCGGGCGCCGCCATGCGGCGGTATGAGATCGCGCTCACGAAAGCCGTGACGAGCGTCGCGACGTACGGCAAACTCTGAATGGACAGCATCGTCATCCAGAGGGTTGCGGCCGGATCGTCGAAGCCGCGCGTGCCGAGCATCGCCAGCACTGCGGCGCCGCAGAGACCGAGCAGCGTCAGTTCCTGCCACACCAGCCGCAGCGCCTCGCGAAGCTCCGCCGGGTTTTGACATTTCGGCGTCCGGAGGAATGGCTGTTTCGAGGTGAGCAATCCCGCGATCACGGCCTTGCCGACGGTATGCGTCAAGGCAAGGCCAGCGGTGGATGCGAGAACGGCACCGACGACCCCCGAACGCACCTTCTGCGGATAGAGGAGCAGCGTCTTTACCGTTTTCGCCGCAAAGAGAGCGATGGCCGCTGCCGAAAGCGCCTCCATTGGCACATCGAAGTAGGTGGGCGCGATCGCCATCAGCGCCGTCCAGATGAGCGCGAAAAACGTCACGATCAGGCCCAGCCCGTCCGATATCCAGGGCAGCCAGCCACAGAGGAACTGATAGCGCTGGCCCCAGTTGAGCTGCGATCTGCCGAGGAAAATGGCCGCTCCGTGGCGCTTCATGATCTGCATGGCGCCGTACACCCAGCGGTAACGCTGACTCATGAAGGCGCCGAGTGTGTCGGGCGTAAGACCCTTTCCCATGCTCTCGGGGATGTATGCGGCGCCATAGCCGGCCTCGAAGAGCTTCAGGCCAAGCTCGGTATCTTCGGTGATGCACCAGGGGCTCCAGCCACCCACGTCTTCGAGCACGTCGCGGCGTACGATCGTCATCGTGCCATGCTGGATGATGGCGTCATGCTCGTTCCGCTCGACCATGCCGATGTGAAAGAAACCGCGATACTCCTCGAAACACATTTTCTTGAAGGTGCTCGCGGCGCCGTCGCGGTAGTCCTGCGGACCTTGCACAAGCGCAACGCGTTCCGATGCAAAGAACGGCAGTGCGCGCCTGAGCCAGAATGGCTCGACTTGGTAGTCGCTGTCGATGACCGCGACATAGGACGCCTCCGGATCGCAGAGCCGAAGCGCCTCGTTCAGCGCGCCGGCCTTGAAGCCCTGCAATTGGTCGACGTGGTGAAAACGAAAACGATCGCCCAGCTCCGCGCAATGCGCTTCGACCGGCTGCCAGGTCTCCGGATCGGGCGTGTTGTTGTCGAGCACGACAACTTCAAAGTTCTCGTAATCGAGCCGCGACAGCGCGTTCAGTGTGGCGATCACCATCGCAGGCGGTTCGTTGTAACAGGGGACGTGTACGGAAACGCGCGGCGGCGTCTCTGGCACGACCGTATCGAGCACGCGCCGCTCCACCCGCCAGAGGCTCGACGCAAGCTCCACACCTTCGGTGAGGATAACCGCAGCGGCCAGAAACACGAGCGGGATCATCGCCAGCGTCATCGCAAGGTCGCTCGGCTGGATGTATTCGAGCGTGCTCGCATCGAGAACCACGAGCAGGCCTGTGGAGACGAATCCCACCAGCGCACCCATCACGATGTAGCCGGGCTGACGAACGCGCGGCATGCGGCCGAGAATGAGGAGTCCCAACAGCAACGAGAGCAGCGCCGCCCCCGACGCATAGGTGCGCCACGCCGGGAAGGCGCGAAGCATGCCGGTGAACGAGAACTTCGGATTGCCGACCGCGTCGAACAGTCCCCAATAGGCGCCGACCGCGCCTTCGTGACTGCCCTTCCACGGCTGGTCGTAGGCTTCCTCCAGGTAGTAATCGTAGCCCTTCTCGAGCGCGAGCTGGACAAAGTTGCGGATGAACCAGGCTTCGTCGGCGAGCGAAGTCTCCGCGGCTTTGTGGGTGCGCCCAGCCGATGGCCAACCGGTCTCGCCGATCACGATCGGCTTGTCGGGAAATTCGTCCTGTACGTCCGCATAGAAGCGCTGCAGCGAATCGAGCGAACGGCGTACCGGGACGCCCTCCCAGTAGGGCAGATCATGGATGGTGATGAAATCGACGTACTGCCCGATTTCGGGATTGAGCAGCCATGTCGACCACGGCTCCGCCGTCGACACCTTGATGCGGTTCGGCAGAGCGGCGCGAACGCGACGGATGTACGCGTTCAGCTGGTCGGCGCCGACGTAGCCGAAAAGAATGGATTCATTGCCGACGATGACGCGATCGACCACGCGCCGGTTCGCCAGCGCGACCCGGATCCCGGTTTCGACCTCCTTCTCGTTCTGGTCGAGATCGGGTCCGATCCAGAGGCCGAGCGAAACGGTCAGCCCGTGCCGCCGCGCGATTTCAGGAACGCGGTCCAGACCGTTGTTGACCGAATAGGTCCGTATGCGCGCGGTGATCTTCGCGATCTGCGCGAGATCGCGGTCAATCTGTTCGGGGCTTGTCCACTCGTGATCTTTCCTGGTGAAAATGTGGCTGGGTTCATAGGCGATCCCGCGCACCTGCCCGTCCCAATCGGGTGCAATGACGGTATAATCCTGGCTCGCCCAGAACAGTACGCTCGCGCCCACGACAAGGAGGAGCGCGAGCGCAATTCGCACGTACCCCCTGGACAGCACGCGGCGCCAGCTGGAATTCATGGAGATATTCGGCTCCGAAGCGCGGGCTTTGTCGAAACGCGGCAGGCGCAAAATCGAACCCTTCCAGCTATAGCATACCTTTGCCCGACGAGGGCAAAAACCCTGCCCGGAGAACAAGCTACTCGGACGACTGGTCCGACTCCTGCTGCTTGGGCGGGGCGGGCGTGACCTTCAGGAGGGTCACGTCGAAGACGAGCGTCTGGTTCGGCGGGATGACAGGCGGCTGGCCCCGTGTGCCGTAAGCGAGATTGGGAGGAATCACCAACTCCCATTCGTCGCCCTCGCGCATGATCTCCAAGGCTTCCGTCCAGCCTTGGATCACCCCATTCACGACGAACTGAGCCGGGAGCTCAGGCTCGGTCTGGTCGAAGACCTTTCCGTTGATCAGGTTTCCCTTGTAGAGGACCTCGACAGTATCAACCGCGGCGGGAGTCTTGCCAAAACCGTTCTTGATGATGCGGTACTGCAGCCCGCTCGGTCGGACATGAACGCCGGGCTTGGCAGCGTTGGCGGCGAGGAAGGCCTTGTTGGCCTCCTGGCTCAACGAATTGTCCGGTGTCTGCGCAAAGGCGGCGACGGAAGCGACCAGCAACGCGCCCGCCATGACAGCTCCGATGCGCCACATCCTGAGTTCTCCCTTTCGACAGAAGACCGGCAATAGGCCGAAAATGCCCAGGCAATGCAAGCTGGTCACTCGGGGAACAAACCCATCCCGCAACGCCGCAAAACCGGAAGCTCGGCATGGATCATGAAAAGACCGGAGCAAACATCGTTCTTGGCGTCGGCGCGGTCGTATGGAACGAAAGGGAGGAGGTCCTGCTGATCCGAAGGCGGAATCCGCCACGACGGAACGAATGGAGTATGCCGGGTGGAAAGGTCGAGTTCGGCGAAACGTTGCGCGCTGCGCTCGCCCGCGAGGTTCGCGAAGAGACCGGGCTCGAAATCGAGATTGCCGGGCTCATCGATGTGGCAGAGCTGGTTCGAGATGCCCGGGCGGGCGCCGAGGACGCGCATTACGTCCTCGTCGATTATTGTGCGCGGGCTCGTTCCGGCGAACCCATCGCCGCCTCGGACGCGTCGGAGGCACGATGGTTCTCGCTTGCGGAAATCGACGCCCTGGCGCTTTGGAGCGAAACGCGCCGGATTATCGCCGAAAGCGTAAGGCTGCGGGACAGGATGTCGTGTCCCCCCGCGGTATGAAAAGCGCGAAGCGCCGAAATCACGGGACGCGATATCCTGTCCCTCTTTTCATTCACATTCTCTTTGGTACTTCGATGCCGAGGAGGTCGAGCACCTTCACAAGAACACGCAGCGTAAGCTCGCACAGCCCGAGCCGCGCGGCGCGCAATTCTGCGACTGCTTCCGACAGGATATGGTGGGCCGTATAGAAACGGCTGAATTCCTGCGCGAGCGAGAAGGCATAATCGCACAGCACGTTCGGAGCGCGGCGTGTCTCCGCAATCCCCATTGCATCCGGAAGGCCCAGCAGGAGAAGCAGCAGCCGGCGCTCTTCCGGCGAGCGGATGACCGGATTGCCGCGAACAAGCGCCTCGTCGTCGGCCTTGCGCAGGATCGACTGGATACGCACCGCCGCGTACTGAAGATAGGGGCCGGTTTTGCCTTCGAATCGCGTGAAGCGCGCCAGATCGAATACGTAGTCCGATGTACGGAAATTCGAAAGGTCGGCGAACTTGATCGCCGCAATGCCGACGGTCCGCGCAATTTCCGCGCGCTCCTCCGGCGGGTAGTCACTGGCAAGCCCCTGCTCCGTCAGCCGCGTCTCGGCCTCCTTCGTCGCCATGGCGATGAGTTCGTAAAGCTTCATGACGCCGCCGGCCCGCGTCTTGAAGGGCTTGCCGTCGGGACCGTTCACGGTGCCATAGCCCACGTGCTCGAGAACGGCTTTGCCGTTCAGATGCGCCTTTCGCGCGGCACGGAACACCTGCTCGAAATGCAGGTGTTGACGCTGGTCGACGACGTACAGAACAAGATCGGGATCGTGGTTGTGCACCCGATCGATGATCGTCGCGAGATCGGTGGTCGCGTAGAGTACGGCTCCGTCCGATTTCAGCAACATCGCCGGCGGCACTTCTTTTTTGTCCTCCGGCTCGCTCACCGGCACGATCAGCGCCCCCTGGCTTTCGACGGCCAGTCCGCGGGCCTTCAGGTCGTCGATCATCGGCGGGATCAGGGCGTCCACGTCCGCCTCTCCCTTCCACAGATCGAACTTGACGCCGAGGCTCGCGAATTCACGGACCAAACCCTCTTCCGAGACTTCGAAGAAATGGCGCCACAGCGCGCGGTAGCCCGGCCGTCCGGCCTGCAGCTCGGCGGTTGCCCGGCGCGCCTCGTCGAGCCGCTCCGGATCGGCTTTGCAGGCGGCCGATGCCGCAGGATAAAGCTCCTCCAGTTCCTCCATGGTCACCGGCGACTGCCCGGGATAGGGGCCGCTGTACGTCGCATCGAAATAGACCGGCGCAAGACCACGCCGACCGATCTCGACGATCAATTGGCCCATCGGCAGACCCCAGTCTCCGAGATGCACGTCGCTCAGCACGTTCCACGCGTTGGCGCGAAAGAGCCGTTGCAACGAGTCGCCGATGATGGTGGCCCGCAGATGCCCGACATGCATGGGTTTGGCGACATTCGGACCGCCGAAATCGACAACGAGCCGTTTGCCCAGGCCTGTTTCGGGGGCGCCGAGCCGCGGATCGGCGGCCATATCGGCCACCCTGAAAACGAGCGCGTCGTCGGTGACATCGAAATTGATGAAACCGGGACCGGCGATCGCCACGTTTGAAAAAATGCCGTCGGCTTTCAGCCGCGCGGCAACGCGTTCGGCGATCGCGCGCGGCGGGGATTTGGCGAGCTTTGCGGCGGCCAGGGCCCCATTGCACTGGAACTGAGCGAGGTCCGGTCGATCGGAAACCTGGGTGGCGCCAAGCGCCGGATCAAACCCTTCGGCCGCGAACGCCCGTCCGGCGATCGCTGACAGTTCGGCGAGAAGCGGCATCATGGCTGATAATGCGCGGTTCGTCGGGTGTAATCGAGCTCGGCTTTGGTAAGCTGGAGACCGACAAGAATCTGGTAGTCGTACGGCTGCTTGTCCTTCGCCGGATCAAGATGCACGGATCCGATCGATTCTGTGGCCGTCGCGACGGTCTGACCGGGCTCGAAAGAAAGCGTGGTGGTGTAGTCGGTTCGCGCGAGGATACGCGTGCCTTCCGTGACCGCGACAAAATACGGCAACACATAGTGCGCCTCGCCGGCACTCGCGGCGCGCGTCGCGCGAAACGTGATGGTGAGCGTTGCATCCGTGGTATGCGGCGGCTTCTTGTCCATGTCGCACCCGCCGGTAACGCTCACGATTTCGGCGGTGTAGAGAACGTTCGCCGGATCTTGGGTCGCGCCGGGACGAAAAACGGTCTTCACTGAGGCGTCGGTGACGCCCGTCATGGTCGGGCAATCGCCCGTCTTGTCGGTGGAGCACGCCGCAAGCGAGGCTGCCAGAATCGTTGCCGCAACCGCGGATATTCGAGACAAGGGTTTCATGGAAGCTGGGTTGAAGGGGAATCCCGGGGCGGCCGTGCGAGCCTTTCTTGACTTTTCCGAACGCGCAAGTCGATTCCCTGATGAACGCGAGGCACGACCTTAGCCAAGCCTCACCCTGTTGGAAAGACGGACTGCCCAATGATCCGGACCGGCCGTGGCCGTTCATACTGATATCGGCTTCGATGAACTCGGCACCGTGCTGGCGGCCTATGACATAGGCGCGCCCAGGAGTTTCAAGGGTATTGCCGAAGGTGTCGAGAATTCCAATTTTCTTCTTCAGACGGATCGCGCCACCTTCATTCTTACGCTGTACGAAAAGCGTGTGAGCGCGGACGATTTGCCGTTTTTCCTGAGCCTTCTCGAACATCTTGCCCGCAAGGGGATCGCCTGCCCCCAACCGCTGCGCACCCGCGAGGGGGCACAATCGATGGTACTGAAGGAGCACCCGGCCGCGCTCCTGACATTTCTCGACGGGCTTTCCCTCAACCGTCCGCGCGCACACCATTGCGGCGCGGCAGGCGCAGCCCTGGCCGCGCTCCATCGCGCCGGGAGCGATTTTGCCGCGCGGCGCGCAAACAGCCTTTCAATCACGGGCTGGCGTCGCCTGGCGAAATCCATCGGCGCCCGGGCCGATTCGATTGAAAGCGGACTTGGAGAATTGATCGCAGGCAATCTCGCAGTGCTGGAGGATTCATGGCCCGCCGGCCTTCCGACCGGCGTCATTCATGCCGACCTTTTCCCCGACAATGTGCTGTTCATGGAGGGCAGGGTTTCCGGGCTCATCGACTTCTATTTCGCCTGCGATGATTTCTACGCGTACGATCTTGCCGTGATGATCAACGCGTGGTGCTTCGAACCGGGCGGACGTTTCAGCCGCGCCCGCTCGCAAAGCCTCATTGCGTCGTACGCGAAGGAGCGCCCGCTCTCCGCGCAGGAAATTGCCGCCCTTCCGATCCTTGCGCGCGGTGCGGCACTCCGCTTTCTGCTCACCCGCATTCAGGATTGGCTTGAACACGACACGACGGCTCTCGTCCGCCCCAAGGACCCGCGCGAATTCGCCCGTCATTTGCGGTTTCACGCACAGGTTCAGAGCGCTGCGGAGTACGGCGCGTGAAGACATCCGTCGTCGAAATCTTCACGGACGGCGCGTGCTCGGGAAATCCCGGTCCGGGCGGTTGGGCCGCCATCCTGCGTTCCGGAAAGCACGAAAAGGAAATTTCCGGCGGCGACGCCCTGACCACCAACAATCGCATGGAGCTGACTGCGGCGATCCGCGGGCTCGAGGCATTGAAGAAACCTTCGGACGTCATTGTCTACACGGACTCCCGTTACGTGATGGACGGCATCACGCGCTGGATTCCTCGCTGGAAACTGAACGGTTGGCGGACCGGAAAAAAGGATCCGGTGAAAAACGACGACCTCTGGCGCGCACTCGACGCGGCAACCGTGCGCCATCGTACAAGCTGGAAATGGGTCGCCGGCCATTCCGGCCACCCGGAGAACGAACGCGCCGACGCCCTCGCCCGCGCTGCGATCGCGGGCGTACGGAATAAACAGGAATTCTGATCTTCGACTAAAATAATTTTGTCATCCCCGCGTATGCGGGGACCCAGCGCCTGCCGGTGTTGAAAGGTAAACACAAGCGCTAGTAAGCCATTCAACAGTTGCAGGAGCTGGGTTCCCGCTTTCGCGGGAATGACAGTACGTTGGACTAGCGATCGTTCAAAGCTGCTGGATCATGTGCTCCGCGCTCGATACGGAAAAGGCGCCTGGCTCTTCCACGTTGAGTTCTTTCACAACGCCGTTGTCGACGAGCATCGAATAGCGCTGACTGCGCTTGCCCATGCCGTATTTGCTCGCGTCCATCTCGAGTCCGAGTGCGCGGGTAAACTCGCCGTTGCCGTCGGCGAGCATCATGACCTTGTCGCCGACACTCTGATTTTGCGCCCACGCGCCCATCACAAAGGCATCGTTCACTGAAACACAGGCGATGGCATCGATGCCTTTCTTCTTCAGGTCGTCGGCATGCTGCACAAAGCCAGGAAGATGTTTGGCCGAACAGGTGGGCGTGAAGGCCCCCGGAAGCGCAAACAGTGCAACTTTCTTCCCAGCGAAAAGATCGTCGGTTTTCACCGGCTGCGGCGCGCCGCCCTTCATTTCCATCAGCGTCGCTGATGGCACCTTGTCGCCAACCTTGATTGTCATAAGCTTCTCCTGGTTTTTCCGCACCCGCGCCGCTTGTATCGCATGTGCGGCACAACGCAAAACGCCGGGAAAGCGGCGGGTTTCCCGCTGTCGCAAACGCACGAAGCGTGCTAGACTCGACACATGGCACGCACGAAAAATTCGGGTTCGTCTGACGTCCGCGGGCCGGTTGGCGGCGATCAAGATCAGCCCAGCTTGCGCACCAAAAATCCGGCCGCATCCGACGGCGAGAATTTTCTGGAAGGCAAGCTGTTGATCGCCATGCCCGGCATGTCGGATCCGCACTTTGAAAAAAGCGTGATCTTCATGTGCGCGCACTCAGCCGAGGGCGCCATGGGCATTATCATCAACAAGCCGGTGGCCGGGCTCTCGTTCCACGACCTGATGCAGAAGCTCGATCTCGTTGTCAGGCCCACAACACCCAACTTTCCCATCCTCTATGGCGGCCCGGTCGAAACGGGACGCGGCTTTGTGCTGCACAGTGGCGACTACGAAAGTTCCGAAGCCACGCTGCCCGTATCCGAGGACGTGTCGCTCACCGCGACCCTCGATATCCTGCGCGCCATGGCCGATGGCCGCGGACCGGAACACGCGATATTTGCACTCGGCTACGCCGGCTGGTCGGCCGGCCAGATCGAAGACGAAATCCGCCGCAACGGCTGGATTCACTGCGACGCGGATTCCGAGCTCCTGTTCGAAATCGGCCTCGATACCAAGTGGGCGATCGCGCTCAGAAAGCTCGGGATAGAGGCCTCGGGTCTGTCGGCTCACGCCGGCCACGCATGACAGCTGCGCGCCTTTCGCACGTCTCTTCTGTACCGCAGTCCCGCAGCCGTCTCGCACCCCCTTTTCACGGCGAAGTGAAGGTTATTGCCTCCCGGTAACCACACCGGACTTGAAGCGCTGACGACTTGCGGCTTTTCTGTGATCTGGTCGAAGAGGAGCGTTTCCAATGGCACATCACGTGGCGGCGCGACGGCTCGCGGCGCTCGGCGCGACCCTCGCGGTCGCATTTGTGGCAGTCGTTGCTGTCGGAGCCGAAAAAGCGCCGGCACCGGACGCGCAGCCCGCCCCGTTCTCGGGAAAGTTCTTCAAGTCGGAAGAATCCGTTACGCAGGGCTCGGTCAACGGCGTTTCCTATCAGGCCACCGCCGGCACGCTTGTTGTACATCCGGACGATTGGAACGACTCCGCCCAGAATGGCGGCTCGAAGAATCCCGACGCCAAGGCCGACGAGTCCTCGCCCGAAGCCTCGATGTTCTTTGTCTATTACGCGAAGCGTGGCGTACGTCCCGAAGAGCGGCCCATAACGTTTCTCTACAATGGCGGACCCGGGTCCTCGACGGTATGGCTGCACATGGGGGCCTTTGGGCCGAAACGCGTGGTGACGGCCGACGATACGCACACGGCCGCCGCGCCCTACAAGCTCGTGGACAACGACGAGACGCTCCTCGACGCAACCGACCTCGTCTTTATCGACGCCCCTGCGACGGGGTTCAGCCGCATCGCCGGCAAGGACAAGGAGAAGGCCTTCTTCGGCGTCGATCAGGACGCGAAGGCATTTGCCAGCTTCATCCAGGAATTTCTCGCCAGGTACAACCGCTGGAACTCGCCGAAATATCTTTTCGGCGAGAGCTACGGCACTCCGCGGTCGGCCGTGGTCGCGAACGACCTTGCGACCAATGACAGTGTCGACCTGAACGGCGTCATCCTCCTTTCGCAAATCCTCAATTTCGATCTGTCGGTCGACGGCGCGGAGGGCAATCCGGGCACCGACATTCCGTACACACTCGCATTGCCGACCTATGCGGCGACCGCCTGGTATCACCACAAGCTGCCGGGCACGCAACCGAAGGACCTTGTGCCGTTTGTGCGTTCGGCCGAGCGTTTCGCCATGACGGATTATGCTCTGGCTCTCTCTGCGGGCATGGGCCTGCCGCCGCGACGCCGGGCTGCGATCGCGGAAAAGCTTCACGAGTTCACGGGTCTTCCCGTTTCCTACATTCTCAAGGCCAATCTCCGCATTGAGGGCGGTGAATTCGAGAAAAATCTGCAGGACAATACCGGGCTGACGACCGGGCGCCTCGATACGCGTTTCTCCGGCCCATCGCTGGATCCGCTGAGCAAGGAGGCCGATTACGACCCGCAATCAGCCGCGATCAGTTCGGCCTATGTGTCGGCCTTCAACGCGTACGTCCGCAACGATCTGAACTACGGTCAGGGAAAACGCTACAACCCGTTCTTCAACGTCTTCAAATGGTGGGACTTCAAGCACCAGCAACCCGGCCAGGGTTTCCCCTCGCCCGGCACGCCGAACGTGATGCCCGATCTCGCGAGCGCCATGAAACAGAATCCCAATCTTCGCGTGATGGTGAACGGCGGCTATTACGATCTCGCGACTCCCTATTACGAGGGGTGGTACGAGATGCACCACCTGCCGATTCCGCCGGCGCTCGCGAAGAACATTTCGTTTCACTACTATCCGTCAGGCCACATGGTTTACGCGCATCAGCAGTCGCTCAAAGAGCTTCATGACGCGGTTGCTGCGTTCATTCGCCAGACGGACAACCAGGTGAAGTCGTAGAAGCAGCCGTACGATCGGAGCGGCGAGCCTCGCCGCACGCACCATCGCCCGCGCCGTCGACATGCGGGGAGGCGGAATGCGTCAGGCCTGTCCGCTCGCGCCCGCCGCGCTTGACTCGCGCGCCGCATCGGGGCGGTGACGGGCGATGAACGCGGCGACCTCACTCCGGATGAGAGCTGCTGCGAAATGGAAACCTTGCCCATATTCGCAGCCCATCTCCCTCAGCCGCTGTACGTCACGCTCCGTTTCAATGCCTTCCATTACGACCGCGCGGCCGAGTTCGCGGGAAAGGCTGACGATCGAGCGCAGCACCACGCGCTGATCCGCCTCGCCAGATTGATTCTCTTCAAGAAAGCTCTTGTCGATCTTCACCGTATCGAAAGGTACGTCCTTGAGCTGACCGAGAGTGGACAGGCCGGTGCCGAAATCGTCGATTGCAAGACTGGCACCGCAGCCGCGCAGGCGGCCGAGCATTTCAGGCAGATCCTCGCCGGCCTTGGCCGCCGCGCTCTCGGTTAGTTCGAGCTTGAGCGTGCCGGGCGCGATTCCGCTGCCCGCGAGCAGCTTTGAGAGCTGCCGGTCAAAATTGCGTTCACTCAACTGGCGCCGCGAAATATTGACGCTGACAAAGAGCGGCGGTGACAGGGGAAACATCTTCTGCCATTTGGCGAGATCGGCAATCGCCCGTGCGAGTGCAAACCGGCCAAGTTCGACGACGAAGCCCGTCCGCTCGGCATGCGGAATGAATTCGCCCGGCGCTATCGCGTCGCGCTCGGGATGATTCCAGCGCAGCAGCGCTTCGAACCCCGCCACTGTCGAATCGGCAAGACGCACGATCGGCTGGTACACAAGGTCGATCTCGCCACGGGCGAGCGACTGGCGCAATTCGGATTCGAGTTCCACCTCGTCCCAATGCGGCGGCGCCTGCATGGTCGGAGAATAAAGACGGGCGGTTGCACCGCCTTCGCGCTTCGCTTTCTTCAACCCCGCTTCGGCATGTGTGAGAAGCACGGCCGCGTCGCCGGCGTCGCGCCCCAGGGCGATACCGACGCTCGCCGGCGCAAAGGCGCGGCGCCCGTTCCATTTGTGCGGTGCGTTCAGTACCTCCACGATGCGTTCGCCCAGCGCCACCGCATTCGTTCCCGGATCGACGAACAGCATCGCGAAGCAGTCGCCGCCCAACCGGAACACCTCCGCTTTCCCGCGCGATAGCGTGATCAGCCGAGCCGCGATTTCGCAAAGGACACTGTCGCCGCCGGCATCGCCCAGACTCGCATGTACAGATTTGAACCGGTCGATATCGAGCACGGTCAGCGTCGCGAATGCGAATTTCGGACCGAGGCGCTCGAGATCGTCGACGAGACTCGTCCTGCCGCGGAGCCCGGTGAGCGTGTCCCGCTCGCGCAGCGGCACCCCGGCCTCGGCCTCCTTGCGCGAGGTGACATCGGCAATAAGACCCAGATAACGCTCGACAGCCGCGCCCGGGCCGAGCGCCGTCGCGCGCAATTCCAGCCAGCACCAGGCCCCCTGTTCGGTCTGCACGCGAAACTCGATACGAAAGGCGAGCCCGCGCTGCCCGCGAAAGCGCTCCATCGCATCGCGAAAGATGTCACGGTCGTCGGGGTGAACACGCGCAAGCCACGCGGCCGACGAAAAGACTTCCGCGCCGTTGTAGAGCCCGAGAAGAGCAGCGCCTTCGGGCGAGAGCTTGACGATTTCCTGTACAGTATCAAATTCGAACATTCCCTGATAGGAGGCACCGATCGCAGCGACCGCCTCGCCATTTTCTTCTGCCGCTTCGCGTCTTGGTTCCCCGGACGTCTCCTGGCGCGAGGGGAGGTTGGCGATCCCCTCGCCCGCCGCGACGGCAAGCCCGAGCAACACGGCGCCGGTTGCGGCGAAGCCGCCGATGATGCCGGGAGCAGCGGCGTTCGACTCCAGACCGCCAAGAGCGAAAGCCGCCGCAGCGGAACTTACGATGGCAAAGGTCGTCGCGGCCGGCGCGGCGACGCGCGCTGCCTGCACGCCCGCAAGTCCCTGATGCACAAGCCAGGTGGCGATGGAAGCGGTTCCAACCACGATTGCCATCTCGGTAAGCAGCATGGCGCCGGGAACTCCGACCGCCGAGAACGCAGAAAAGCCGACGAGGCCGATAGTGGTCCAACGCAGCACTTCGGGTGACCAGCGCTTTTCGAACGGCGCGATGTTGTCGGCAAGCCGGAAACCTGCCGCCAGCGTCAGACCGGCGAGCATTGTCGTGATTCCGTACGGTCCGCCGACGCCGCCAACCCCGATGGCATCGAACATTCCAGCGGATCCGAGCTGTACAAGGAGAAGGCCGAGCAGCACCGCCGACGCCCAGCGTGGCGTGGCGTGGCCGGTCATGACCGCGACTCCGGCCATGATTGCAAGCGACGCCGCAATAAGGCCGGCGATGGCAGCAAAAACGATTTCGGTCTGCGCTTTGTGCGCCGCTATGGCGGATTCGCTCCATGCCAGGACGCGGGGCCGTACGTCGTCGTTTGCGATCCTGATCGCCAGAGCGGCCGACGTGGCTGGCGGAATCGTGACGCGAAACGCGTAGCGGCCGTAGGCGTGCGCGTTTTCGACAGTCACATCGGCGTCAGACGCGGCCACCTGTCGGATCGAGGCGCGGCCGCGGCGTGGCAGAAGGCGAAGCCCTGCATCCGGCGGCTGCTCTGCCAAAAGGATTCGCGTGACCGGACGAACGGCCCGGTTGGCCACGGTCGTCAGGTACCAGCGCGATCCGTCGTCCCCTGAGGATGTGGAAGCATGGTAAGCCGATAGCGAGCCGGTCAGATTGATGACGGGGTCCGCTTGGGAGAAATCGGGATTTTGCGGCGATGCGGCGTGCGCGACCCAGAGGACGCACAACGCCAGCAACACACAGGCAACCAGCGAGCGCCGGAACGGAACGGGAGAAAATGCGGCGCCGCCGCTCAAGCGGGCTGTACGTCTTCGGCGAGAAGAGCAAACAGCATGTGGTCCTGCCACTCCCCGTTGATCTGCAGATAGCGCCGCGCGAGCCCTTCCTGACGGAAACCTACCTTGGCGAGCAGGTTGCGCGAAGGTTCGTTCGCTGGAAGGCAGGCGGCCTCGATCCGGTGCAAACCAAGGGTACGAAAGATGAAGGGAATCAGTGCGCGCACGGCATCAAACATATACCCCTGCCGCGCAAAGCGCTCCCCCACCCAATAGCCAAGCGAGCAACATTGGGTGACACCCCGGCGCACATTGGAAAGCGTGCAGCCGCCGAGGAGTTCATTGTCGGATCCGCGGAATACGAAAAAGGCGTAGGCCGAATCTTCCCGCGATTCTCTCTGGTAGCGCTTGAGACGGCGGCGGAACGCGCCCTTGCTCAACTCATCGGTCGCCCAGGCGGGCTCCCATGGTGCGAGAAAAGTTCGACTGTCGCCGCGCAATCGCGACCATGCCACGAAGTCGGAAACGCGCGGATAGCGAAGATACACGCCGTTCCCGTTGATGACGGGCTGCTGACCGCCCGGGAACATCAGTCCCCGCATGAAGCCCATGCGACTGACGCTCATTCGGCGGCATGCGCAGCAGGGCTGAAACGCCCCGCGAATCTTTCGTAGCTCTCCAGCTTCTCAACCGGTCCAAGCGCGGCGAATGCCGGCCTCCTCGTGGTCATCAGCCGCTCGCCAAACTGCCGGACGGCGCCGACGCCGACCGCGTCGAGTTTCTGTTTGATTTCGTCGATCGGAACTACCCGGCCATACGCAAAGAGATGGGCCGCGATCTGCTCGGCGCGCGCAGAGGGACGCTCGAGGCCCATGAGCAAACCGGATCGGAGCTGAGCCTTGGCGCGTGCGACCTCCTCGGCATTCGCCGTTTGCGCCAGCAAGGCGATCTGTTCGACAACCAACCCGGAAATCTCCTCGGCCTCGTTTTGGCCCGTGCCGGCATAAACGCCAACCATGCCGCTATCGACGAACGAGTTCGCGAAAGCATAAATCGAATAGCAGAGACCACGTCTTTCGCGAATCTCCTGAAAGAGGCGGGACGACATCCCGCCGCCGAGCGCCGTTGCGAAGACCTGCGCGGCGAAAAGCGCATCATCGCCACTGGGAACACCCGGAAAAGCCCAGGCGACATGTACCTGCTCGAGTTCTTCCCGGTGCCGTATGTCGCTGCCGACGAACTGCGCCGGCACGCTTTTCGGTGCGTCGCCGAAAAGCAAATCGCCAAAATGGCGTACGGCGAGCTCAACCATGGCAGCGTGATCGACCGCGCCGGACGCAATCAGCGTCATGCCGCCGGCGCGATAATTCGCATCCATGTACTGATCGAGATGGGCGCGCGTGAAGGCACTGACGGTCCGCTCATCGCCCAGAATCGGCCGACCCATAGGCTGGTCCGGATAGACCGCCTCCTGCAGGTAGTCAAAAATGATGTCGTCCGGCGTGTCGTGCGCCTGTCCGATCTCCTGCAGCACGACGTGGCGCTCGCGTTCGAGCTCAGCGGCATCGAAAGTCGGGTGCGTGAGAATGTCGGCGAGAATGTCTACCGCCAGCGGAACGTCCGCCTTCAGCACACGGGCATGAAAGGCCGTCTGTTCCCGGCTCGTATAGGCGTTGAG
>Ga0070731_10000821_pt1 | contig 36951 bp, 36 predicted proteins | sample Coa_R1_2_FD_66448 | JGI IMG/M metagenome (GOLD analysis project Ga0070731, IMG submission 66448) | Surface soil microbial communities from Centralia Pennsylvania, which are recovering from an underground coalmine fire - Coalmine... | ecosystem: Environmental > Terrestrial > Soil > Unclassified ...
ACATCGGGTTCGTCTTCCAGTCCTTCAACCTGCTGCCGACGCTGACCGCGGCCGAGAACACCGCCATTCCCCTCCTGCTCAAGGGCGTGCCCCGGAAGGAGGCGATCCGGAAGGCGTCGGAGGTCCTCGAGCGGGTGGGCCTGAGCGGCCGGGGCCGCTCGATTCCCGCCCAGCTCTCGGGCGGCCAGCAGCAGCGCGTCGCGATCGCCCGGTCTCTCGTCCATAATCCCCGCCTCATCGTCTGCGACGAGCCGACCAGCGCGCTCGACCATCAGACCGGCCACAAGGTGCTGGAGCTGTTCCGCGAAGTCGCGATGGGCGACGGCCGGTCGTTGATCATCGTCACGCACGACTCGCGCATCTTCTCCTTCGCCGACCGCATCGCGACGATGGATGACGGCCGCATCCTCGAAGTCTCGAAACCTCCCGTGGAAACCCATTGAGGTGAGCCGATGATCCGCATCCTCCTGCTCCCGCTGCTCGCCCTGGCGGGCGGCGCCTTCGCGGTGATCACCGTGGCCGCCGGCAGCCAGCCGGCCCCGATCGCCCCTCCGGTCGCGGATCCCTCGCGGCCTCCCTTCGACACCTATATCGCCGGCTCGGGCATCCTCGAGGCGATGAACAAGAATGTGGCCATCGGCGCGCCGCTGTCGCGGCTGGTCCTGGAGGTAAACGTCCAGGTCGGCGACGAGGTCGCCGCGGGCGCTCCGTTGTTCCGGCTCGACGACCGCGACGCGAAGGCCGAGCTGGCCGTCCGAAAATCGGCCGTCGGCGCCGCCCGGGCCAAGCTCGACCGCCTGAAGTCGGCGCCGCGCCTGGAAGAGATCCCGCCGGCCGAGGCCCGCGTCGCCGCGGCCGAGGCCCAGCTCGCCGACCTGAGGAACCAGGTCACGCTCTGGGAAAGCGTGGCGGACAAACGGGCCGTGACGGTCGAGGATCTCCAGCGCCGCAAGTTCGCCGTACAGGCGCAGGAGGCCCGGCTGGCCGAATCGAAAGCGAGCCTGGTCCTGCTCAAGGCCGGATCCTGGAAGCCGGACATCGACGTCGCCGAGGCGGACCTCGCAAACGCCGAGGCGCAGGCCGCCCAGACCGAGACGGAGCTCTCCAGGCTGACGGTTCGGGCGCCCTCCAAGGGCGAGGTGCTCCAGGTCAACGTCCGCGCGGGCGAATTCGCCCCGGCCGGAGCCCTGCAGACTCCCCTGATGCTCTTCGGCCCGCTCGATCGGATCCATCTTCGGGTGGACGTGGACGAGAACGATGCCTGGCGCTTCCGTAAGGACGCCTCCGCGGTGGCGTTCGTCCGGGGCAACCGCGAGCTGAAAACCGCGCTGAGATTCGAGTGCGTCGAGCCCTACGTCATCCCGAAGCGCTCGCTGACGGGCGATTCGACGGAGCGCGTGGACACCCGCGTGATGCAGGCCGTCTACAGCTTCGAGCGCGGCAAGCTGCCGGTCTACGTCGGTCAGCAGATGGACGTCTTCATCGACGTGAAGACCGGAGCCAAACCGTGAGGCGCCTCCTGGGAGTCGCCCTCCTGGCCGCCTCCGGTTGCGCGGTGGGTCCGGACTACGAGCGCCCGAAGACCGACGTCCCCCCGACGTGGGGAGAGGTCGCCGACACGTCGGCGGCCGAGCTGTCGGCGTGGTGGACGCTCTTCCACGATGATTCCCTGAACAGCCTGATCGACCGGGCGGTGAAGGCGAATCTCGATCTCCGGATCGCGGCGGGCCGCGTCCATGAGGCGCGGGCCGAACTGGGCGTCGTTCTGGGCGGGTTGTTCCCGGAAGTGGATCTGGACGGATCCTACGCGAAGAGCCGGTTGAGCCCGAACGGACAGCCGTTTCCGGTGCCCAGCCTTTATCAGAGTCACTACACCGCCGGCGCTGCGGCCTCCTGGGAGATCGACCTCTTCGGATCCGTGCAGCGCGGCTATGAAGCCGCGACGGCGGACTACGACTCGTGGATCGAAAACCGGCGGAACGTCCTGGTCGTGCTCCTGGGCGACGTCGCCAGGAATTACGTCGGGCTGCGGGGCAACCAGCTGCTCCTCACCGTCCTCCGTCAGAACGTCGTGTCGGCGAAGGACACCGAGGAGATCACGAAGGCCCGGCTCGCCGCCGGCGTGGCGACCTCGCTCGACGTCGTCCGCGCGCAGGCCCTGAGGGCCTCCGCCGAATCGGCGATCCCCCCGGTGGACGCCGCGATCAAGCAGTCGATCCACCGGCTGGGCGTCCTGATCGGGACTCCGCCTGAGACGCTGACCGCGGAGCTGTCGCCCGCGAAGGCGATCCCGACCGCCCCGACCCGGGTCATCGTGGGACTTCCCTCCGAGCTGCTGCGGCGCCGGCCGGACATCCGCCAGGCGGAGCGAAAGCTGGCCGAGGCGACGGCGGCGATCGGGGTGGCGACCGCGGAGCTTTATCCCAGGATCTCGCTGACCGGCTCGTTCGGGCTCGACAGCCTGGGCTCCGCCGATTTTCTCAAGTGGGAGAGCCGGGCGTGGTCCCTGGGGCCGAGCGTCCGCTGGCCCATCTTCGCGGGCGGGCAGATTCGGGCTCAGATCGAGGTGCAGGACGCCCAGCAGGAACAGGCCCTCGCCGCCTACGAGCGGACGGTGCTGACGGCCCTGGAGGAGGTGGAGAATTCCTTGGTGGCCTATCTCCGGGAAGGGGAGCGCCGACGGGCACTCGACGAAGCGGTGGTCGCCAACCGCCAGGCGGTGGACCTGGCGGACGATCTCTACAAGAAGGGCCTGACGAGTTTCATCGATGTCCTCGACGCCCAGCGGGCGCTCTTTCTCGCCCAGGCCGATCAGGCCCGGAGCGTGGCGGAGGTGACGCTCGACCTCGTCGCTCTCTATAAGGCGCTTGGGGGAGGCTGGGAGCCGCGCTCGCCGTGACGTTTTGGCAGACCGTCGGCCGGGGACTCCGGCTGCGCTGCCCTCGCTGCGGCCAGGGGAAGCTGTTCAAGGGCCTGTTCGCGATGGCCGATGCCTGCTCCTCGTGCGGCCTGGATTTCAGGCGCGAGCAGGGGTACTACATCGGCGCGATGTACATCAACTACGGCGCCACCGCGGTGATTCTCCTGGGCGTGAGCCTGCCGCTCATCGGGAAATATCCGCTGCCGACGATCCTTTGGCCCCTGGGCCTCTTCTGTTCGATCTTTCCCATCTGGTTCTTCCGATACTCGCGCAGCCTCTGGCTGGCCCTGGATCTGTACATCATTACGAAGATCCCGAAGTAGACAGGCCCGCCGCTTCCGCGGTATCGTAGTTCCGAGTGAAGAGAACCGCGGCGGCCCTCCTGGCGGTCCTGGCCGGGTGTTCGTCGCCCTCCTCCGGAGCTGCCCCGGACCCCTCGCTCCTCCAGCCCGTCCACGAGGCCGTCTTCGACGTCTATCTCCCGGCGGATTCCCTTCCTCTCGACGAGGTCACGAAGCAGGCCGCCTCCCTGGTGTGCCGGCAGTCCTGGGAGCAATTCCAACGGGACCCCGGCATGCGGACCCTTCTGTGGACGCTCGAACACCGGACCGGCGAGCCGGCGTTCTCGGCGCGCCCGCGGGAGGCCCGGGCGGCGCTCCTCCTGGGGCTCCATCATTCGGAATCGAACGATCAGCGTCGCCTTGCCCAGCAGCTGAGGGTGACGTATCTGTCGACGATCTATGGCGCACCGCTGGGACCGGCGCTCGCGGGGATCCGAGTCCCGCCGGTGGAACACCCCGCGCTGGAGGACTACCTTCGGTCGAAGACCCCCGTCTTCCCGGTGGGGCGGGTGATCTATGATCCCGATCGACACGAGCTGCGTCCGAGGGAGGGAACCTTCGATTATGCGATCGTCGGCAGCGGCCCCGCGGGCTCGGCCCTGGCCTTCCAGCTGCGCGCGAAGGGAAAGTCGGTGATCCTCCTGGAAGCGGGGCCCTTCGTGCTCCCCGGGGCTCTCGAGACGCGGGCGGTTCCGCGACTGATGGAGAGTTCGGGACGGCGAACCTCCTCGGACGGGGGGCTGTTCGTCCGAACCGGCCGCACGGTCGGCGGTGGAACGGCCGTCAATGTCGACCTGGCGTTTGCTCCCACGCTCCCGCTGATCCGGGCCCGGATCGAGGAGTGGCGCGCCCAGGGACGGATCGGAAAGGACGACTTCACCCCGGACGAGGTCGACCGGGCCTACGCCTGGGTGAAAGAAAAAATCGGCACGCGCGTGGTCCCGGAGGGCGAGATCAACGAGAACAACCGCATCCTCTGGGACGGCGCGGCGGGGCTGGGACTTCACCCCAAGCTCTACGATTTGAACACGTTCGCGCCGGGATCGGCTCCGTCTCCGGTGACGGACAAGCGCTCGTCGGTGTCCGGGCTCCTGCTCGAGGCGATGCAGAACGAGACGAATCCCCTGGCCCTGGTCCCCGACGCGACCGTCCGCCGCGTTCGGATCGACGAGCGCGGCGCGCACGGCGTGGAGTTCATCCCGGAACCCGCCTGGAAGGGTCCCGGGGTGATCGCCGATCCGCTGAAGCTGGCCCTGCCGCCCTTCCAGCCGGTCCGCGTGGAGGCGAAGCGGATCGTCCTCTGCGCCGGCGCGCTGGGATCTCCGGTCCTCCTGCTCCGCTCGGGGCTGAAGAATCCGAACATCGGAAGGGGGGTCGTCGCGCATCCCTCGATGCCGGTCATCGGGCGCTTCGACCGGCCGATCAACGTGCTCGAAGGAACGCCGGCCAGCGTGTACGTGGACGACTACGGTCCGGATCGGGGGCTGATCTTCGAGTCGATGTCCGAGGAGCCTCAGTACGGGGCGATCATGATTCCGGGATCCGGGGCGGAGGTCTTCGAGGCGGTCACCGCGTTCTCACGCCTGGGCGGCTTCGGGGTCATGCTCCTCGACCCGCCCCGGGACGAGAACCGGGTCCGGCTGACGCAGGAGGGGGAACCGGAGATCGTCTACTCCCTGGGAGAGGCGGACCGGCGCCGTCTGGCGTTCGGGGTCGCCGAGGCGGTCCGCATCCTGTTCCAGGCCGGGGCGAAGCGGGTCTGGGTGCCGACGCAGCAGACCTTCACGACGCCGAGCGGAGCGCCGCTCGGCCGGTCCTTCTTCGTCGACGCCTCCGAAGCCGAGCTGATCGAGCAGCAGATGGCCTTCCGACCCAACCAGTGCATGATCAGCTCCTCGCATCTCCAGGCGACCAACAAGATGAGTGCCACGCCGGAGACGGGGGTGGTGTCGCCGGGGTTCCGGGTATGGGGCACGGAGAATCTCTTTGTGGTCGACAGCAGCGTGTTTCCGACGTCGATCGGCGCCAATCCCATGCAGAGTCTGTACGCCCTGGGCACAATTGCGGCGGACCGCCTGGAGCCCTGAGCGGTCTTTCCTTGATTCGGCGGCCCGGTTCGGGCATTAGTGAATCCCGTTTCGGATTCCGATTACGAAAAGCGAGCTTCGATGGCCAAGCATCAACACTGGCTGCTCCCCGCCGCGCCGTTCGAGACCTACGCCTCCTACGGCAAGGCCACGGGCGAGCACGCCGTCCCGAAGGCTCGGAAAGCGACCCCCGACGCGATCCTTGCGGAAATCGAAAAATCCGGCCTGCGCGGTCGCGGAGGCGGCGGATTTCCGACCGGCACGAAGTGGGGCACCATCCGGAAGCATCCCTGCGCGAAGCGGACCGTCGTCTGCAACGCCGCCGAGGGCGAGCCGGGCACCTTCAAGGATCGCTGGCTGATCCGCCGCAACCCCTACGCGGTGATCGAGGGCATGCTCATCGCCGCCCACGTGGTGGGGACCCGGGACCTATATATCGCGATCAAGGAGTCCTTCCAGAAGGAGATCGAGCGCCTCGGCCGCGCGGTCGCGGAGCTCAAGGAGGCCGGGCTCCTCGACGGCTTCACCCTGAAGATCGTCCCCGGTCCGGAAGAGTATCTGTTCGGCGAGGAGAAGGCCCTGCTCAGCGTCATCGAGGGCCAGGGTCCCCTTCCGCGGGAGGCCCATTACCCTCCCTATGAGCGCGGTCTCTTCGCGACTCTCGAGTCCCCGAATCCCGCGCTCGTGAACAATGTCGAAACCTTCGCCCACGTCCCCAGCATCATCCGCCACGGGGGGGAGTCGTTCCGGAAGCTGGGCACCAGCGACACTCCCGGCACCCTGCTGTTCACCCTCTCGGGCGATCTCGAGAAGCCCGGGGTCTACGAGGCGGAGGCGGGCATTCCGCTGCGGGAACTGTTCTTCCGCCTGGGCGGCGGTCCCCGAGGCCCCCGCTCGTTCAAGGCCGCGCTCAACGGCGTCGCCGCCAGCCTCATCGGCCCCGAGAAGTTCGAGACCCGGGCGGACTTCGGGTCGCTGCGGATGATCGGCTCCGCCCTCGGATCGGCCGGCTTCACCCTGATCGACGACGAAACCAGCATTCCCCGCGTGACGCAGGCCGTGGCGCGCTTTCTGTACGTCGAATCGTGCAACCAGTGCACGGCGTGCAAACACGGACTCCGGACCGCCTCGGGGGCGATCGACGAGCTCTTCGATCCCAAGACCGCGACGCCGGACGACTACGAGCGCGCGCTCTTTGGCGCCCGCTCCGCGCCTCAGGGCAACCGCTGCTATCTTCCGGTCGGCGGCGCGCAGGTGCTGCCGAGCCTGTTGACGCGCTTCAAGCCGGAGTTCGATGCGCAACTGGCGCGGCCGAAATCCGGACTGCCGCGCTGGCGCCTGCCGAAGATCGCGGATTTCGACGAGGCCCAGAAGAAGTTCCTGATCGACCTGAAACAGGACTCGAAGAATCCCGACTGGACGTACCGAGACCCGCAGCGGTCGACCGCGCGCTTCGCCGTGGCGTCGCCGCAACCCGAAGGCGAGGCCGGCGTCCGCCTGGCTCCCGACGTCTGGGACGAAATCCGGACGATGTCGGAGACGAAAGGGATCGACATGGACCGCCAGGTGAACGAGGCCCTCCGCGAGTGGCTCCGGCGGGATCGGACGTAGTCGGACCGTTGGCCGCGCAGCGGGTGCTCCCCCGGGCGGACGCGTCCGGCCCGCGGGTCGTCGCGCCGCACGGCCTCCTCGAAGCGACGACGGATCCGGGACCTCTCCCCGCGCCGCCGGGCTTGCGACCGCTCAGGCGGAGCGGTGGTGGGCGGGCGATGCGGCCCGGTTCTCGACCTGCGAGCGGAACAGGGAGTGCTCATCGGAGAGCATGAAGGAGAGCACGCAGACCCAGATCGCCGGCAGCAGGAGGTGATAGCTGCCGGTCATTTCGCTGACGATGATCAGGGTGGAGAAGGGCGTTTTGGCCGCCGCCGCGAAGAAGCCTCCCATCCCCAGGATCACGTAACTGGCGGGGTGGGGGACCAGGCTTGGCCACGCGCGATGGAACAGGATTCCCAGGGCCCCCCCGCCGCAGCCGCCGATCACCATGGACGGACCGAACACGCCCCCCGAGCCGCCGCTCCCGATCGTCAGACTGGTGGTCAGGATTTTCCCAAGAGCGATGATCAGCAGGATGCCGGCGGTCGTGGAGCCGTCGCCGTCCATCGCGCGTTGAAGAGCGTTGTAGCCGAAGGACAACACCGCCAAGGCGTCGTTCTCCCTGCCGGTCATGTAATACAGGCCCACGCCGATCCCGCCGGTGAGGAAGGCGCCCAGGGCCGGCTTGACGAAGGGGGGAATGCGCAGCTTGTGGAAGAGGTCCGCGAAGCCGTAGAAGGTGCGGGTGTACAGGCCGGCGAGGACGACCATCGCCAGCGCCAGGACCAGGTAGGGAAGCAGCTCGAGGGGATTGCTGAAGACCAGATCGGGCGTGGAGAAGAGGGGTTTCCAGCCGAAGACCATCCCGAAGGTGCAGTAGGAAATCACGCTGGCGATGCCCGCCGGAATCACGACTTCCGATTCGAATTCCGGCGACCAGTAGAGGACTTCCGCGGCGAAGAGCGCGCCCGCCAGGGGGGCCCGAAAGATCGCGGCGACCCCCGCGCCGACGCCGGCCGCCATCAGGACCCGGCGTTCGGCTGGAGCGAGCCGGAGCAGGACCGCCAGCGTCGAGCCGATGCCCGCGCCGATCTGCGCGATCGGCCCCTCGCGGCCCCCGGAGCCGCCGCTGCCGATCGTCAATGCGCTGGCGATCGTCTTGATCAGGGGCACGCGGGTCCGGATCAGGCCGTCGTGCTCATGGTAGGCCTTGATGGCGGCGTCGGTTCCATGGCCCTCGGCCTCCGGCGCAAACCTCCAGACGAAGAGACCGCTCAGCAAACCGCCGGCGGCGGGGATGAGGAGCAGCAGCCAGGGGATGAAGTCGTGTCGGGGAATCACCGGCCAGCTGATCTGAGCTTCTCCGCCGGGATGGGGCTCCGGCCAGTACCCCGCGCCGCCGCCGAGGGCGAGGCGGACGGCGACGACCGTCGCGGTGTAGAAGACCACCGCGCCGATGCCGGTCGCGGCGCCGACGAGGACAGACAGCAGCATGAGCCGGATCTGGCGTCGCTGGCGCTTCCGAGCGATGAAGAGGAATTCCGGGATCCAGCTCTTGGGAGGGCTCGCGGGTCCTCGGCGCGTCGTCTGATCGGCCATCCCCCCTCCTAGTCGATGGCCTGCCTCAGGCTCGCGACAAAGCGCTCGACGTCTTTGGCGCTCCCCCCGTTCTCGACCAGCTTGAGCAGGGCGCTGGCGACGATGATCCCGTCGGCGACTTCGGCGATGCGCGCCGCATCCTCGGGCGTCGAGATGCCGAATCCGACGAAGAGGGGATGCTTGGTGAGCCGGCGCACGCGCCGGACGAAGGAGGGGACGTCCGTCTGGATTTTCGACCCCGTCACGCCCTTCAGCGACACGATGTAGATCCAGCTCCGGCTGAGGCGGTCGATCAGCCGGATCCGCTCGTCCGTGCACGTGGGGGAGATCAGGAAGATGTTGGGCACGCCGCTCGAGGACGAGGCGGCACTGATCGGCTCGGCCTCCTCGGGAGGCACGTCCGGGACGATGACGGCCCGGACGCCCGCCTTGGCCGCACGGTCGAAGAACTTCTGCTCCCCATACTGCATCACGGGATTGATGTAGGTCATGAGGTTGAGCGGGGCCGCCCGGAAGGTCTCGGCGATGCCGAACACGTCGTCGAGGGTGATCCCGCCCACGAGCGCCTTGTAGGAGGTCGCCTGAATGACGGGTCCGTCGGCGAGGGGGTCGCTGAACGGGATGCCCAGTTCGATTTCGTCTCCGCCCCCGGCGGCGCAGGCGTGGAGCAGCTCGACGCAGCCCGACCGGGTCGGGTAGCCCGCGGTGACGAAGGGCAGCAGCAGCTTTCGCATCAGGCCCGGCCGCCTTTTTCCTTGTCGTAGTCCTGAATGATGCCGATATCCTTGTCGCCTCGACCGGAGATATTGACGACGAGGATCTGGCCCTTCTTCATCGTGGGCGCCAGGATCTCCGCGAAGGCGACCGCATGCGAGGACTCGAGCGCGGGCATGATGCCTTCTTCCCGGGTGAGGCGGTGGAACGCCGCGACCGCCTCGTCGTCGGTCGCGGCGACGTATGTCACCCGGCCGGCGTCCTTGAGCGCCGCGTGTTCGGGGCCGACGCCGGGATAATCGAGTCCGGCCGAGATCGAGTGCGTCGGAATCACCTGGCCATCCTTGTCCTGGAGCAGGTAGCTGAGGGAGCCGTGGAGGACCCCGGGGCGGCCGCCGCTGATCGTGGCGGAATGCATCGGGGTGTCTAGACCGTGGCCGCCGGCTTCGACGCCGTAGAGCTTGACCTTCTTCTCGCGGATGAAGTCGTAGAAGATGCCGATCGCGTTGGAGCCGCCCCCGACGCACGCGACGACGGCATCGGGCAGCTTCGGTTTCAGCTGGGCGCGCACTTCCTTGCCGATGATGGATTGAAAGTCGCGGACCATCCTGGGGTACGGGTGCGGGCCGACGACCGACCCGATGATGTAGTGCGTCGTGTCGACATTCGTCACCCAGTCCCGGATCGCCTCGTTGCAGGCGTCCTTCAGGGTCTTCGTCCCGCTCGTCACCGGGACCACCGTGGCGCCCAGGAGTTTCATGCGGTAGACGTTGAGGGCCTGGCGCCGGGTATCCTCTTCGCCCATGTAGACGATGCACTCGAGGCCGAAGAGGGCGCAGACGGTCGCGGTGGCGACGCCGTGCTGACCAGCGCCGGTCTCGGCGATGATGCGCTTCTTCCCGAGACGTTTGGCCAGCAGCACCTGCCCGAGCACGTTGTTCAGCTTGTGAGATCCCGTGTGGTTCAGGTCTTCGCGCTTGAGGTAGATGCTCGGCCGTCCGATCCGCCGGCTCCAGCGCTCGGCGAGGAAGAGCGGGGTGGGGCGGCCCGCGAAGTCGTCGTTATAGTGCCGGAACTCCTTCCAGAACGACGGGTCCTTCCGGGCTTTGGCGTAGGCCTGTTCGAGTTCCGAGCACGCGGCCATCAGCGTGTCGGGCACGAAGCGGCCGCCGTAGGGGCCGAATTTGCCTTTTTCGTTCGGGTAGGACCAGTTCACGCGCGGCTCTTATCGTGTCTTGATTTTGATGCGGGTCGATTCCTTGTGCGCCTCGCGCGCCGACTGGATGAAATCCCGGACCTTCGAGCGGTCCTTGACGCCGGGGGCTTTCTCGGTCGCGCTGCAGACGTCGACTCCCCAGGGCCGGACCTTGTGGATCATCTCGCCGACGGTGTCGGCGGTCAGCTTGCCCGCGAGAAGCACTTTGCCGTGGCGCTTGGCGAGAATGGCCCATTCGGGATCGACCTGGGCGCGGACCCCCGCGCCGCCCCCCTTGGGAAGGTCCAGGAGGAAGGCAAAGGCGTCGAACTTCTTGAGCTTGTTGAGGGATCCGTCGTTGAACGTGTCGAAGGTCTTGATGACCGGGGCGCCGAGCTCCTTGCAGAAACGGATCGATTCGTCTCCGTGAAGCTGGGCGATCTTGATGCCGGTCGTGTCGAGTATCCGACGGACTTCCTCGAGGGTCTGGTTCATGAAGACCCCCACGGGCTCGACTCCCTTGGGGAGGGTCCAGAGGATGTCCTGGGCGGTCTTGACCTCGACCTTGCGGGCGGACTTGGCGAAGATGATGCCGATGTAGTCCGCGCCTTCGGAGGCCGCAATCACCGCGTCCTCGGGGCGGGTGATCCCGCAGATTTTGATCTTCAGCATGGGGCTGTGGATTCTAAGCCCGTGGGGGGGCCCGGCGCAAGGGTGATCCCGAATCTCCGGGCCCCGGCCGCCGGCCCGGAAAGCCCGGTCGACGGACGGCTACAAGCGCTTGAGGCGGAGATCTTTAAACTGGATCCGCATGGGCTCCGGGATGATGGGCATGGCGAGAACGCCTTCGGCGGCGGCGTGGTCCCGGTCCTTGTCGACCAGCTCGCACATCTTCCGGCCGTTGATCTCCGTCACGAGATGGGCGCCCTGGGCGAGGATCCGGTAGTCGGTCCATTCGGCGAGATTGATGCCCTTGGCCAGTTCGACCGGATCGCCAAACGAGGTGACGGTCTTCTTTCCGTCCTCGTCGATGACGTTGCTTTCGCCGCGGGCGGCGAGAGACTTGCGGGGGCCGTATTCGTCCCAGATGCCGCCCAAGAAGGCGCCGGTCATCGCGATGTCGGCCTGGTATCCCCAGACGAGGCCTTTGTCCTTGACGACGCTGCGGAACTGCATCCCCGAGTTGGCCTTGGCGCCGGTCACGCGGAACTTGAAGCGGAGGTCGAAGTCGCGGACGCGGCCGCCCTGCCAGACGATGAACTGGTTGTAGGGAGGCAGGTGCTTCGGGGTCGCCTCGCCGGTGATGGCGCCGTCCTGGACGGAGAAGAAGGTCATGTCCGGCGCGGACCAGCCCGTCAGGGTCTTCCCGTCGAAGATTTCGACGAAGCCGTCGGCGTCCTGAACAGGGACATTGCCGCAGCCGACCAGGAGGAGGAGGAGGGGGAAGAATGTTCTCATGACGGGTTAGGATAGCAAGTCGGGAGCGTAAGATCTAAGAAACCGCGGCGGCGCCAGCGGCGCCGGGGCGGGAAGAACAGAAGGGAGATCGCGATGCTCAAGCAAATCCTGGTGATGCTGGCGCTGGTCCTGTCGGCGCCGGAGGCGGTGTCGCTGTTCGACGGCAAGTCGCTCGAGGGCTGGGAAGGCGACGAGAAGGTGTGGAAGGTGGCGGACGGGACGATCGTCGGCGGTTCGCTCGAGGGGAACAAGCAGAACGAGTTTCTGACGACGAAGAAATCCTACAAGGACTTCGTCCTGAAGCTCGAGTATAAGCTGATCGGGACGGAAGGCTTCATCAACAGCGGGGTGCAGATCCGGAGCCGCCGAACCCAGAAGCCGCCGAACGAGATGAAGGGATACCAGGCGGATATCGGGAAAGGGTACACCGGGAGCCTCTATGACGAGTCGCGCCGCAACAAGACGCTGATCAAGCCCGAAGCCGGCCTGATCGAAAAGACCGAAAAGATGGGCGACTGGAACACGTACGAAATCCGCTGCGAGGGTCCGCGGGTGGTGCTGACGCTGAACGGGACCCAGACGATCGACTACACGGAAGAGGACAAGACGCTGGAGCAGGAGGGGTTGATCGGCCTGCAGATCCACGGCGGCGCCAAGTCGCAGGTATTCTTCCGGAATATCACGATCGAAGAGCTGGGAGAGAAGAAATAAAGCGTCGGGTCGGCGCCGGGGAACCCGGCCTCCCGGGGGGATCCGGTCCATCCGTCGGGGAGGGACCAGGGCAGGGGATCCGCCGCCACTCGGGGAGGGGGCCCCGGACGGAGGCCCTCGGTCGCCCCGCGGGGGAGCGGGGGACGGCTCCCCGTCGAAGGCTCGGCCGGAGCTACGGCCCCAAGCCCTTGTGCTTGAGCCAGTCTTGAATGGCGGAGATGCTCGATTTGAACGCGAGCTGGTCCCAGGGCACGTCGCCCGGCGTGACCATCTTGGCATCGCTGCAGTCGTCGTCGGCCTTCAGCGTGCCTCCCAGGATCGTTGCCCGATAGACGACCACCACGATCGCGCCGCCATAGAAGTTGTCCGGATAGGAATAGGTTCCCAAGTGCCCGTCGAGCCTGACGTCGAGCCCCGTCTCCTCCTTGGTCTCCCGAAGGGCCGCTTGCTCGGTCGTCTCGTCGATCTCCATGAAGCCGCAGGGAAAACTCCAAAACCCCTTGCGGGGGTCGATGCCGCGCTCGATCAGCGCGAAGCGGCCGTCGATCTCGGCGATGGTCCCGCAGGCGACCTTGGGGTCAAGATAGTGGACGAAAGAGCAGGTCGCGCAGACGTGCCGGGGGCGCGAATCGCCCGCCGGAACCGCCTTCGACATCGGCGCCCCGCAGCGCGAGCAGAACTTCGGGTCGAGGATGGGAGCCATTACTGGGTCGCCGCCGCGAGCTGGTCGAGCTTTTCCTTCGCCGCGCCCGAATCGAGCGCCTCCGCGGCCTTGTCGGCCCCTTCCTTCGGGCTTTTCGCCTGGCCCGCCGCCACGAGCGCGATCGCGGCGTTCAGAACGACGATGTCCCGCTTCGGACTCTTCTTGCCGGCGAAGATCGCCCTGGCGATCGCGACGTTGTCCGCCAGGAGCCCCCCCACGAGGTCCTGAGGCTTCGCCGTCGGAAGGCCGACCGTGTCGGGACCGATCGAGCATTCGTTGAGCTTTCCCCCGTGAACGTCGATGGCGCGGTTCCAGCCGGTCGTCGAAAGCTCGTCCAGGCCGCCATGGCCGTGGAACGTGAACGCCCGGGTCACGCCGAGCGCGAGCAGCACCTGTGCGATCGGCTTGACGAGGTCGGGGGAATAGAGGCCGATGACCTGGACGTTCGCTCCTGCCGGATTGCAGATCGGGCCCAGGAGGTTGAAGATCGTCCGGAAGCCCAGCTCCTTGCGCACGGGTCCCGCATGCTTCATCGCGGGGTGAAACGTCGGGGCGTGCAGATAGGCGATCCCCACCTCGCGCAGGATCGTCTCGAGTTTCTCCTTGGGGTTCTCGATCTTCACGCCGAGTCCTTCCAGGAGGTCGGCGCTGCCGCATTTCGAGCTCGCGGCGCGGTTGCCGTGCTTGGCGACCTTGACCCCGCAGGCCGCCACCACGAACGCGGCGACCGTCGAGATGTTGAAGGTTCCGAGTCCATCACCGCCGGTGCCGCAGGTGTCGAGGACGACGCCGGGGCCGGCGTCGACCTTGACGGAGCGCTGGCGCATCGCGCGGGCGCAGCCGGCGATCTCGTCGACCGTTTCGCCCTTCATCCGCAGCGCCGTGAGGAAGGCGGCGATCTGGGCGGGCGTGGCCGTCCCGTCCATGATTTCGCCCATCGCGGCGGCCGCCTCGTCGGCCGACAGCGATTGCGCCAGGGCGAGTCGGGACAGCGCGTCCTTGATCATGCCGCGATTCTACTAGATTTTGCTTGTCTCGGAAAAGCCACCTCGCTATCTATTAGCCCCCATGCCCGAACCGACGGGGCCTCTCGACGAATACGAGGCCGAAAAGTTCCTGAACAGCCCGAAGACGCGCCGGATGCTGAAGAAGCTTCCGCCCACCCTGCAGCCGGAGCTGGAGGCGCTGCAGGACTTCGAGCGGCACCCCCTCTACCGGAAGGCGCTTCGCTTCGGCACTTACGTCCACCGCGTGTCGCGCCTCTACCGCCCGCGGCGGCGGAAGCGGGATCCCAAGCCGGTCGACGAACTGGTCCTGAACGCGTACATGACGGGAGCCATGATCGCCGCCGGGGTGGGCCGCCTCGATGAGGCGGAGATCGGGTTTTCGATCGCCTACCTGAAGCGCGCCCTGCGCGCCACCCACCTCGCCCTGCAGGCGCTCCATGACATCCGCGCCGCCCAGCACTTTCCCGAGAAGGGCGCCGACCATGTGACCCGCAAGCTCATCTCCCTGCGGGACGACATCGTTTCCGAGGTCATGGCGCTACGGCTGGAATGGCGTCAGAAGTTCGCGCATTGATCCCTGCGACTCGAGGAAACCAGGCAGCCCCCCGACGAGCTCCTCGTATCCGAATTCCCGTTCCAAGTCGCCCGTTCGGAAGTCTCTGTTCCGGGGATGGGGGCCTCTGTGGATTATTGTTTGTGTCTCCCCTGGCTTTGTGGTGAATTCGTAACCGCATGACGCGCATCCTGGGCGGAACGGCGCTGGGACTGGCGGCGGCCGCGATCGCTTCGGGCGGTTCGTGGGTCCACTTCCTGTGGTCGGCCCCGCTCATCGTCGCGGCGGCCTTCCTGGTCGCGTGGGGCGCGGAGGCCCTGCAGTTCATGGTCTCGCAGGGCCTGGCCCTGGCGATGCTGGCGTGGCTGCAGACCCTGCCCGAATTCGCCGTCGAGGCGGACATCGCGTGGAACGCCGCGCGGCAGACGAAAGGCTACAGCGACGCCCTCGTGACCGCGAATTTCACCGGCTCGATCCGGCTGCTCATGGGCTTTGGGATGCCGACGGTCTACTTCATCCGGGCCTGGAAGAACCGGAAGAACCAGGCCGCCGAGCCGGCCATCCGCATGGATCCCTTCCATTCGGTGGAGATCGTGTCCCTCTTTCCGCCCACGGTCTATTTCTTCTTCATCGTCTACCGCGGCCGCTTGGACCTGCTGGACTCGGTCGTCCTGCTCGGCTTTTACATCATGTACATGTGGCTGCTTCTCAGGATGCCGCCGGAAGTGGAAAACGAGTCCGTGGACGACCTGCCGCTGATCGCGCGGATCGTGCTGAAGCGGGGAAAGATCGGCCGCCTGATCGGCGTGGCCTCCATCTTTAGCGGGGGCGGGGCGATCCTTTATCTCTGCGTCCACCCCTTCGTGAACAGCCTCCAGGATCTCGCCGCCCTGGTCGGCATTTCCGGCTATTTCTTCATCCAGTGGATCGCCCCGTTCATGTCGGAGTTTCCCGAGAAGGTGAGCGCCTACGGCTGGGCGATGAAGGAGGGCAAGGCCAAGATGGGCCTCATGAACTTCCTGTCGTCGAACATCAACCAGATGACCATGCTCGTGGCGATGATCCCCATCGTCTACGCCGTATCCTCGAGGAAGTGGATCGCGCCGATCCTCCTGACGGGGGACCAGAAGGAGGAGGTGCTGCTGACCGCCAGCCAGGCGGCCCTCTGCATGGTCCTCCTCTTCAACATGAAGTTCGAGCGGTGGGAGGCCATCGGGATGTTCGTGCTGTGGATCCTCCAGTTCACGTCGATGCTCTGGGAGGACACCCTGGGCATGCAGGCCCACGCCGTGCGGCACTACAGCATCTTCGCGAATCTCGGGTGGACCGCGCTGGAGATCTTCCTCGCCCTGATCAAGATCCGGCATTGGGAGTTCCCCTTCCGGATCGGCGCGCGGCGGGATGCGGCGGCGCCCCCCGTGGGGCCCCCTTGACAACCCAAAGTTGACGGGGACATAATCCTCGCGGACATGGCCGGAAAAAAGCCCCAGAAAAAAAAACGGAACGCGGTCCCCCAACCCCCGGCCTCGGCGGCGTCCCCGGCGTCCGACGGCGGATGGGATGCCCCTCCCGCGCCCCCATCGACGAGGAAGGTGCCTCGGAAGGCCGCCCTCGATCTGGCCCCCCTCGGAGCGTCCCGGGACCCCGGCGCCGGTCCGGCCCAGGAGGGCGGCCAGGTCCGCCCCAAGCCCGCGACCAGGTCCCAGAAGGTTCCCAGGGGCAAACCCGTCGTCATCGTCGAATCCCCCGCCAAGGCGAAGACCATCAACAAGATCCTCGGGACCGGGTTCGTCGTCAGGGCCTGCATGGGCCACATCCGGGATCTTCCCGAGCGGGCCTTCGGGATCAAGGTCGAGAACGACTTCCAGCCGACCTACCAGACGATCAAGGGCAAGACGAAGATCGTGTCCGAGCTGAAGCACCTCACCCAGCAGGCGGAAACGGTCTACCTGGCTCCGGACCCGGATCGCGAAGGCGAGGCGATCGCCTGGCACCTGGTGGAGGCCCTCCAGATTCCCAAGGACCGGGCCAGACGGGTCACGTTCAACGAGATCACCCAGCGCGGCGTCCTCGAGGCGTTCAAGCATCCCGGCGACATCTCCATGCCCCGGGTGAACGCCCAGCAGGCGCGGCGCTTCCTGGACCGGATCGTGGGCTACAAGCTGTCGCCCCTGCTCTGGAAGAAGGTCGGCCGGGGCCTCTCGGCCGGCCGCGTGCAGTCGGTGGCGGTGCGCCTGATCGTCGAGCGCGAGCGCGAGATCCAGGCGTTCAAGCCCGAAGAATACTGGAGGATCGTCGCGACGCTCGACCAGAACGGCGCGGTCTTCTCCGCCACCCTGACGAAGCTCGAGGGGAAGGAGATCGGCCTGGCGAGTGAGTCGACCCCGAACCGCCCCTACCTCCAGGTGTCGAGCGCCGAGCAGTCCAAACCGCTGGTCGAGGAGCTGAAGAGGCAGGTGTTCGAAATCGTGGAGGTCCGCCAGAGGGAGCGGCAGGAGCCGCCGCCGCCTCCCTTCACGACGAGCCTCCTGCAACAGCAGGCCTCGACGCAACTGCACTACTCGGCCAAGCGGACGATGACGGTCGCGCAGCAGCTCTACGAAGGCGTCGAACTGGGCTCGGACGGCGCGATCGGCCTCATCACGTACATGCGCACGGACTCGTTCCGCATCGCCGGCGAGGCGCTGTCGGAAGTGCGGGAGTTGATCCGCGCGGACTTCGGGGCGGCCTATGTCCCGGAGAGGCCGGTCGTGCGCGCCGCTCGGAAGGGAGCCCAGGAGGCCCACGAAGCGATCCGTCCGACCTACGTGTCGCGGAACCCCGACGCGATCAAGCCGTATTTGACCGAGGAGCAGTACCGCCTGTACCGGTTGATCTGGCGCCGCTTCGTCGCCTGCCAGATGAAACCCGCCCGGTACTTGCTGACCGAAGCGGAGCTCCGGGCGGGGCGGGCGACGTTCGCCGCGAAGGGCCGGGAGCTCCAGTTCGACGGGTTCACGGCGCTCCTGGGCCATGCGCTCGGCAAGGACGAGCAGATCCTGCCGCCGCTGTCGGCGGGCGATCGGCCGGCGCTGAAGAATCTGGTCGGGAAGCAGCAGTTCACCGAGCCGCCGGCCCGGTACACGGAGGCGTCGCTGGTGAAGGCCCTCGAGCGGAACGGCATCGGCCGACCGAGCACGTACGCGCCCATCCTCTCGACGATCCAGGAGCGCGGCTATGTGCGCAACGAGGAACGGAAGCTCCATCCGACGGAGCTGGGCATGCTGATCGTCGACAAGTTGGTGAAACACTTCAACGAGATCATGGAACCGGGCTTCACGGCCAAGATGGAGAAGGATCTCGACGAGATCGAGGACGGCGGACGGAAGTGGACCGAAGTCCTCCGGGACTTCAACGACCCCTTCATGAAGGGGCTCAACAAGGCCAAGGAGGAGATGGAGAGCGAGAAAGGCCAGGAGGCCCCGGGCATCGTCTGCGAGAAGTGCGGCAAGCCGATGATGATCCGGTGGAACAAGTACGGCCGCTTCCTGGGCTGCGCGGGCTATCCCGAATGCCGGAGCACGAAATCGCAGCCGTCGGAGGAGGCGAAGGGCGAGCGGTGCGATCTCTGCCAGGCCCCGATGGCGATCAAGTCGGGCCGGCGGGGACGCTTCCTGGCCTGCTCGACATATCCGGACTGCCGGGGAACCAAGTCGCTGCCTCGAGGAAACCGGCGGCTGGAAATTCCCAAGGACTGGAAAGAGGCTTGCGAGAAGTGCGGCAAGCCCTTCCGGATCCGGTACGGGCGTCGGGGCGGGTTCATCGCCTGCGCCGGCTTCCCCGACTGCAAGAATACCCGGCGATTTCCGAAAGACTGGTACAAGGATATCCCGATGGGTGGTGAAGGGGCCTCCGCCCTGTCGTCCCCGAGTTCGGAGGATGGGGCCGAATCGCCGGAATCCGAAAGCAGCGATGCTCCGGAGTAGCGTCGTCTCGGCGCCGGACGCGCCGTCCTGGAGCGCAGAATGATTCCCTCCTTCCTGGTGACCGGGACCGACACGGGGGTCGGCAAGACTCTCGTCAGCGGCGCCTTGGCGGCGGAACTGGCGCGTCGGCATCTTCCGGTGGGGGTCATGAAGCCCTTCGCCACCGGTGCCCGATCCGTTCGGGGCCGTCTCGTCTCCGAGGACGCCCGGTTCCTGAAGGCCGCGGCCGGGGTCGACGATCCCCTCGACCTGATCAATCCGATCTGCTTGAAACCCCCGCTGGCTCCGTCGATGGCCGCCGAGGTCGCCCGGAAGCCCATTGATCTGGACAAGGTCTGGTCCGCCTACACCACCCTCTGCGCCCGGCACTCGACCCTGATCCTCGAAGGAGTGGGGGGGCTGTTGGTCCCACTGCTCCCGGGGTTAACAGTCGCCGACCTGGCCCAGAAGATGCGGCTCCCCCTGCTGATCGTCACCCGGCCCTCCCTAGGAACCCTCAATCACACGGCCCTGACGGTCCATGTGGCCCGATCCTATGGCCTGTCAATCCTCGGACTGGTGGTCAATGCGTCTCAGCCGGCGCGGAGAGGCCTCGCCGAGCGGCTCAACCCCGGCGCCCTCGAACGGTTCACCCGGGTACCAGTCCTGGGGGAAGTCCCGTATTTCGGCCCTCGTCTCGCCCGGACCCTTCGTCATCCGGTCTTCCGGCGCATCGTCGATCGCCTCGACTCCTGACCTCGGCCGGCCATCGGCCCGGACCTGCCGACGATGACGCCCCCGATCCTTGGCGGGGATGCGGCCCCGACCGACGTCGTCGCCGCGCACCCCCCCTCCCGTCCCGGGGGGGCCCTGTTCCTCTCAATAGATTTGGCGTTCTTGCCGATCTATAGTGCAGGTGACAGAAGGAGTCCGCCCATGAAATCCCTTGCCCTCGTCTTCGCGACCCTGACGGCTTCCGCGGCGGCCTACGCGGACGACGAGGTCGGCCTCCCGGTAACGATGAGCCTGGAGGACGAGCCCCGGGAGCGGCAGGACGTCGAGAACGACCGGCAGCGGCCCGACGATCTCGGATCGCTGACGCCGATGGAGTTTTTCTACAAACACAGCGAGCTCGAGGCCGGGGTGATGTACACCGAGTTCAGCAACGACCTTTCCCTGAAGTCGCACATGGGCTTTTACGTCCGCTACGGCGTCGAGATTCTGCCCCATGTCGACGTCCACGTGACGTACCGCTACAACGCTTTCGGAAACGGCCCCACGACGCCGACGACCGAAAATATCAACGTTCAGTCGCTCTTTTTCGGGGCCGGCCTCCACGTTCCGCTGCTCCCCGAATTCGCCTTTGTCGCCAGCGCGGGAATCGGCCCGACCTGGTGGAATTCCTCGGTGGTGCACAGCGAGGTCGGATTGAGCCTGACGGGCGAGGCGGCGCTCACCGCGAGAATCTGGGAGGTGCTCCGGTTCAAGGCGGGGCTGGTGCTCGACGGCGTGGACACGGATTTCCACCAGACGTCGACGCACTGGTCCTTGAATCTATCCTATCTCGCCGGGTTCGAGTTCGGCATGTGACCCGTCCGTCTCGCCCTCGACCGCGAGGGTGAACTCGCCGCGCGGCTCCTCCTTCTGGTACCGCGCCAGGGCCTGGGACACGGTCGTCCGCCACACCTCCTCATGCAGCTTCGTCAGCTCCCGGCAAATGGTGAGTCGCCGGTCGCCGAGGACCTCCAGCACATCCTCGAGGAGCGCGGCGACGCGATAGGGCGATTCGAAGAACAGGAGGGTCACGGTGAGAGCCTTCAGGGTTCCGAGGACCTTCCGCCGCTTGCCGGGCTTCTTCGGAAGGAAGCCGGCAAAGTGAAAGGCGTCGGCTCCGAAGCCGCTGATGCTGGCCGCGACGGCGACGGCGGAGGGGCCGGGCAGGGGGACGACCTTGACGCCCGCCGCGAAGGCCGCGTCGACCAGCCGTGCCCCGGGGTCGCTGATTCCGGGCGTGCCCGATTCGGTGACCAGGACGAGGGACTGGCCGGCGCTCAGCTTCTCCAGAATCTCCTCGAGCCGGCGCGGCGGGCTGTGCTGGAAGTAGGCGATCAAGGGCTTTCGGAGGTCGTATCGCGCCAGCAGCTTCATCGTCGTGCGCGTGTCTTCGCTGACAATGGCATCCGATTCCCGTAAGATGCGGAGCGCCCTCGCCGAGAGGTCCTCCAGGTTGCCGATCGGCGTGCCGAGCACGTAAAGCATGGACGGAATTCTACTGGTCGACAAGCCCAAGGGAAAGACATCGCACGATGTCGTCGACGCCGTCCGCCGCGACCTGAAGGAGCGCGGGGTCGGTCATGCGGGGACGCTCGACCCGCTCGCGACGGGCCTCCTCGTCCTCGGCGTGGGCAAAGCGACGCGCGTGCTGGAATACATGCAGTACGACAAGACCTACGAGGCGGAGATCGAGCTCGGCGTCCTGACGGAGACGGACGACGCCGACGGTCCGCGCATCGGGGAACGGCCCGTGCCGTCCCGATCGGAGCTCGAGGCCGCCGCCGCCCCGTTGGTCGGCGACATCCTCCAGAAGCCTCCGCGCTATTCGGCGGTCAAGGTGGATGGCTGGAAGCTCTATGAGTACGCCCGAAAGGGGCGGGACGTACAGGCCCCGGACCGTCGGGTGCGGGTGGATGAGCTCACCTTGGTCTCCTACGAGCCCCCGCGGGCGAGCTTCCGCATTCGAGGGTCCAAGGGACTCTACATCCGCTCGATCGCGAGGGACCTGGGGGGGCACGTCACGGCGCTGCGACGCACGGTCTGCGGTCCGTTCCGAGTCGACGACGCCGGTCCGGAGCTCCTCCCGATGGACGTGGCCCTGATGCATCTCCCGGAAGTGCGGGTGTCGACGGAAGAGCTGCATCGCTTTGAGACCGGCCGCAGCATCGATCGTCCGGTCGAGGGGATTGTCCGGGTCTACTGCGGCCCTCGCTTCGTGGGCATCGGAGAGAAGGGGGATAGCGGCCTCCGGCCCCGGAAGGTCCTCCAGACCTGAAGGGCGTCCGTCACCATTCCGGGTCGGGATGTCGGGTCCTGGAAGGACCTTCCGGAATCTCCAGGTCTCCCGAGCGGAGCTGGCCCGCCGTCGCCCGCGACCGCCGAAGCGCTCGTCTTAGGCGTCCAGAGGAGAGATGGTGACGCCGCGCTCTTTGAGGAAGTCCAGGGCGCGCTCGATGTTCTTGGCGGCTCCCAGCAGTTCGACATCGAGCCAGGCACCCTTGTCGGTGATCCGGCCCCGAATCATGTTGTAGCTGACTCCGAAATCGTGGGAGAGCTTGGTCATGATGGGCTCTCCAACGATCTTGGCGGGGAACGTCATCTTGAATTTTTCGGACTTTTTGGACTCCTTGGACGCCATGGTCTGGAGCTTAGGTCCGTCCGGTAGGGGGGTCAAGCAGATTGTGGAGTGGCCCAGGCCCGGAAGTTACCGGTAGACGCGAACGCCCACGGCGCCCCGGGGATAGCCCCCGTAGTAGTAGCCGCCGTATCCCCAGCCGAAGCCGAAGGACGCTCCGTAGTAGGGGTAATACGGGTAGCCATAGTACGGATAGGCGGAGTAGTCCTCGACGACCACCCGCTCGACGACCTTCCGCTCGGAGGCGATGGCCTTCTGGACCACCGAATCGGGCGCGCCGGCGTGCTTGAGGGCGACCAGATCGTCGGGCGTCAGCGCGAGCGCCCCTCGCCGTTCGAGGAGCTCGATCATGACCGGCTCGGAAAGCCCGGCGGCGGACATCCGCTCGATCTCTTCCCGGGTCAGGGGCGGTTCCGACGGCAGGGGCCTGCGGATCGTGTAGGCGGAATAGGTGCAGCCGGAGGACGCTACAAGGAGGAGGCACAGCAGCTTCTTCATGACTCGAGTATATCGCCGCCTGAAGTTCGAAGTCAATTCGGGACTGCCCCCTGGTCCGGCCGGGCGACGGCCAGGGTCAGCAGAAAAGCGACGCCGAGCAGGGCGGCCGCCAGGAAGAAGGGTGCGCCGGGGAGGGACCACGGCGCACCCGCGCGGATGAACACCGCAAAGGTGCCCGTGAAGAGTCCTGGGCCGATCAGCCCCGTGATGCCCCCCAGGCAGCTGTTGGCTCCTTGGAGCTGGCCCTGCTCGCGGGGGTCGACGACTCGGGACATGAGTCCCAGGGCCGAGGGCCCGAAGAGGCCCATGAAGGCGAAGACGGGGATGCCCATCCAGAGGCCCCGGCCGGTGGTGGCGGCCCCGTAGATCGTGAACCCGATCATCCCGAAGACGAGGCCGGTGAGCATGGAGCGCCGTTCGCCGAGGCGGGCGACGATCGGTCGCACCAGGCCGCCCTGGACGATGACGCCGCAGACGCCGACGGCCGCCAGGCAATATCCCACGTCATTCGCCTTCCATCCGTAGCGGTGTCCCGAGTAGAGGACGAAGACGCTGGGCAGGACCTGATGGGCGAGCTGGTAGAGCACGAAGATGACGGCGAGTCCGGTCAGGCGGGGATAGGAGCGGAGCAGGATGAGGGCGCCCAGCGGGTTGGCTTTCGCCCACGAGAAGGCGGTTCGCCGCTCGGGCGGCAGGGACTCCGGCAGGACGAAGAGGCCATAGGCGGCATTCAGCAGGCTCAGCCCGCCCGCGACCCAGAAGGGAAGTCGGGGAGCCACGTTGCCGAGCGCCCCGCCGAGCGCCGGCCCGAGCACGAAGCCTAGTCCCCAGGCCGCGCCGAGCATGCCGTAGCTCGCCGCCCGTTTCTCGGGCGGACTCACGTCGGCGATGTAGGCTCCGGCGGCCCCGACGCTGGCGGAGGTGATCCCTGAAACGGTGCGGCCGACGAACAGCCAGGCGAGGGTCGGCGCCATGGCCATCGCGAAGTAGTCGAGCCCGAGGCCCAGGCAGGAGAGAAGGATGACCGGCCGGCGGCCGAAGCGGTCGGAGAGCACCCCCAGCAGGGGCGAGACGAGAAATTGCATCAGGGCCCAGACGGTGCCGAAGAGACCGTAGAGATGGGCCGCCTTGGGGGTGTCGCCTCCGACGAAAGTCTCGACCAGTTTCGGCAGCACCGGGATGACGACCCCCAGCGCCAGGACGTCCAAGACCACCGTCATGAAGATGAACGCGAAGGCGGCGCGCCGTCCCGAAGGAATGCCGGCCTGCTCCATCATGTCGCCCGGAGCGTACCGGATGACGCGCGCCTCCACCAAGGAAACTCTTTCTTCTGTGCGGGGCCGAAACATGGCACCATACTCCGCTCATGACCGAGCTGGTCCGCACCGACCGACTCTCCCGCCGCTATGTCATGGGAGAGACCGTCCTGTCCGCCCTGGACGGCGTGACCCTGTCCTTCGGGGAAGGCGAGATTGCCGCGATCATCGGTCGCTCCGGCAGCGGAAAATCCACCCTGCTCCAGCTCCTGGGGGGGCTTGATCGGCCCACGTCGGGTGAGGTCTACGTGCGCGGCAAGCGGCTGGCCGAGAGCAGCGAGGATGAGCTCGCCCTCTACCGCCGGCAGGACGTCGGGTTCATTTTCCAGTTCTTCAACCTGGTCCCGACGCTGACGGCCCTCCAGAACGTGGAATTGCCGCTGACTCTCGCCGGAGTGGCCAGGGGCGAGCGGCGTCGGAGGGCCTCGGAGCTGCTGGACCGGACGGGGCTCGGGGGCCGTCGCGACCATCGTCCCGGACAGCTGTCCGGGGGCGAGCAGCAGCGCGTCGCCATCGCCCGCGCCCTCGTTCACGATCCGCCCCTGCTCCTGGCGGACGAACCCACGGGCAACCTGGACTCGAAGACCGCCGGCGAGATCCTGGCCTTGCTGGGAAGCCTCTCGGCAAAGACGATCCTGGTGGTCACTCATGACCGCGGGCTGGCGGAATCGTTCGCGACGCGGACGGTCGAACTCGTCGATGGAAAGGTGGTGTCCGATCACCCTCGGTGACACCGCCGCCATGGCCTGGGCCAACCTGGCCCGCCGCAAGGGACGAACGGCTCTGACGGCGGCGGGGGTCGTCATCGGCGTCGCCTCCCTCGTCCTGATGGTGTCGTTGGGCCTCGGCCTCCAACGGCAAGTGGTGCAGCTGTTCGAGACGGACGAGTCGCTGCGGACCTTGACGGTCCGCCGCGTCAAGGGCGAGTCCGGCAAGAAGAAAGCGACCCCCTTCAACTTCGGGCTGGACGGGCAGATGCTTCCCTTGTCGGATAAGGATCTGGACGAGATCCGGGCGATTCCGGGCGTCTCGTCGGTGCGTCCCGAGCTGAACCTGTTTCTGCGCGTGACGGTCGAGGGAAAGGAAGGCAGCGTGGTGTATCCCGTGGAGGGGATCGCTGCGGACGAGGAGAACCGCTATGCCAAGCATCTCCTGGCCGGATCGATGTGGACCCGGCGGTCGGACCGGGTGTGTCTGCTGCCCACGGCCTTTCTCGAGCTCCGAGTGAACCTGAAGCCCGAGGAGGCGATCGGCCGAAAGGTGACCTTCGCGGGCTTCCTGCAGGAGGAGACCGAACCGGCCGAGGAGGATGCCTATGTCGTCGTCGGCGTGCTGGACACGGAGGCCTTTGGGTTCAAGGGCCGGCAGGTTTACCTTCCGATGGAGCAGGCCCTCTCGTTGAGGGAACGCAAGGCGGCCCATCCCCTCTTGCCGTCCAAGCGGGGAAGCTATCTGTCGGCGGAGGTCCGGCTCGCGGACACCCGGCAGTCGGAGGAGGTGGCCAAGCGGCTGAGGAATGCCGGGTTCGCGACCCTCAGCGCGGTGGAACTCCTCAAACAGATCAATCTCATCTTCCTGGTGCTCGAAGGCTTCATGGCCTGCATCGGCGCCATCGGGCTGGTCGTCTCCCTTTTCGGAATCGCGAATACCATGGCGATGGCGGTGCTTGAACGGACCCGGGAGATCGGTATCATGAAAGCGCTCGGGGCCCGCAACGGCGATATCGGCCGCCTTTTTCTGGCGGAGGCGGGTGCCATCGGGGTCCTGGGCGGAGGGATCGGACTGGCGGTCGGGGCGCTGATCGGATTCCTGTTGAACCTGATCGCACACCCGGCGTTCGATCTTCCCCCGAACGTCAGCCTCTTCCACGTGTCGCTGTGGTTGGCGACGGGCTCGGTGGCATTTTCGGCGTTTGTTAGCATCGTGGCGGGCTGGCTGCCCGCCCGGCGGGCGGCCCGCATGGAACCCGTCGCCGCCGTGAGGTACGAATGAAATCCGTGGCGTGGTCGGTCCTGCTGGTCGCGTCTCTCGGCCGGAGTCCCGCCGCCCAGGAGTCCGCCTCCGACGGCCTGGTCGTGGAACGGACCGTGAAACGGACGTCGATCGACTGGCTCGGACGCAAGGAGGAGATCCAGCGGAAGGAGCGGCTCCTCATCCGCGGGGGCAATCTCGCGATCCTGGACCTGACGTTCGGCGAGCGCCTGATCATCCGCACGGACCTGAAGCGCATCTGGAAGGCCGATCCCCTGGCCCGCACGTACGCCGAGTTCAGCTTCGACGAGGCGGCGGCGAGGCGGAAGGCTGCGCTCGACGAAATCCGGGCGGCGAAGGCCCGCGTACCGGGAACCACCGACGAGAAGGACCTGGAGGACATGCTCCAGGGCTTCGATCAGTTCGCGAGCCCGCCTCAACTGGAGCTGAAGGCGACGGGAGCCCAGCGGGAGCTGATCCTGAACGCCGATCGAGTGCGCCTGTCCGTGCAGATCAACGACAAGATCCAGGCCCCCGGCTGGATGGGGGCGCTGGCGGCGACGGGGGCCTTCCATCCCTCGGTCGCCGAGAAGCTGAGGGCCTTGGGAGGGCTTCCCGTCAAGGGGACGATCCGCTATGCGCTCTTCCTGGACCGAATCGTCGAGCAGTTCGAGGTGACGTCGACGCAATCCCGCGAGATCGCCGACGCCGAATTCGAACTGCCTCCGGGACTGACGCGGGCGCCGCTAAGGGGCTTCGAGCCTCCGCCCCCGCGGGCCTTTTCGGTGCCCCCGGTGCTCAAGGCGTCGTTCAAGGAAGACGACGGAGATCGGCCCAAGCCGGACGGCGGGGAGAAGAAGGACAAGTGACGCCCAAGCAGCTCGAAGTCCTCCGGACCGTCGAGGACTATACGCAGCGGAACGGCTATTCGCCGACGCTGCAGGAACTGGCGGACGCGCTCAAGATCACGAAAGTGACGGTGCTGAGCCACCTGCGTCAGTTGGAAAAGGCGCGGCACATCCGGCGCAGCTACTACCGGCGCCGCGGGATCGAGGTGCTGACCTCCACGCGCCGGCTCCCCGTGACGGGCCGCATCGCCGCCGGACGTCCCATCGAGGCGATCGCCCATCCGGACGACCTCGATGTGCTGGCCGTCATGAAATCCGGGAAAGACTACTTCGCCCTCGAGGTGCGCGGGAATTCGATGATCGAGGATCAGATTCGCGACGGCGACTATGTCATCGTCGAACGGACCCCGACGGCGCGCAACGGGGAAACGGTCGTCGCGCTGCTGGAGGGGGGGGAGGCGACGCTCAAACGCCTGTACCGCGAGAACGGCCGGATCCGCCTGCAGCCCGCCAATGTCACGATGTCGCCGATCGTCGTCGACCGCGTCGACATCCAAGGCGTGGTGGTCGGGGTCTTTCGGAAACTGTGATGGTCCGGGCGCACCTGCTGATTTCCGGAGTCGTTCAGGGGGTGGGGTACCGCTGGGCCTGCCGACGGGCCGCGCAGAGCATCGGCGTCACGGGCTGGGTGAGGAACCTGCCGGACGGACGCGTCGAGGCCGTGGTGCAGGGACACCGGGAGCAGGTGGACAGGGTGATCCAGTGGTGCCAGCGCGGCCCCGAGGACGCGCAGGTGTCGGACGTCGCGGTGTCCTACGAGGAGGCCGCCGAGGAATTCCAGGGTTTCGGGATCCGGTGACCGCATGCCTGAACACGAGATCCATCGCCTCCGCGGGATGAGCAACCTCGAGTTCCTGAAGAAGTACGGGAAGCCCGGCTGCGTGGGACTCTTTGGCGGCAGCTCCGCCGTCGATCGCGCGATCCGCGTCGGCCAGGGCAGGTTGGACGGGGAGGCGAAGCCCAGCCTCTGGTCGCATGTGGCCGTCTTCCAGGGCCAGCGCCTGGACGGCCAGTCCTGGCTGATCGAAAGCGATTTCGAGGTGGGGAAAGGCCAGCTGCGGAACGGCGTGCAGGAAAACCGCATCGACAAGTATGAAAGCGAGAAGGACTGGCCCAACGTCGGCGTCTTGGACCTTGGACTTCAAGATCAGGATGTTCGGCGCATCCTGGTGGCCGGCCTGGACCTGGTCGCGAAGCGGACCCAGTACGATCTCCAGGGAATCCTGCAAACCTACTGGGCGATGATGCGGAACACGATGGACCAGGGACTCGGGAAGGACTCGACCTTCTGCTCGGCCTTCGTCCGCGCGGTCTTTCAGCACGCGGGCATCGACCTGATGCCGGGCATCGCGGTCCACCATACGCTGCCGGAGCACGTGTCGAGAACGCCAGTGGCGCACATCCGCTACCTGATGCTCCGGGACGGCGCCTAGATCCATCGCCCCGCGATCGTGGACCTGGTCCGCCGGCCTCCCGGGCGTCCCGGGACGTCCCCGGCCCTCAGGCAGGCGCGAGGGCCCGGCGGATGGCGACGACATCGCGAAGCAAGGCGCCGAGGTCGGCGAGCCTCAGCATGTTCGGACCGTCGCTGGGGCCCTTGTCGGGATTCTCATGGACCTCGATGAACAGCCCGTCGGCGCCCGCCGCGATTCCGCAGCGGGCGATCACCGGGATCATGTCGCGCATGCCGCCGGAGGCGTTGCCGAGGCCCCCCGGCTGCTGCACCGCGTGCCCCGCGTCCATGACCACCTTGCAGCCGAAGGATTTCATGATCGGAATCGACCGCATGTCGACCACGAGGTTCTGGTAGCCGAACGTCGCCCCGCGTTCGCAGAGCATCACGTCCCGGTTCCCCGTCGAGGTCGCCTTCTCCAGGATGTTGCGCATGGACCAGGGATCCATGAACTGGCCCTTCTTGATGTTGACGGCGCGCTTGGTCTTCGCGGCGGCGACGACCAGGTCCGTCTGCCGACAGAGCATCGCGGGAATCTGCAGGACGTCGACCACCTTCGCCGCGGCCTTCGCCTCCTCCGGGGAGTGGACGTCGGTGAGCACGCGAAGGCCGGTGTGCTTCTTCACCCGGGCCAGGATGGCGAGGCCGTCCTTGAGGCCGGGTCCGCGATAGGTCTTGCCCGAGGTCCGGTTGGCCTTGTCGTAGGAACTCTTGAAGATGAAGTCGACGCCGGCGTTCTGGGCGATTTCGGCGATCGCCTTGGCATGGCGGAGGGCGTGGGCTTCGGATTCGATGACGCAAGGGCCGCCGATGAAGAACAGGTCGCTCATGCACCCTCGATGAGGTCGTTGATCTGCCGGAACGAGTGGCCCATCTTGTCCCTCTTGTCGCGGAGATACTTGCGGTTGTGCTCGTTGGGGGGGATTTCGATGGGGACCTGCTCCACGATCTCCAGACCGTATCCCGCGATCGAGTGCATCTTCTTGGGGTTGTTGGTCAGCAGGCGCATCCGGCGGACGCCCAGATCGTAAAGGATCTGGGCGCCGGTGCCGTACTCGCGTACGTCGGCGGGAAAGCCGAGCTTCAGGTTCGCCTCGACCGTGTCGGAGCCCTCGTCCTGCAGCTTGTACGCCTTCAGCTTCTGGATCAGGCCGATCCCCCGGCCTTCCTGCCGGATGTACAGGAAGACCCCCCGCTGCTCCCGCGCGATCTGCTCCAGCGACGCTTCCATCTGTTCGCCGCACTCGCAACGCAGGGAGTGGAAGATGTCCCCGGTCAGGCACTCGGAGTGGACCCGGACGGTCACCGGCTCGGACTGGACGACGGTCTCGCCGTTCTTCACCGACCCCACGTCGCCGGCGCAGAGGGCGATGTGGAGGTACTCGTCCACTTTCGAGCGGTAGAGATGGACCCGAAAAGTCCCGAATCGGGTCGGCAGAGTCGTCTCCACCACCTTTTCGATGATCCGTTCCTTTTGGCGCCGGTACTCGATCAGCTGCGCGATGGTCGTGGTCTTCAGCCGGTGCTTCTTCGCGAACTCGATCAGGTCCGGAAGGCGGGCCATCGACCCATCCTCGCGGAGGATCTCGATGATCACGGCCGCGGGGGTGAGTCCGGCCAGGCGGACCAGGTCGACGGACCCTTCCGTATGGCCTGCGCGGACGAGGGCGCCGCCTTCGCGGGCGCGCAGGGGATGGATGTGGCCCGGCCGGGCCAGATCCGTCGGCTTGCAGCGCGGGTCGATGGCCGTCAGGATGCTCTTCGCCCGGTCAAACGCCGAGGTTCCGGTCGAGATCCCCGCCGCGGCATCGATCGTGACGGTGAAACTGGTGCCGTGCTTCGAGGTGTTGTCGAGCGTCTGGAGTCCAAGCCCCAGGGCGTCGCACTTCTCGCTGGTGAGCGCGAGACAGAGCTCCCCGCAGGCCTGGCGGACCATGAAGTTGACCGATTCGGGAGCGACCTTCTCCGCGGCCATGACGAGGTCGCCCTCGTTTTCCCGGTTTTCGTCGTCCACCAGGACGATCATCCGGCCGGCGCGCAGTTCGTCCAGGACCTCCGGAATGGTGGCGAAGTCGCTCATGAGGGTCGAATCATAGCTCGAGTTCCAGCTCTCCGTCAACGCCACTACAAGTAACTGGCGTCAAGGGTGTTGCATTCCATGAAAATGGCCGAGGGACGGGGGGCGGAGCGTCACCGGAAGCGGATTTCGAGGCGCGAGTCCACCTTGCCGCCTCGAGACTCGTTCAGGGAGATCTGGATCGCGTCGGTGGCGGTCTGGGAGTCGCTCACTCGGCCTTCCAACGTAATCACCCGGTTTTCGCAGGTCACCCGGACATCGCGGAAGCGGTTGGAAGAGTCCTGGTGGAAGCGCCACAGGATGTTTCGGGCGATCTCCTGGTCGATGCTGGCGCGTTCCGACACGGACTTCGACGAGCAGCCGAGGATCCCGGCCAGAACCAGGAGGAGCACGCCGGCGCCGAGTCCGTTCTTAGCCACGATTGGCCTCCTCCAACGTTCTCATCCGATCGGCCGACGCGGCGACGACGAGGATATCTCCGGACTGGATGGTACTGTCGGGGTCGGCCATGCCGGTCGCGGCGCCGTTCCTCTTGTGAAGGACGACCGAAACCCCGAACTCCTTCTGCAGGGAGGATACCGTCCGGACGGGGAGGCGGTGGATGCGCAGGTCCGCCAGATGGATCGTCTGCCCGTCCATCTGGAAGTATTGGTGAACGCTCCGGCCCGTCACGGCGGCGACGAACGCCGGGGCGGAGACCTGGGAGGTGGAAATCACGGGCATCTGGAACTGCGCCGCGACCTTCGTCGCCAGGGTGTCGTCGAAGAGCCGGAGAACCACCTTGATGTCGGGCCGGAGGTCCCGCGCGGTGAGCGCGGCGTCGAGATTCGCCAGGTCGTCGTTGGTCGCGAGGATGATGGCCCGCGCCTCCTGGATATTCGCCAGCAGCAGGTTCTTCTTGAGCCGCGCTTCGCCGATCAGCACCGGGACCCCCCGGTCCTGCATCTCCTCCACGAACATGCTGTCGCCATCCTTCTCGATGGCAACCACCGCCTCCTTGGCCGCCAGGAGTTCCTCGACGATGCGATACCCCACGCGGCCGAGCCCGCAGAGGACGATGTGGTTGCGGTAGGTCGAGGCTTCCATGATCCACCACTCCTGAAGCTTCCGCTTGCTGGAGAAGATGAGGTAGCCGAGGCGGACGACGCTGTCCGCCACGGCGCCGAGGCCGACGATCGGGATGAGAAAGAACAACGCCTGGTTGTACCAGGTGTCCGGGAAATCCAGGCTCGGCTGGACGAAGATGAGCATGAACACGCCGAAGCAGGCCTTGCCGTAAGGCAGGGCCATCGTGCGGGAGAACAAAGCCCCGCCGAAAATCACGAGGAACCCGAAGACGACGAGCGGCCACCGGAATTCACGGACGATGTACCGCATCCGGCCCAGGAGTTTGCGGAGCGCGCGCACCGACATGTCCGGAGAATTATAGTCGATGTTCGCCGGGGCCTTTCCCACCATTTTCATTGGTGGGCCGTAGTATTTCTGGTAGCTTGACTTGCTGCCTTTGACGGAGGATCTCGCATGGACCCGCTGGCCCCCGCCCACCCGCCCGACGCCTCCAAAGGCGACATGGAGTCCATCCAGAGGCTCAAGTCCGCGTACGACACCCTGAAGAACGAGATGCACCGGGTGATCGTCGGCCAGGAGCGGGTCCTGGACGAGCTTCTGACCTGCATTTTCTCGAAGGGCCACGCCCTCCTGGTCGGCGTCCCCGGCCTCGCCAAGACGCTCATGATCCGCACCCTGGCCCAGACCCTCTCGCTCTCCTTCAGCCGGGTGCAGTTCACCCCAGACCTGATGCCCAGCGATATCACCGGGACCGAAGTGATCGATGTCGACAAGGCGTCGGGCGACCGGGCGCTCCGCTTCATCAAGGGGCCGATTTTCGCCAACGTGCTTCTGGCCGACGAGATCAACCGGACCCCGCCGAAGACCCAGGCCGCGCTCCTGGAGGCCATGCAGGAACTGCAGGTCACGGTCGGCGGGAAGCGCCACGTGCTGCAGCATCCCTTCTTCGTCCTGGCGACTCAGAACCCGATCGAACAGGAAGGCACGTACCCTCTGCCCGAAGCGCAGCTCGACCGCTTCATGTACATGGTCAAAGTGGGCTATCCCACCGAGCAGGAAGAGCTCGAGATCATGAAGCTCACCACGACGGTCTTCGAGTACAAGCTGACGACCGTCCTTTCGGGCGAGGAGATCCTCCGGCTCCAGGACCTGGTCCGCCGGGTGCCCGTGGCCGACCACGTGATCCGCTACGCCATGGCGCTGTCCCGGGCGACGCGCGTGTCGGAGGGGGGGGTGCCGGACTTCGTCAAGGAATGGGTCCACTGGGGCGCCGGGCCCCGGGCGAGCCAGTATCTCATCATCGGCGCCAAGGCCCACGCGGTCCTGCAGGGCCGCTACTATGTCACGATCCAGGACATCAAGGCCATCGCGCATCCGGTGCTCCGGCACCGGATTGTCACGAACTTCACCGCCGAGGCGGAAGGGGTGACGCCCGACAAGATCGTGGACAAACTGCTCGAAGTCATCCCCGCGAAGGAGGCTTCGATGGAGAAGGACCAGGCGCTCCCGAGGGTGACCGGGGCGTAAGGGGCCGGGGTCCGCGTTTCCCGATCGGTACTTCGTTATGGCCGACGCCACGCATAAATTTCTCGACCCCAAGGTCCTCAACAAGATCACGCGCCTGGACCTGAAGGCGCGCCACATCGTCGAGGGCTTCATGGGGGGCATGCACAAGAGCCCCTACCACGGGTTCTCGGTGGAGTTCGCCGAGCACCGCGAGTATGCTCCCGGCGACGACCTGAAACACCTCGACTGGAAGGTCTTCGGCCGGAGCGATCGCCTGTTCATCAAGGAATACGAGCTCGAGACCAACCTGCGCTCCCATATCCTCCTGGACACCTCCGAGTCGATGGACTACGGGGGCAAGGAGACGACCAAGCTGGAGCTGGCCAGCCATCTCGCCGCCTCCATGGCATACCTGATCCTCCGCCAGCAGGATTCGGTGGGCATGGTCTGCTTCGACAAGGAAGTGAAGACCTTCATTCCGGCCTCCAGCTCGATGGGCCATCTCCGGCCGATTCTGGGCACGCTCGCCCAGTCGGAGGGGAAGAACAAGACCGACCTGGGGGCCGTCCTCAACACGCTCGCGGAGCGCATCCAGCGCCGCGGCCTCATCATCCTGATCTCGGACCTCTTCGACAAACCCGAGACGATCCTCAAGAGCCTCCAGCATTTCAGCCACAAGCGCCACGACGTGATCGTCTTCCACGTGCTCGACGAATACGAGCTCACCTTTCCCTTCGAGCGAATGACCCTCTTCGAGGGCCTGGAGGACTATCCCAAGCAGCTGGTCGACCCGCGCTCCCTGCGGAAGGCGTATCTGGCGGAGGTCAACCAGTTTTGCGAGGAGATCCGCAAAGGCTGCGTCCGGCAGATGATCGACTACGTCCGGATCTCCACCGACCAGGACCTCGACGTGGAGCTGACGAAGTACCTGGCGAGCCGCCTGTCCATTCGGGGCAAGCTGACCTAAGATGGGATTTTTCAACCCCGCCCTGCTCTGGTTCGCGCTCGGGGGCGCGGTCCCCATCGTCATCCACCTGCTGCACCGCCAGAAGTTCAAGCGGATGCGCTGGGCGGCCATGGAATTCCTGCTCCGGGCGCTTCAGAAAACCCGCAAACGGATGCAGCTGGAGAATCTCCTCCTGCTCCTCCTCCGCGTCCTGATCATGGTCCTCCTGTCGCTGGCCATCGCGCGCCCGTTCTTCCGCGAAACGCCGGTGGACGTGCTCGGCGACAGCGACACCCACCATTTCTTCGTGATCGACCAGTCGTACAGCATGGCCTACAAGCGCGCCCAGCACACCTCGCTCGACGTGGCGAAGCGGGCGGCCCTGAAGGTGCTCCAGGACATCCGCCCCAGCGAGCAGGACCGCTTCTCCATCCTTCCGCTCAGCTCGTACCCCGAACCGATCCTCGTCAACAGCAACCGCAAGGAACGGATCCAGACCGCCATCAACGAGCTCCGCCCCTCGGACTTCGGCACGAGCGTCTACGCCACCATGCAGTCGCTCCGCAACCTGCTCGAATCCGCCGAGATTCGCAACCGCGACCGGAGGATCTACATCTTCACCGACCTGCAGCGTACCGGCTGGATACTCCGTGACGATCAGGAGGCGAAGAAGTTTTCGGACCTGCTCAAGCTGCTGTCGAAGAAGGACAACACCCGGATCTATCTCTATGACGCCGGCACCCCGGACGCCTTCAACCACGCCATCGTCGATCTGCGCGCCAACGATCGGGTGATCACCACGAAAAGGACCACCCGGTTCACCGCCTTGATCCACAATTTTTCTTCGATCCCCCGTCCCTCCGTGAACGTCGGATTCTACGTGAACGACACTCTCGTCAAGACGGAACCGACGGTGCTGCCTCCGAACGCCACCACCCCGGTCAGCTTCGAGTACGATTTCGCCGAGGCGGCGCCCCACCTCGTCAAGGTCGCGATCGAGCCCGACTATCTGGATGTCGACGATTCACGATACCTGGCCGTGGATGTGAAGAGCGCCCTCAAGGCGCTCGTCATCGACGGCGAACCCAAGGACAATCCAAAGGACAGCGAAACCTTCGCCTTCGTCCTCGCGCTCGATCCCGGCCGGCAGGGCCTCTTCTTCTCGGTCGACGTGAAGACCGTCGAGCTCTTCAACGCGGAGGGCCTGGACGGCTACGACTTCCTGGTGCTGGCGAACGTGCAGAGCTTGACGTCCGACCGCATCGAGAAGATCGAGAGTTTCGTGCGTCGGGGCGGCGGCCTCTTCCTCACGCTCGGAGGGAAGGTCGACAAGGTGTCGTTCAACGAGTTCTTCTGGAAGAAGGGCGCCGGGCTCTCGCCCGCGCAGCTGGAGGAGATCACGGGGGACGCCCCGGGCGCCGGCATCGAACGGGGAACGGAGCGGCGCATCGCCAAGTTCGCCCTGGGCCATCCGATGTTCCGCACGTTCCAGAAGCGGACCATGGCGGCGCTCTACGACCTGGTTTTCTACAAGTACTACAAGGTCAAGGATTTCGATCCGGACAAGGTGCTCGCGTCCCTCGACGACAACTTCAACACGCCGCTTTTCCTCGAGAAGGCGTTCGACGAAGGAAAGGTGATCCTCTTCACGTCGACCATCGACCACGAGTGGAACGCCGGCATCCAGGCCAAGACGCCGTTCCTGCCGCTGATGTGGGATCTGTGCCGCTACCTCTCGTCGAGGCCGACGGCGCGGCGGAATCTGTTCGTCGGCGATCTGATCAACCTCGACCTGCCCGTGGAGGCGTACCAGCCTCCGTTCATCCTCGAGACGCCGACCGAGGGATCGGTGACGCTCCCGGCCAGCGCGCCGGAGAAGGACCAGAAGTTCTTCCGGCTGTTCTATCCGTCGCGGACGAAGTCGGACGATCCGAAGGCCTTCAAGAACGAGGGGGTCCGGAATGCCGGCAAGTACCGGCTGACCCGCAATGCGGCGAAGGAAGAGGAGAAGCTGGTCGCGTACTTTGCGGTGAACGTGGGGCCGCGCGAACCCACGCCCGAGGAGATCCAGGCCGTCGAAGGCAATCTCGAGCGCATCAGCAAGGAGGAAATCCTGACCCGCTATCCGGACTTCAAGGTCGAGTTCCGGGGCGAAAAGCGGGGCGGGGAGCAGGAGATCGACGTCTCGCCGCCCCCCGCCAGCGGGCTCTGGAAATACCTGCTGTACATCCTGGTCGGGTTCCTGCTGATGGAATCGGGCCTGGCCTGCCTGTTCGGAAGGGGCAAGCAGTGAGCCTCCTCGGGTGGACCGTCCTGGCCCAGGATCCCCCCAAGGAGAGCGATCTGTGGTCGAAGCTCCTGGGCATCGACCGGGTGACGATCTCCAAGGACGCGGACTGGTCCATCACCTGGCAGCACCTGCCTCCGGCCTGGGTGATCTTCCTCCTCATCATCCCGGCAATCCTGGTGGTCATCGGAGCCCTCTATCGCCGCGAGCGCCAGGATGTCGGGACGGGGTCGAAGGTCGCGCTCACCCTCCTGCGCTCCGCCCTGCTGCTGCTGACGCTGCTGCTGCTCATGGGCCCCGTGCTGACGGTCGAGACGATCAAGAAGCGCAAGGCCTTCATCCTCGTCCTCCTGGACGAATCCCGGTCCATGCAGAAGATCGACCTGCTTCAGACCGACCAGGAGCGCGAGGCGGTGTCGAAAGTCACCGGCGTGACCGGCGAAGCGGACCTGCGGCAGCTGACCCGGGCCGACGTGGTGAAGAAGGTGCTCGAGAATCCGAAACTGCGGATCTTGGAGGAGCTGGAGAACAAGCTCAACGTCGCCTACTTCACGTTCTCCAGCACGGCCACCTCCCGGGAGAGCCGGGAAAAGCTCCTGGAGGACTACCGCAAGGAAACCTGCATCGGCACGGAGACCGCGATCGGCGATGCGATCAAGACCGCGCTGAACACCCTGCGGGGTCAGT
>Ga0070731_10000823_pt1 | contig 36781 bp, 35 predicted proteins | sample Coa_R1_2_FD_66448 | JGI IMG/M metagenome (GOLD analysis project Ga0070731, IMG submission 66448) | Surface soil microbial communities from Centralia Pennsylvania, which are recovering from an underground coalmine fire - Coalmine... | ecosystem: Environmental > Terrestrial > Soil > Unclassified ...
GACTGTAGATCATCCTAACGCAGGCGCCGACGACGATGGCCAGCACGACCTCCGTGATGTATTCGCGCGGGGTCGACGGCAAGCGTCCGGTCTCGAGGCAGTCCGTGAGCGTCGGGAGGATCATCAGAAGATACGCCCACCGGAATTTCATGAATCCCTCGGGATCACCAGCACCTCCAGCGTCCGGTCGAGTATACCGGATTCCTCCAGGGGATCCGCCGACCGCGATGCGGTCTCCACCTAAGACAGATCCCGGTGCCCGCCCGCCCCCGGGGACGACCGGGCCGCCTCTCCGCCTGTCGGGGATCTCACCGACATGAGATTCGGGGCGATTCCGGACTCCCCAAGTCCCCCCCGAAACAGTCTGATCAAGGACCGGGTCGGGGTGCCTGCCCTCGGGCGGGTCGAGCCCCAGGGTGACCCGCCCTCGCCGGGCGGGGCCTTCCGGGTGCCGTGGATTGGAGGTCGATGATGAGCCTTGCGACCTGGATCGTGATGTCCTCCCTGATTCAGGGAATCCTCTTCCCGCAAGCCTCCCCCCCTCGCATCGAGGAGGTCATCCAGCGCTATGAAAAGGGATTGAAGAAGATCCACGGAGTCCAGCAGATCCATCCCGAAAAGGCCAACGGAGTCGCGACGATCACGGTCCGCGTCGAGACCGAGGAAGCCCGCGACCTGGTGCGGTTCATGACCGGGGACCGGCTGGAGGGCTATCCCGTACGGATCCTGCTGTCCAAGCCCCCCCCTCCCGATTCCGCGGACCCCTCCTCCCCGGCCGGCAAGGAGGCCGCGGGCGAGGCGCCCTGTCTCCATTGCCCGGCTCATTGTCCCGCCGCTCGTTCTCCTCGCGGCGAGACCGGTCCGACCAAGCCCCCGGTCGCGGGGCCCGGCAAGACCGATGGAGGACGCCCCCCGGAGCCCCCCCAAGCCTCCGGAACCGGGATCGACGACGTGATCCAGCGTTATGAAAAGGGATTGAAGAAGATCCACGGAGTCCAGGAGATCCTTCCCGAGAAGGCCAACGGAGTCGCGACGATCACGGTCCGCGTCGAGACCGAGGAAGCCCGCGACCTGGTGCGGTTCATGACCGGGGACCGGCTGGAGAGCTATCCGGTTCGGATCCTGCTGTCGAAGGCCGCCCCTCCCGATCGGCCGGAGTCCTCCTCCCCGGCGGGCAAGGAGTCCTCGGAAGAATCCGGTTGCACTCACTGCCCCTGTCATTGTCCTTCCGCCTCCGCCCACCGGACCGAGGTGGAACCGGTCAAGGCCCCCGCCCCGGGCACGACCAAAGCCGACGCCGGGGACCCGTCGAAGCCCTCCGAGCCCGCGGACCTGTGCGAGGTCGCGCGGAAGCTTCGGGGTCTTCCCCCGCGAAAGGACTTCAAAAGCGGCTGCGAGGAAATGATTACCACCACCAACAATCCCGACAAGATCCGCTGGGTGATCGAGAAAGGGCTGCCTCATTGGCTTTCCAAGGAGATGCCCGGGGTGAAGGGAAGCAGCAAGGAAGGAATCGCCTGTCCCCAGCATGGGTCCCACTCGTTCACCGAATTCGTGTGTTACACGTGGATCCGGCACACGGTGTCCTGTCCGATGACCGGGAAGATTTCGCCGAAAGAGATGATTCCCCAGTCCGCGCTAGGAAAGTAGGCACCGGGGCCACCGAGCCACCCGGCGGGATCTCCAGGGGCGCCGGCGACGGCTCCGCAGCCGCACCGAAAAGGCCGAGGCGGGGACCTGGGCGCTGGGGTGGCAGGTCCGCACGAGCGGGGCGTACCCGTCGCAGGCCCGGACCCTGGCGAGCTTCGGGATCACGCCAGGACCTTCCACTCCGAACTGCCGCAGGCGGAACACGCCAGGAGCATGTTCGAGGACGACGCGTAGCCGCTCGAGGTGGTGCGCACGCTGAGCGTCCCGACCTGGTGGCAGGCTCCGCAGTGGACGACCCCCGTCTGGCGCATCCGCTCCTGCCAGCGCTGTGCCCGGGGCGCGTTCAGCAGGTACCCGATCAGGTACAAGCCCCCCATGATTCCCAGCATGACGATTCCGATCAGCGCTTCGTTGCTCATGGCATCCTCCGCATGGACGGAGGAGAAGCAGCTTTCGTGCCAGTCGAATCAGGGGGATTGGAGGGGGTGGGCGACAAAAATGTCGGACGAACCCCCAATTACGAGCCACTGAGGACCCCCAGGCTCCCGGGGATCGCAGGGGAGCCTGGGCAGTGGCCCGTAATGGGGGATTCGCGGAGCGCCTAGTCGTCCCAGCGCCAGACCGTGTCGGTGGCCTTTTTGTCCGACATCTTCCACACGTAGAACGCCTTCCGCTTCGCGCTGTAGACGACGCCCTGGGCCTTCATCGGCAGCGGATCGCCGACCTTCTCCCAGCTCGTCCCTCCATTGGACGACACGAAGAGCTGCTGGTCGGAAAGCCCGGCGATCCTCCCTCCGGGCATCTCGATGACATTCGTTTTCACCGGGCCGCTCGTCTTCGTCCAGGCCGAGCCTTTCTCGGTGCCTTTGAGAAGTCCGCCGCCCCAGACCGCCTGCCAGAAGATCTCGCCGCTCGACGCCGCGAGGCCCCGCCCTCCCGGGCCCCCCTCGAACACCTTGGTCCAGGTCGTCCCCGAGTCGATGCTGCGATAGATGCCGGAGGTCTTCCCCTTCGCCCAGCCCGCCGTATTCACGAGGAAGGTCTTCGAATCCAGGATGAGCGGATCCGTCGTGAAGTTGCTGTCCTCGGGAAACCTGTCGCCGATCTTCTCCCACGTCACCCCGCCGTCGCGCGAGAGGTGGAGGCTGCGCGTCTGCTCGTGGAGCCCGGCCAGGAGCGTCCGCCGGGCGGGGTCGCTGAAATCGACCGCGAGGCCGTCGACGTGCTGGAGCGGTCCCAGCCGATGGAAGCTCGCGCCCGCGTCGTCGGTCCGGAAGAGGCCGGCCCCGTAGTTCCCGCTGATCCAGAATACCCGCGGGTTTTTCGGATCGTAGACGATCTGGTGCGGGCGGTTCTTGATCGGCTCCTTGTCGGCGGCGCCCAGCTTCTTCCAGGTCGCCCCGCCGTCCAGGCTCGACCAGAGTCCCGACTCGCTGACGCCGGCGATGACTTCATCGCGGTCCGGCACCGCCGACATCAGCGTGACCCCCGCATACCCCCACGTTTCGCCGCCGACGCCCGCCGTGACGTTTTTCCATCCCGCCCCGGCGGGCGGCGACGGGGACGGGGACTGCGCCAGCGCCGCGACCGCCACCCCGATCATCCACGCGCTCATCGTTCCTCCCCGGACAGACGGCCCCGAATCCCTATTTGCGGCAGCGGGCGGAATCTCGCGTGAAAACTACCGGGGGATCTAAGGCGCTTTGGTGAGGTCGCAGCAGTCCTGCGACTCGAAGGTGAGCAGATCTCGTTCGATGCGATCCATATCCCAGGCTCCCGGGGGATGAATCGCGATGACGTATCCCCAGCGACTGATCAGGTAGGTTCCCGGATCGACGCCCTCGAGCGGGGTCGCCGGGACGAGCGCCTCGGCCTGCAGCCAGGTCCAGCGCTGGGCTTCGGCGGCGCGCCGTTGGGTCCACCGGGAGCGCTCGTCGGGGGTGGCCGCCGGGTCGCAGATCAGGACGACGTGGGCCTTCCGCCGGAACTCGTGGAGCCGGCGGGCATTGCCGAAGAGATCGGTCGTCTCATAGTCCTGGGGCCGCGCTCCTGTCACGAACACGACAGCAGTATATCCGCGCCGGAGCGAGGACGACCCACCGGAACGTCGCATTCCTTGCAAAAGGAGTTCATCCGGGCGTCCCGCCTCTCCCCGGTCCTCCCCGGCCGCCAGGTCCCGGTGGTCGGGACGAGAGACGGACCTGCCCGCGGACGGCGGAACCCTCCGGGCCTATTTCAGGATCTGCGCGGCGGCGCGGACGACCGCCCGGGCCTCGGCGTCGGTGCCGACGGTGATGCGGAGGTAGTCCCGGGTCGCCGGCGCGTCGAACCAGCGGACCAGGATCTTCCGGTCGCGGAGTCTGGCCAGCCACGTTTCCGCCGGATGCCGCGGGGGCTTCGCGAAGAGAAAATTCGTCTCGCTGGGCTGGACCCGGAAGCCGAGCGCCTCGAGATCCGCCGTCAGGCGGCGGCGGGTCCCGATCACGCGGCGGACGTTCCTGCGGTAATAGGGGAGATCGTCCAGCGTCGCCAGGGCGGCGAGCTGGCCCAGGCCATTCACGTTATAGCTGTCGCGGATCTTGTCGAGCGCCGAGATCAGCTCCCGCGGGCCGACGAAATAGCCCACGCGCTGAAAGCAGAGCGAGTAGCCTTTCGAGAAGGTCCGGGAGACGAGGACATTCGGCCGCTTGGAGAGCGCCATCGCGTCGCCGGAGGCGAAGTCCACATAGGCCTCGTCGAGAATCACGACGCCCTGGAGCGAGCGGCAAAGGGCGCCCAGCTCGGAGACCGAATAGCCCCGACCGCTCGGCGCGTTGGGGGTGGTGACGAAGGTGAGCGCCGCGTCCGCCCTCCAGCCGTTCGCCGTCCGAAGCGCGGAGGGCGACGGAAGCGCGAAGTCCGGGTCGAGGGGAACGGCGCTCCAGGAGGCGCCGTGCTGCCTCGCGAGCACGGGGTAGAGCGAATAACTCGGCGTGAAGCCCTGGCAGCGGCCCCGCGCGCCGGAACGCGTGGGCTCCACGAAGGCCCGCACCGCCATCGACAGCAGTTCGTCGGACCCGTTGCCGACGATGATGTTTTCCGGCCGGCAGCGGTGGAGCCGGGCGAGACCCTCGCGCAGCCGCTGGGCGGTCGGGTTGGGGTAGAGGCGCAAGCGGCCGTCGACCGCCGCTTTCACCGCCCGGAGGACCTTGGGAGACGGCGGATAGGCGTTCTCGTTCGTGTTGAGCTTGATCAGGCCCGAAATCTTGGGCTGCTCCCCCGGCACGTAGGCGTGGAGGCCCTGCACCAGGGGTCGGATCCGGTTCGACGGCTTCATAAAGTCGGCGAAATCATGCCAAATGAAGGCCCCGGACGCCATCCCCAACTGTCCCGGGCCCGGCCCGGGGAGCCGGGATGGGGGAGGAGTTTGGGTCACCGGGCCGCTCTTACCGAATTGCGCGCGGGGAGGAAGAAGAGCGGGGAGAGGACGTATAACTAGGAGATGAGGCTGCATCGCGGGATCTGGAGTCTCCTTCTCTTCGCCGGCTCCCTCGCCGCCCAGGACCCCAAGGACCCCAAGACTCCCAAAGAGGCCAACGAGCCCGCGAAGCCCTCCGAGGCGCCGAAGAAGACCGTCCTCGTCCCGCTCGAGGACGAGCCCGACGTCGCCGGCAAGCCCGATTCGTGGACGAAGTCGGCCGGAGCCCTGCAGAAGGCGATCGAGGCGAAGAGCCCCGCCGGCGTGACGGGAGCCGCCAAGGACGTCGGCTCCTGGGACTCCGCCGAGACGGCCACCAAGCTGATCAGCGCCTTCCTCCAGTGCGTCAAGCAGCTCGAGGCCGAAGACAGCAAGGACCAGAAGGCGATCAAGGCGCTCGACGACGATGTCACGACGCTGATCAACGCCTACGTCAAGGCCATGACCAGCCAGTCGAACACGTCCATTGCCGACTTCAAACGCGAGCAGGCGAAATACAAGGATTTGACGAAGGCGGAAGAGCTCTTCTCGGACCGCATGCTCGCCTTCGACCGGATGGTGGAAGACCTCCTCGAGGCCGTGGGCCACCTCCGGACGAAGGAGGCCACCCAGACCATCCTCAAGCAGGCGCAGGCGTCCTTCAACCTCCGGTACCGCGCGCGCCTGATCGAAGCCCTGGGCGCCATCCGCACGGCGACGTCGATGGTCGGCCTGGTCGAGATCCTCCAGAAATCGACGCGCGAGGTCGAGGCGCTGGCGGCCGTCCGGGCGCTCCGGGCGATCGGCGTCCCGACGCCGGAATCGGTCCCGGCGCTCGTGGCCGCGCTCGCCTCCGAGTACCGGCAGATCCGCACCACGGCGGCCTTCGCGCTGGCGGAGATGGACGCCAAGGACAACACGGGCGCCATCATCGAGGCGATGAAAGGCGTCGGGGGCCAGACCGCGTGGGACCTGAACGAGGCGCTCAAGAAGCTGACGGGCGTGGACAAGCACGCGAACGTCGACGCCTGGAGGGAATGGTGGACCCGCAGCCGGGACGCCGTCCTGGCCGGCATCTACAAGCCCGATGCCCAGGAAAAGGCGGGCGTCCTGGGAAGCACGACGACGTTCTACGGCGTGCCGGTGGTCTCGACGGCGGTGGCGTTCGTGGTCGACACCTCGGGCAGCATGTGGGAGCCCGCCCGCTACGTCCCGGGCAAGGACGACGACGGCAAGGCGCTCGGCCTCAAGCTGGCCGGCAACCTGAAGATCAACGTCGCGCAGTACGAGCTGAAAAAGGTCCTCCTTCGGATGCCGGTCGACTCGACGGTGCTGCTGGTGTTCTTCGACGGCGCGGTGCGCGTCCAGAGCGGCGGCCCGGTGCGCCTGACGGAAGGCAAGCGGAAGACGCTGATCGATCTCGTCGACGCGATCAAGACGCCCGGGGGGATGACGAATCTCTGGGGCGCGGTGACGCGGGCGGAGTCCTACGCGGGCGATCCCGCGGCGCCCACGCTGAAGAAGGACGGCATCGACACGATCTACGCGCTGACCGACGGCGTGCCGACCGTGGGCGTCTCGGAGACCGGCAAATTCCTGAAGCGCTACGGCTACCTGAACCGGTACCTGCAGGTCCGCGTGCACACGCTCGAGATCACGCAGGACCCGGCGTCCAAGAAGCCGGGGGACGACGAGGAGAAGGAAGCCAAGCCGCTGCTCGAAGGGCTGGCGGAAGAGGCGAACGGGAAGTTCATCGAGCGCTAGACGCCTCCGCCGGCGACCCGCCCCTCCCGACCGGAGCCGCAGGACCGGGGGTCCGGCGCCCTCCCGCCCCCGAGTCGGCGCCCCGGGATCCCTATTTCCGGTCCGGAGGCCTGGGCGCCGCTTCGAACTTCCCGCTGAGCCCCTTCCAGCTCCAGATGCCGATGTCCGGGATGACGAGCGTCATGTCCGCGCGCGGATCGAAGACCGGCGTCTCCGTCCGCACGAGGGCGACCCAGAGCTCCCCGGACTTCTTGTCGCAGGCGATCGTGTTGCTGGCGACGGTCGACGAGTTGATCTTCGAGGCGTCCGCGCCCCACTGCTGCTTCTCGACGATGCGCTGGATCTTCTCGTAGGGCTGGTCCTTGTTGTAGATCGTCGCGTTGATCGTCGGCGTCGGCTTCATCGGCTTGCCCTCGTCGTCGATGAAGACGAGGCGCAGCAGGTAGACGTCGCCCGTGTACTTGTTGTTCTTGCCGTAGTCGCCGGTGACGACCATCAGCCCGCGGATGCCGACGGCGTACTCGCCCTTGTTGAGGTTCTTGACGTTCATCTCGGGGTCGGCGTTGACCGTCTTCCCGGGGGGCGGCGGCAGCTTCACCTGCCGCGTCTCGATCGACTTCGTCCCGACCTTCTTGGCGGATGCGGGGGGAACGAAGGCCGCCGGCGCCGCCTTGGGAACCGTGTTGAACTTGATGTCGTAGCCCCCGCCGCCTTCGAAGCTCGGGCAGTCGGCCACGTAGAACTCGAACGGCCGCAATTCGCCGGGGGCCAGCGTTCCGGGCATCGTCCAGGGCACGTCGGTCTTGCCGATCTGAAACGTCACGACGACGTCGCCCACCGGCTGGTCCACCCCGTTCTTGCAGCTGCCCGTGATCCGGCCGCTGCCGTCCACGAGGCGGATCATGCGGAGGTTTCGGACCACGACTTCCTTCGGGTTGCCCGCCGGGTCCGGGACTCGCGGGCCTTCCGACGAGAGGTAGGTCAGCCGCGCCTCGTAGGCCGTGTAGGCGTCCATGCCGGGGACCGTGACGTCGAACGTGTCCTCGGTCCCGGCCGCGATGCTCCGGTCCAAGAGGACGCGGACCAGGCGCTCCTCGCCGCGGACCTTGAAGCCGAGGACCGCCGTCGGCTCGTCGGCCTCGTTGCCGCCGTCGTTGCGGACGGCGAGCGTCAGGACCACGTCGCCGGGGAAGGACTTCGGCAGGGCGTCCTTGGTCGAGATCAGCGTGAGCGCCGCGGGAGCCGCCTTCTTGAGCGTCGGCGACGGCGACTTCTCGTCGCCGACATAAAGACGGGTCGTGGGGCCGTACTCGACGTAGAGCTCGTAGCGGGTGAAGTTCGGAACGTTGTCCGCCTCGAGGGTAAACGACGCCCGGCCCTTGTCGGCGACCTTCGCGATCTTCGCCGTCTTGCTGCGCCGGAGCTCGCGGTTGCCGTCGTAGTAGATCGCCGTCAACTTGACGTCGGCCATATCCGCGCCGACGCGGTTCAGCATCTCGCCGTCGACGATGACCTTATGGCCGATGCGCTCCCGGGCGAACTCCCACTTCGTGAACTCCGGCGCCTTGACGTCTTGCTCGCAGCAGATCCCGCTCAGGATGAACAGCAATCCCATCATGTCCGCTTTCCGCTCCAAAGGACCGCATTATGGACGATCTTGAGGGTCTCGTCCTGGTGATAGACCGGATACGTCTCGTGGCCGGGTCGGAAGTAGAAGACGCGGCCTTCCCCGAGCGCCCAGCAGCTGCCCGAGCGGAACTTCTCGCCCTTGTCCCAGGTCTCGAAGAAGACGACGGCGTCGGGGTCGGGCACGGTGAAGACCTCGTTGTACATCTCGGTCTTGGGCACGTCGAACTTTGCGGGGATGCCCTTGGCGATCGGGTGGTCGGGCAGCTTGGTCTCCAGGTGCCCCGGCTGGGCGTCGGCGCGGACCCCGCCCAGGCCGCAGTCGGGAGCGATGACGGTGATGACATGCTTCCCGTCCTTGTCCTCCTCGGACACGACCTCGGGCTTCCCGAGCTTCTTCTGCACGAACTCGACCTTGGACTTGTCGACGGAGGCGGGCAGCTTGGCCAGCACGTCCTGCTTGAAGCGCGCGTACATGGCCGCCCGGAACATCTTGGAATAGTGGGCGGAGTGGAGGGCGATGAGTCCGCATTTGCCGGCTTTGATCCGCTCGACGATCTTCGCCACCGGCGCGTCGGCGACCAGGGCGTGCTTCTGGTGGCCCCACCAGATGACGACGTCGGCCCACTCGATGTTCTCGTCGCTGAGCCCCTGGTCGGGGTCCTTGAGGGAGGCGGACCGGGTCTGGATCCCTTCCTGCTTGTTGAGGTAGTCCGCGATCCAGTTGCCGAGGTAGTTGGGGTACACCTGCTTCTGGGCTTCCTGCTGCTCGTCCCAGACGAGCACTTTCAGGGGCGCGGGGGTTTCGCGGGTCAGCGCGGGGGCGGCCATCAGGCCGAGGGCGAGGATGGCGGTGAGGAGTCGGCTCATAGAGTTCCCTTCGTTTGTTCTCTACTAGTACGCCTGAATCAGGCTTTCGTCCAGTTGGTCCAGTTGATGAGGACGACGGAAACGACGAGCAGGACGACCCCGGCCAGGCGGGTGGAGTCGATGGGGCGGGCGGCAATCCCCACCCAGCCGAAGCGGTCGATCAGCAGCCCCGCGGTCATCTGCCCGGCCAAGGCGGCGACGATCATGCCGGGAACGCCGATTCTCGGGACGGCCAGCAGCGTGGTCGTGACGAAGATGACGCCGATCAGGCCCCCCAGGAGCTGCCAGGGGGGCGCCTGGCGGAAGGCGAGGACATTGCCCTTTCCCCACATCCCGACGATCGCCAGGAGCACAATCGTCCCGACGCAGAACGAGACGAGGGACGATTCGAGGACGCCGACGTGGATTCGCAGGGCGGCGTTAATCGGGCCTTGAAAGGCCATGACGGCGCCGCTGACCACCATCATCAGGACGACCAGCCCAGAGCTCATGATTGCGCCTCCCTTCGTCGGGCGGGATCATAGCACAATCGGTCCGGCCCGGGCTACTTCCCGCCGGCGCCCTTCAGCAGGGCGACGAACTCGTCGCGCCAGGGGCCCACCGTCTCTGCCGGGCCCACCAGCTTGAAGTACCAGGGGCCGTCCGCCGCCTCCACCACCGCCGCCAGCAGGCGGGCGTTCTCCTGGGGACCCGCCTTCTGGTCCCCGGTATAGGTGCCCTTCAGGTCCACCAGGGTGATCTTGCACTTGCCCTGGATCACCTGGGCGTTCGGATCCGCCGCGCCCATCTGCTGGGCCCAGCGCTTGACGTTGTCGTCCAGCATTTCGTTGTTCGGGCCGAAGTAGAAGAGCGCCAGCTGCGCGTCTCCCGCCTTCTTCTCCTTGTCCGGCACCTTGTACTGAGCCTTCCGCATGTTGGAGGACGGCTCCTCCTTGACCCAGCTGGCCGGCGCGTCGAACGAGATGATATCGCCCGCGGGGCGGGCCGGCCGTTCCGGCGGCGCCATCATCGCCGGCTCGCGACCGGGGGTCTCCGGCGCGGCCTTGGGGGGCGGCGGCGTGGGATCCGGCGAGCACGACGCCAGGAGCAGGAACGCGATCGGAAGTTTGTTCATGCGGAGAATTATGCCAGCTATCATGATGGGACTCAAGGAGAGCCCCATGAAAGCGATCCGCGTTCACGCGTTCGGCGGCCCCGACGTCCTCCGGCTGGAGGACGTTCCCGTCCCCGAGGCCGGGCCCGGCCAGGTCCTCGTCCGCGTCCAGGCGGTCGGGGTCAACCCGGTCGACGCCACCATCCGCAACGGCGCGTACAAGAACGTGGTCCCGCCCTATACCCCGGGCTCCGATGCGGCGGGCCTCGTCGTCGCGGCCGGCCCGGGCGTCACGCACGTGAAGGCGGGCGACCGGGTTTTCATCACCGGGACGACCTCCCCCAGCTTCACCGGCGCGTACGCCGAATTCACGCTCTCCCGGGCCGGCCAGGTCCACCCGCTGCCGGCGCCGCTCACGTTCCCGCAGGGCGCCGCGATCTACGTCCCCTACGGCACCGCCTACCGCTCCCTCGTCCAGCGCGCCCGGGCCCAGGCCGGCGAGACCGTCTTCGTGCATGGCGCCTCGGGCGGCGTGGGGATCGCGTCCGTCCAGATCGCCCGGGCGATGGGCCTTCGGGTGATCGGGAGCGCGGGCACCGACCGAGGCCGAGAGCTCGTCCTCCAGCAGGGGGCGCACCACGTGCTCGACCACCAGGCGCCCGACTACCTCGGGCAGCTGACGGCCCTCACCGACGGCCGCGGGCCCGACGTCATCCTCGAGATGGCGTCGCACCACAACCTGGGAAAGGACCTCACGGTCCTGGCGAAGTACGGCCGCATCGTGATCATCGGCTGCCGGGGGCCGGTGGAGATCAACCCCCGCGAGGCCATGATGAAGGACGCCGCGATTCTGGGCATGCATCTGGGCAATCCGACGGACTCCGAGGCGGCGGCGATCTGGGCCGGGCTGGCCGCCGGCTTCAGCAACCGGACCCTTCAGCCGGTCATCGGGAAGGAGTTTCCGCTCGCCCAAGCGGCGCAGGCACAGCAGGCGGTGATGGAACAGAAGGCCTACGGCAAGATCGTCCTCATCCCATGAGGACGTGGGTGCTGAGGAACGCCAGGCGCTCGAAATAGGCCTTGCCGTCGGGGTCGAGGGGGACCTCCACGAGGGCCCGCGCGATCAGCTCGCGATGGCGCTTCAGATCCTCGCGTTTCGATTCGGGAATCGGCCGGACGAGGCCGTCGGTGCGCAGGGAGGCGGTCAGGATGGCGCCCGCGGCGGCGTCGAGCTTCACGAGCCGGACGCCGTCGATCTGGAGCGGAAGGCAGGAGAACGGGAACGTCGCCTCCTGCTGGACCCGCCAGAGCTCCGCCGGATCGGGCATCCGGGCAGTGTACCCGATCCGGCCGCTCCGGACTATGCCGTCTGTTTGAGTGCCGCGCGGGGCAGGATCGTGTTGCGGACCACGCCGAGCAGCACGTCCTTCCGGTAGGGTTTGAGCAGGTAGCCCGCGGCGCCCGCATCCTCGGCGCGGACCTTGACCTGGTCCTCCGGCATCGCGGAGAGGAGGATGACCGGGACGCCTTCGATCTCGGGCACGTCCTGCATCAGGCCGGACGCGGTGGCGCCGTCCATGCCGGGCATCATGATGTCCATGATGATGAGCGCGGGGGTGTCGCGGCGGGCAACCGCGACGCAGTCGAGGGCGGAATTGACCGCCTGGGCGCGGTAGCCGGCCGACTGGAGCATGAAGACGAGCGAGTTGGCGATCGGCCGGTTGTCGTCGCAGACCAGGACGAAATCTTTGGATTCCATGGCTGTTCTCCCTTCTTCGTTCACGTTCATTTCTTTTCCGTACATGGCGAAGAGTGTTGCAAAGGTCGGGCCACGTGAAAAACCGCATTTTTTCGCGGTTTTTCGCGGGATCCGGCCCGTTCCCCGACGAATCCGGCCCGACGAAAATGTCGCCCGGCCAACGCCCGCCCCGTTGTTTTCTGCAGCCTCGGACCGGGGTCCTGGCTATACTGTCGGGGGCGAGCGCTCCACTCCCGAGGGAGGCACGTATGACCATCCTGACCGCAACCCTGTTCGCCCTCCTGTCGTCCCCGGCTTCAGCCCTTCAGGACGACGCCTCCAAGATGGAATGGGTCCTGGCGGAAGGCGACCGCTTCGACTTCAGCTGGACCTACAACGAGCAGCGGAAGCGGGAGCCCGGCAAGGGCGAAAACACCGAGACCCACGACAAGCGGGACGTCACCGGGGAACTCGTCTGGAAATCCGAAGGGGTCCTGAAGCTCGAGGTCAAACGGGTCGCCTGGAGCTACGGCACCCAGGACTACGAGGTGACCCTGATGTACGGGGAGGGGAAGAAACCCGACCCCCAGATGAAGATGAAGGTCGCCGAAAAGGCGGCCGGCTACGCGGCCTCCAAGTCCGACGGCGAGCGCATGGTCGAGTACATGAGGACGCTGGCCGAAGGCGAGTTCCTGATCGATACCGTCACCGAGAAAGGTCGGACCCTGGTGCTTTGCAACGGCGGCAACGTGCGAGAGCCCGGCCAGGTGACCCTGCTCGCCCGCCTTTTCACCCACCCCCTCCTCCCCAGCGGCCCGGTCCGCGTGGGCCAGATCTTCAAGGATCCCCTCGACGTGACCAACCTGACGGCCGGCCTGACCGACGTCAAAGACGTCGAGAGCAAGGTCACGGCCATCGGCGACAAGGGCCTGATCGCCAAGGGCGGGGTCAACATCCCGGTCGGCAAGTCGATGGTCGCCAATGGCGCGACGCAGACCATGAGCGGCAACTTCACCTACACGTGCGAGTGGAACTACTCCCCGCAGCAGTACCTGCAAGGGTCGAAGGAAGAGAGCAAATTCTCCAAGAAAGTCGACGCGAAGGGGAAGGATGCCGACTTCTACCGCGAAAACGTCAACCACACGATCAGCCAGGTCCTCACGATCAAGAAGAAGGTGCCCAAGGACAAGAAGCCCGACGAGCCCAAACCGGACGACAAGAAGCCCGGGGACAAGAAGCCGGGCGACAAGTAGGCGTCCCGTGCCGCCTCAGCGGTACGGCCGCCCGACGATCCGGACCTCCCCCCCGCAAAAGTCCTCCAGACCCCGCAGGCAGGTCCGGCAGCAGCGTCCTTCGGCGTCCAGGTAGTAGATCGCCCGGTAGCGGGGAGGCTCGTCTCCGGGGACGTCTCCGAAGTCGACGTCGCGCCTTTCGGAGAGTGGAGGCCAGAGCCGCTGTTCGCGAGCCTCCCGCCAAAGCGGAAGATCCGGCGGCGCGTCCCGAACGGCGCAGCGGAAGTCCGGCTCCTCGAACGGGTCGCCCCCTTCAGCCTCCGGCACGCTCGTCAGCGCGAGGAGGCCCAGGTTGAGGGCCGCCGAGAGAACCCACGCCCACCGGGCCATCCCTCTTCCAACGGTTGAGGCGGCCCAAGGTTCACTGGCTCCTAGCTGAAGTCGATGGTCACGTCCTGCGCCACGGATCCCAGGAGGTGATACCCGCAGTTCGTCTCCTGGAGGATCGAGCCCGGCACCAGGGTGTTCACCGGGCCGTGGGCGACGAGGCGGGCGATGAAGCGCTGCCAGGACATCGCCGCGCTGCCGCAGTCGCCGTCCAGCCAGAAGCTCCGGTCGCGCGCGCCCAGGATCTCGCGCGGCCCGATCGACGCCGCCTTGGGCGGCACCCACGACCAGTCGCTCGAAAAGGTGTGCAGGGCGTTCTGCATGATCGTCATCGGGTTCAGCTCGACGATGCGGCCGTGCGCCTTCTTGTAGGACCGGAGGTCGTCGCCGAACTCGAGGCCCAGGTGCGACTCCCAGAAGGCGATGTGCCCGCACCATCCGATGCCGCCGTAGCAGCAGTCGGCGCCCCCGGCGTCCTCGATCATCTTCCAATAGTCCCCGATATTCCGGTGCGTCGGGAAGTGGATGTTCCGGTCGGGCGGGCGCAGCTTGGGATCGATCTTCGAGAAGAACGACTGGCGCATCGACGTGGCGAAGGACCCTTCCCAGTCCGCGGGCGCGGTCTCCCCCTGATCGTTCGCGTATTCGTCCATGTTGAACGTGACGAGGTGCTTGCAGCTGATGCCCAGGCGGTTGATCATCTCGGTCGCGATGCGGTACTGGGGAACGGGACCGACCGGGAGGATGAGGACGCAGCTCTTCCCCGCCTCGCCGCTCGTCTTGATGCGCGTCACGATGTCGACCGCAAAGCGGCTGTAGAACTGGGCTTTGTCGTCGATCACCTCGATCCGGAAGTCCCGGTTGGGGTGTTTGGTCAGGTCGGCCCGCCGGATCGCCCGCGCGTTCGCGCAGGCCTTCTCGTCCCGGAACGGAATGAACGAGGAAAGCGAGTAGGTGAACGCCATGAAGCCCCCTTTCAACGCCGGGCTCAAGAGCCCGGGCGGAAACCCCTTGAGACTCCGAGGAACCGGCGTCGGCCCGCCCCGAGCCTCCCGGAACGGGAGTCTCGTCGACGACGGGTCCCGGGACGCTCCGCTTGCTCCCTCACTCGCCCGACAGCTCCCGGACCTTGGACCCCAGCGCCCGCCCCAGGTGATGGTCGCGGGGAAATCCGTGGCCCAGATGCGGGACGAACCCCTCCGCCGCCTGGACCGCCGGATCGGCCAGGTCGCGGGCACGGTCGGCCCCCATGCGCCGCATCCAGAGGAGGTACTCGTCCTCCCCGTGCTGCTCCCGGAGCCAGCGGCGCTGGGAGTCATGCGCCGAGAGCATCTTCTCCTTGGCGGCCAGGACCGACGTGATGTCGACGACGTAGCGCGCCCGGACGCGGCGGCCGAGCGCATCGACGTGGTCGATCGGGTCGGCATAGAGGACCGCGGGCATCTTGGCGCAGGCCTTGATGGGACGCCCCTTCCAGGTCGCCTTCCAGTTCGGGATGGTCGACGCGAATGCCGCCTCCCGGGCGATGCGGGCGCTCTCCGTGTGGTCGGCCATGTAGCAGTCCGGCGAGTGAAGGACCAGGAGGTCGGGCTCGACCGCGCGCAGGAGCCCCGTGACCACCCTCTTGGCGTGCGGACTGTAGGCGACCGTCAGGTCGTCGAAGCCGAGGCAGGTGTAGCCGGCGCCGAGCAGGCTCGCCGACGCCGCCGCCTCCTTCCGCCGGATCTTCGCGATCGCCGGACGGGAATGCCGCATGGAGCCCAGGTCCCCCGCGGTCATGGTCGCCAGGTGGACGTCCCATCCCGCCTCTTTCAGCAGGATCAGCGTCCCGGCGCAGAGGATCTCGATGTCGTCGGGATGCGCCATCACGGCCAGGACGGTCGGCATGGGGCTTATTTCAGCTCGGACATCTTGACCGGACGCCCCTTGGCCGCCGACAGGTCCGCCGCGTAGACGACGCGGTGCGACTCGAGGGCGGTGTCGAAATCCGTGAGGGGCATCTTCTTCCCGGCCTTGGTCGCGTCGGCGAAGGCCTGGAACTGGGGCTGATAGGGGTGGTCCTTCACGTCGCCCGAATCGATCGGATGGGTGGCGAGGGTGCTCCACTGGTTCTTGATCATGCCCTTCAGCTTCGCGGAGTAGATCTTCGTGTCGAGCATGCTGCCTTCGCTGCCGACCAGGTGGGTGTGGAAATAGTAGGGCTGGAGGCAGTCCGTGATCGACGCCACCTTCCCCACCTGGCCGCCCTTGAACTTGAGGATGGTGACGGTGGAGGTCTTATACTCGTAGGGCTTGAAGATCTTGTTCGACGACATGGTCGCGTAGCTCGTCACCTCCTCGACCGGGGCGTCCATGAGGAGGAGCAACGCGTCGAGGGCGTGGCAGCCGGCGGTCAGCAGGCTGGAGCCGCCCATCGCCTTCTTCACGTTCCAGTGGAACTGGCCGTACCAGGGGCCGATGCCGTGGTAGTAGTCGACCTCCGCGTAGTGGAGGTCGCCGAGCAGGCCCTGGTCGACCACGGATTTCGCCAGCATGAACTGGGCGCTGTAGCGGACCTCGAAGCAGACCATGGCCTGCTTGCGGGACTTGCGGATCGCGTCGCGGACCGCCTTGGCGTCCGCCCAGCTCAGGCCGATCGGCTTCTCGATGATGAGGTGTTTCCCCGCCCGGGCCGCCGCGATCGCCTGCTTGGGGTGGAAGGGATGGGGAGTGCAGATGTCGATGACGTCGATCTCCGGGTCCGCGAGCAGGAGCTCGTAGTCGGAATAGACCTTGAGCGGGAGGCCGTACTTCGCCTCGAGCTCGGCGCGGTTCTGCTTGCGGCGCGAGCAGACGGCGGTCACCTTCGCGCCCGTGACGTGCTTGAAGGTCTCCAGGTGCGCGCCGGCCACCCAGCCCAGTCCGACAATGCCGACTCTCAGGTCGCCCATGCGCCGATCCTCCCCGGAGCTTTTCTTTCGAAATTCGGAAAGTTCTCTACCCCTGCTAGTACACAAAACCGTATCATTAGTTGCAAATGAAATTAAATAGCTTCCGCCGGAGGGCCGAGCTCCTGGCCCGGCTTCGCCCGGGGCGCACCCATTCGCGCCTGGAGCTCGCGGCCGCGACCGGGCTGTCGGTCGCGACGGTGTCCCGGATCACCCGGGACCTGGTCCACCGCAAGGTCCTGATCGAAGTGGAGGGCCGGAAGGCCGCGCTCGGACGCCCGACCCAGGGCTTGGAGCTGAACGGGGAGTCCGGCCGGGTCCTCGGCATCAGCCTGCTGTACCCCGAGCTGAAATGGGTCGTCCAGAACCTGCGCGGCGACATCCTCCGTCAGGGAAGCGCGCCTCTGGCCTGGAAACGGGGACCGGCGGGCGTCCTGGGGCCCCTCCAGAAGCTCGTCCGCTCCCTCGCCCGCGGGCCCGACCGGCTGGCCGCCGTCGGCCTCGCGCTTCCCGGCCAGTGGGATGCCGCGCGCGGCGTGTCCATCCAGTATCCCCGCATCCCGTCCTGGCACGAGGTCCCCCTCCGCGACCGTCTGGAAGCCTGGGGCGGTGTCCCCGCCTCCCTGATCGGCTACGCCCCCGCCCTGGCCCTGGCCGAGCAGGCCCGCCGCCGCCCCGCCGAGCCGCGAAACCTCATCACGATCGAAGTGGCCGAAAACATCGCGATGGGCGCGATCGTGAACGGCGCCGTCCTCGAGGGGGCCTCGGGCAACGCCGGCGAACTGGGCCACATCCCGGTCGATCCCCAGGGCCCCCCCTGCTACTGCGGGGGCCGCGGCTGCCTCGAAACCCAGGCGACCTGCTCCTCCGTCACCGCGGAGCTCCGCGACCGCAGCTACGAGGCCGCCGCCCGCCGGGCCCGGGAGGGCGACGCCACCCGCCGCCGGGTCCTCCGGCGGGCCGGACGACGGCTGGGGACGGGCCTCGCCACCGCGCTCAACCTCTTCAACCCCGAAGTCCTCGTGTTGAACGGGCGCTTCTTCGACGCGGGGGCCCTGGTGACGGATTCCGTCCGCCAAGCCATCGAGGATCACGCCGTCCCCAGCACGCTCCAGCGTCTCGCGATCGAGCAGTCCACGCTGGGACCCCTGGCGGCGCCCTTGGGAGCGGGACTGGTCGCCATCCGCGACGCGGTGTGCCGGATGTAGGGAAAGGGAATGGAGGTCGGATGAACATTCTGCTGACGATCGCCTGGTGCGTCGCCGCCGGCGGCGACGGGGAGCTGAAGGCCGGATTCGGCTCCGCGGACCTCACGCCGGAAGTCGGAGCGAGCATTCCCGGCGGCTTCCGCCCCAACCCGAGCAAGGGGGTCCGAGATCCCCTCTGGGCGGTCGCCTGCGTCGTCACGGACGGCTCCACGCCGATCGCCCTGGTGGGGATCGACGAGCTCTTCATCGGGAAATCGACCGTCCAGACGGCGAGGCAGCTGATCGAGAAGGCCACCGGCATCCCGGGGGGCCAGGTCCTCATCGCCGCCAGCCATACCCACACCGGCGGCCCCATCCTGAGCTGTCTGGGGAACGACGGCGATCCGGCCTACGAGGACAAGGTCGCCCGCGGCATCGCCCAGGCCGTCCGGGACGCTTGGACCGGCCGCCAGACCGTCGAACTGGGCATCGGCCTGGGAAAGGAGGACCGGATTTCCTTCAACCGGCGCTTCCTGATGAAGGACGGCAAGGAGATCACGCACCCCGGGAAGCCGGGCACGAAGACGCACGATCAGATCGTGAAGCCGGCCGGACCGATCGATCCCGACGTCGGCGTCCTGGCGGCCCGGAAGCCGGGCGGCGCGGTCCTGGGCGTCGTCGTCAACTTCGCCTGCCACTGCACGGTCGTCGGCGGCAACCAGTTCTCCGCCGACTACGTCGCCGATCTCCGGAAGGAGCTGAAAGCCGTCTACGGCGCCTCCGCGGAGGTCGTCTTCCTGAACGGCGCCTGCGGCGACATCACCCAGGTCGACAACGAGTCGACGGCGAAGGAGTTCGGCCCCGAGCATGCGGCGATGATGGGAGCGACCCTCGCGGCGGAAGCCGTCCGCACGATCAACCGCATGGCGTGGCTGAAGACCCTCTCGACCGCCGCGGCGACGGAGACGGTGCCCGTGCGGATCCGCCCCGAGCCGGACCCGGTCCAGGAGAAGCCCGCGTTCGGCCTGGGGAGCGGCCCCGACGACGTCTATGAGGCCGAGCGGAAGAAGGTCGCCCTGGAGCGGGCCCAGGAGCCCGTCGTGCCCTGCGAGGTCCAAGGGCTGCGCGTGGGGCCGCTCGGCATCGCGACGAACGGGTCGGAGTACTTCGTCGAGTACAGCCTCCGGATGAAGGCGGCCTCGCCGCACCGCTTCACCTGGGTCGTCGAGCTCGCGAACGAATACCTCGGCTACGTCCCGACCGCCCAGGCCTTCGTGGGCGGCGGCTACGAGCCGCGGACCGCGCGGTCGAGCAAGCTGGCGCCCGACGGCGGCCAGAGGCTGCTCGAGGGCGGCCTGAGCGTCCTTCGCAAAATCGCACCCTGAGCTCCGGAAGAGCGTAGCGTCCTTTGGAGTAGATACCGATATGACGACCCTGCTTCCGCTCCTGGCCCTCTGCCTCCTCGCGCAGGAAAAGCCGCGCGAGATCAAGAGTCCGATCACGCCCGAGCAGGCGCTGGCCGAATTCAAGGTCCGCCCCGGGCTCCGCGTCGAGCTGGTCGCCTCCGAGCCGGAGGTCCAGAGTCCCGTCGCCGCCTGCTTCGACGAACGAGGCCGGCTCTTCGTCGTCGAAATGCTCGACTACCCGATCGCCGACCCCTCGAAGCCGCCCCAGGGACGCATCAAGATGCTGGAAGACAAGGACGGCGACGGCCGCTACGAGACGGCGACGGTCTTCGCCGAGGGCCTCCTGATGGCCCAGGGCGTCACGCCGTGGAAGGGCGGGATCCTGGTCACGCAGGCGCCCAACGTCCTCTTCCTCAAGGACACCCGCGGGGACGGCAAGGCCGACGTCAAGGAGACCCTCTACAGCGGCTTTGCCGTCGAGAACCCCCAGCTCCGCGTCAGCCATCCCCAGTTCGCGATGGACAACGGCATCTACGTCGCCAACGGCCAGCGCGGCGGGAAGATCAAGAGCGCGCTGCACCCGGACGCCGCCCCGATCGACATCAACGGCATGGACTTCCGCTTCGACCTGGTCCACGACCGGGCGGAAGCCGTCACCGGATTCGGCCAGTTCGGGCTCACGTTCGACGACCGGGGCCATCGCTTCGTCTGCACGAACCGCAACCACGTCATCCCGATCGTGATTCCGAATTCGTATTTCCAGCGCAACCCCTTCCTCGCCGCCCCTCCGCCGGTCACCGACAACCAGGGCCCCGGCGGCGCCGCGCGGGTCTACCCGATCAGCCGGAACTGGACGCTGACGTCCGCGCACAGCGGCTCCTTCACCGCCTCCTGCGGCGTCTTCATCTATCGCGGCGACCTGCTGCCGAAGGAGTATTCCGGGCACGTCTTCACCTGCGAGCCCACCGGCAACCTGATCCACGAGGAGGAGCTGGTCTCGACGGGCGGCTCCTACGGCTGGAAGCCGCCGCACGAAGGGGTCGAATTTCTCGCATCCCCCGACAACTGGTTCCGGCCCGTCAGCATGTTCCCCGGCCCCGACGGCGCGCTCTACGTCATCGACATGTACCGCGCCGAGGTCGAGCATCCCGACTGGGTGCCCGCGGACCTGAAGAACCGGTACGACTTTAACCACCGTCGCGACCAGGGTCGCATCTGGCGGATCGTCCCGGAAGGCCGGCGCAACCCGGCGCCCCGGCCAGAGCTCGCCCAGGCGTCGACCGAGGACCTGGTCGCGCTGCTGGGCCATCCGGACGTCTGGTGGCGGATGACCGCCCAGAGGCTGCTCGTCGAGCGCCAGGACCGGGACGCCTGGGGCCCGCTCCGGAAGATGATCGCCCGTCCGGATCCCCTGGCCCGGCTGCACGCGGCGTGGACGCTGGAAGGCCTCCAGGAGTACGGGATCGATGTCGCGCTCCGCCTCCTGGGGGACCCCGACCCGGGCGTCCGTGAGAACGCGGTGCGCCTGGCCGAGCGCTGGGCCGGGGACAATCCGGTCGCGGAGCAGCTCTCGCGGATGGCGGACGATCCCGACGAGCACGTGCGCTGGCAGGTCGCCCTCTCGATCGGGGCCCGGGACAACGACTCGATCCTCGCCCCGCTCACGAAGATCGCCCGCGCCCGGATCGACGACAAATGGACCCGCCTCGCCGTCGCGACGGCGGTGCCGACCCGCGCGGGAAAGCTCCTGGCGCTCGTCCAGGATCCCGTCTTCTGCCGCGAGCTGGCGGCGATCGTCGGCAGCCGCAAGGACAAGGACGAGGTCGCCCTGGTGATCCGCGACGCCGCGCAGTCGGAGCCGCGCCGCCAGTCCGTCATCCTGACGGGACTCGCCGAAGGCATGAACCGCCGCTCGACGAGGCTGGGCGAGTTCCTGGGCACGCTGCCCGAAGCCGAATCCGCGAAGGCCATCCTGGCGAAGGCCGGCGCCGTCGCGTCCGATCCGGCGCGGACGGTCGCGGAGCGGCTGGACGCGATCCGCCTCCTCGTCCACGTCCCCTGGGAGACGGCGGGCCCGGCGCTGGCCGCGCTCCTGGGCGAGGAGCAGCCGAGCGAGCTCCGGATCGCGGCGGTCCAGGCGCTGTCCAGCCACGGACGCCGCGAGGTCTCCGCCATCCTCCTCGGCGCCTGGAAAAAAGCGCTGCCGGCGCTTCGGCGGGAAATCCTGGAGGCGATGTCCCGCCGGCCCGAGCGCGTGTCGGCGCTGCTGGACGAGATCGAGGGCGGCCGGATGACGCCCGGGGAACTCGGGGCGTCGCTCCTCCGGCGGCTGGACACCTACGGCGACGCGGGCATCCGCGACCGCGCCAAGAGGCTGATCGCGAGCAATCTCCCCGAGGCGAGGCAGAAGGTGATCGACCGCTACCAGGAGTCCCTGGGGAAGAAGGGGGACCCCAAGCGCGGACGCGACATCTTCAAGGCCACCTGCACGGCCTGCCACCGGATCGCCGACCTCGGCACGCCGGTCGGGCCCGACATCTCCGACACCCTGACCAAGGCGCCCGAGCAGCTGCTCGTCGACATCCTCGATCCGAGCCGCGTCATCGACAACAACTACGTGACGTACGTCGTCCGGACGAAATCCGGAGCGGTGGTGTCGGGCTTCATCGCCTCCCAGACGGCCTCGAGCCTCACCCTGCGCCGGGGCGAAGGCCAGGAAGACATCGTCCTGCGCCAGGACATCGACGAGATGAAATCGAGCGGCATCTCGCTCATGCCCGAGGGCCTGGAGAAGAACATCTCGATCGAGGCCATGGCGGACCTGATCGCGTTCCTGAAGGGCTGGCGCTTCATCGACGCCCCGGAGCGCCAGCAGCGCTGAGGGCCCGCCGGAACGCGCGGGCGGGGGGCCCCGTCAGACCTCGACGTCGGGGTTTTCGCGCATCTGGCGGTTGATTTCGACCATGATCTGGATCTGGATCGACTTCGAGTAGTCGGACTTGGCTCCGGCCACGTCGCCTTTGGCGTCCTTCGAGAGCCCGCGGCTCGCGTAGGCCTGCACGCAATCGGGATTGAGCTCGATCGCCTTGGTGAAGTCGGCGATCGCCGCGTCGTGCTCGCCGTTCTGCTGCCGAGTCATCCCCCGCTTGAGGAAGGCCGCATCGTCGCCCGGCCGCGAGCGCGTGCCCGTCTCCTCCTTCTTCTTCCGGCTCTTGGTTTCCGAGCCGCGCCCGTCTACCTTGGGGAGCCGGCTCGACGACGTGGAGCGGGATTTCGCGGGCGGCGCGGGGGCGGGAGCGGGAGCGGGCCGGGCGGCGGGTTTGGCGCTCGAGACGCGCGTGGGGGCGGCGGGCGGCGGGCTCTTCTGGACGATGGGATTCAGCCTGCCCGGAGTCTCATCCTTCTTCTTGAAGATCTTGTCCCACAGCGCCATGGCTCGCCGGTACCCTCCCGCAACTGGGGGAAGTATAGCGCCCTCATGGAAATTTTCAGGCGGAAACGTACGGAGAGTTCCGCGTTTCCGGACCTATTTCTTCGCCTTGAGGACCTGGTCGAAGAACGCGAGCGTCTCGTCGGCCGTCCGCTTCAGCTCGGCCCCGCCCCAGCCGTGGCCGGCGCCCAGGAGGAGGTCGACCCGGCCATAGACGCCGGCCTTGGTGAGCGCCTCGCCCATCGCGGTCGCCTGGGTCCAGGGCACAAGCAGATCCTTCGTGCCCTGGATCAGGAGCATCGGGGCGTCGCCCTTGTTGACATAGGTGATCGGCGAGGCTTTCCGGTACTCCTCCGCCTTCTCGTCCCTGCTCCCGCCGAGGAAGGACTTCAGAATCGGCACCGTGCGGTCCGGCCAGTCGTTCGTGGTGAAATCCGTCGGCCCGAAGAAGGCGACGACCGCGTTCACCTTGCTCGACTCGCCGGGATCGCCGCCCAGCCCTTCCAGCCCGTCCTCCTTGTCCAGGACGCCCAGCATCATCGACAGATGGGCGCCGGCCGAGAAGCCGACGGCCCCGATGCGCCCCTTGTCGATGCCGTACGTCTCGGCATGGGCGCGGAGATGCCGGATGGCGCACTTCACGTCCTCGATCTGGGCCGGGAACACGTACTTCGGCGCGAAGCGATAGTGGATCGTCGCCGAGACGTAGCCCTTCTTGACGTATTCATGGACCTGGCCGCTCAGGTCGTTCTTGTTGCCCGCCGCCCAGCCGCCGCCGTGGATGAGGACGATGCACGGCAACGGGCCGGTCGACTCCTTCGGCCGCCCGATGTTCATCTTGAGGTCGACGTCGCCCCCTTTCCCGTACACCACGTCCGTCTCGAAGAGCTCGTCGACCCTGGCCTCTTGGGCCCTCAGGAGCGGGCAGAGCGCGATCAGCAGCGTCACGGTTCTCATCATGGCGTCCTCGGTGATGGTTTTCCCAGAGTACCGTATGGCCCCCCAACCCGTTGCAAGAAAACGTCCCGGAAGCCCCTCGCCCGTCTAGTCCGGACGCTCGCCCGCCAGGGTGAAGCGGTGGCCGAAATGTTCCCGGACCTTCAGCCAGCCCAGACCCGCCTTCTCCGCCAGGAGGGTGATCTCGGGGATCGTGAACGACTTTCGGACCGACTGCGGCCCGTCGGCCCGGACGTAGCGGTTCGCCCAAAGGCTGAACAGCCGGATCCAGAACATCGCGCGCCGCCGGCGGAGGAGATCGTTCACGATGATCCCCCTCCTCGCCACCCGTCCGAATTCCTTCAGGACTCCCACGATCTGGTCGTCGCTCAGGTGGTGGAAGAAGTGCGTCGTGATGATGTAGTCGACGCTCCGGTCGCGGAACGGAAACCGGCGCACGTCGCCGCGGATCCGGGGAAGTCCCGCCGCGAACCCGAGCATCCATTCCGATCGATCGAACGCCACGAAGCGGAGATCGGGAAAGCGCCGGCCCAGATCGCGGCTGACGTCGGCCGCTCCCGCCGCGACGTCGAGCACGGTCGCGGGACCCCGGATCCCGCGCAGGTGATACGCGGTTGCCGCCGTGCCGCCCAGCCAGCGGTTGACGAACGAGAGATAGCCGACGATCCGGTCCCGCTCCCCGACCGGGGGATCCTCGAGGTCGAGCCGCTCCGGCTCCAGCGAGCGCGTCCGCATCAGACCACCAGGCGCGCCACGTCGACGAGGCTAAGGTCGCCCTCCCGCCGAAGTCCGCCCGAGATCTCCAGCAGCTTCGTGAAGAGCTCCGGATGGTCGACCAGGGAGGAGACCACCCGATCCGCGATCCTCGGGTAGCGCGTCGCCCGGAGCAGCCATCGGCCCAGCCAGTTGGAACCCGCGGCCAGCCGCCGCCGCGCGAGCTCGTAGTCGGCCGGCCTTCCCGCGGCGATCGCCTCCGCCCCCGCGCGCGCGCTGAGGATCGCGAGCGACATCCCCTCCCCCGTCACCGGATCCGGCGCCCCCGCGGCGTCGCCGACCAGGATCGTGTTTCCCGACACCACCGACCCGACGTGGAGCCCGAGGGGCGCGATCGCCAGCACCGGCGACGTGAACGCGAGCCCCCGCGTCCGACCGGCCAGGACCTCGAGCGACAGGAGCACGTGGAGCACCCGGTCTTCGTTCGAGGGACCCGGCGGCAGGGCGTCCTGACGGAAGAGGCAGGCCACGAGGGCCTCGCCGTGCTCCGACGGCGCGAGGTAGACTTCGCCCGACTCGTGGAGGAGGACCTCGACCCGGTCGCGGTCGATCTCGAGCCCGCGGACGTGCGTGCTGAGCCCCACCCGGCGCAGGGCGGGAGGCGCGGCGGGAAACTCCGGCCGGCGGTGGAATTGCGAGCGCAGGCCGTCGGCCCCGACCACCCAGCGCGCCGGAAAGCGCTCCGGATCATAGAGCGTTTCCTCGAACGCCGTCACGCCCGGAGTCGCCGCCGCCGCGCGGAAGAGCCGCTCGTCGAAGCGCTCCCGCCGGACGACGAGGCCGCTCCCGCCCGGGAAATCCGCCTCCGCGGTCGCGCCCGACGGCGACACGAAGCGGAGTCCCCGCACCCGGCAGCCTTCGACCTCGATCCCGGCCTCCCGCAGGGCGGCCAGGCCGTGCGGCAGGAGCCCCTCCCCGCAGGCCTTCGGCCGGGGGAACCGCGCCTTGTCGACCAGGGCGACCGTCAAGCCGCGGCGCGCGAGCTCCCGGGCGGCCGTCGAGCCCGCCACGCTGCCGCCCACGACGACCGCGTCCCACGTCACCATTCGAGGAGGAGCAGCTCCGAGGCGAAGCCGGGCCCCAGGGCGCACATCAGGCCCCGGTCCCCCGGTTTGGGCGTTCCGCTGTCGATCAGGTCCGAAAGGATGAACAGGATGGAGGCGCTGGAGAGATTGCCCACCCGTTCCAGCGAGCCCCGGGTCCAGCGCAGGTCCCGCTCGCCCAGTCCGAACGCGTCGCGATAGGTCTCGATGATCCGCCGGCCGCCCGGATGAAGGACCCAGTGGGCGATGTCCTTTGCCGACCGGTGCTGGTCCGAAAGGAAGGCCGCCACCACCGGCTTCAGCTTCTCTCCGATGAAGGCCGTCACTTCCTTGGAGAGGATCAGTCTCATGCCGTCGCTCGTGAAGGCCCAGCCCATCAGATGCTCGGTCCCCTCATACAGCACCGTTCGCCGCGCCGCAACCCTCGGCCCCGGTCCGGCGCCGAGGAGGACCGCGGCGGCGCCGTCGCCGAAGAGCGCCGATCCGATGAGGTCCGTCGCGCCGGCGGCCTGGGTGGAGAAGACCTGGCCGCAGAGCTCGACCGCGATGACGAGGGCCCTCCGCTCGGGGGCCCCGGAGAGGACATCACAGGCTCGAGTCAGCCCGCCGGCTCCGCCCGCGCAGCCCAGGCCGAAGAGGGGCGAGCGCCGGACGTCCGGCCGCAATCCCAGCCGGCCGACGAGCAGGGCATCGATGCTGGGGGTCGCCAGACCCGTCGTCGTGACCAGGTAAAGATGGTCGATGTCCGAAGGCCTCGCGCCGGCCTTCTCGAGACAGGCCCGGCCGGCCTGCTGGGCCAGGACCAGGGCCTGGGCCTGGAAATCGCGGTTGCGTTCCTCGAACCCGCGACTCTTCTCATAGTACTCCGGCGGAAAGGCCGTGCGGCGCTCCTGGACCCCCGAGGTCGAGAAGACGCGGAGGAGCTTTTGAAGGTGCTCCCGGCCCGCATAGACCCGGCGGGCGATCTCCAGCGCTTGGTCCTGGGGGACCCGGTGGGGCGGAAGCGCGGTGGCGACGGAAAGGATCGAAACCATCCGGTCCCCATTCTAAGACACCCGGGCCCGGAGGTTCCCGAAATTCCCCGGGATCTCCCCTTTCCGGGAGTGAATTAGGGCAGCGTGACGTAACCTTATTATCAGAGGGATCGCCCTTCCGGGGCCGTCTAGGTACTACCGGTTTGAACAGGAGTAGGGTATGGCGCGAGTCCTTGCGGGGGCGTTGCTTCTAGCCGCGGTCGTCCTCCCGTCCTGGTCCTTCGCCCAGGACGACAAGAAGAAGCCCGACGACGTCCTCCAGAAAAAGGACGGCGGCATCGTCGTGGGCCGGATCCAGAAGCTCGACACGGACACCGTCGAGATCCTGGTCAACGGCGAAAAAGACCCGCGGAAGATCTCGTTGCGCGAGCTCAATCCCTACTCGGTCTACAAGATCCGCCTGGACCGGATCGACAAGACGAGCGGTGAGGCTCACCTGGGCCTTGCCGAGTTCTGCATGGCCAACGGCCTCTATCCGCCCGCCACCAAGGAGTTCGAAGAGGCGGCCAAGCTCGACAAGTCCCTCGAGGAGAAGGCCAAGAAGCGCCGCGACGAGGCGCACAACGAGGACGGCCGCGCCCGCTTCGAGGACAGCAAACGCCTCGCGGCCGAGCGGAAATACGACGAGTCCAACAAGATCTGCCAGCTCCTGGTCGAGAAGTACGCCGACACCCCCTATGCCGACGAAGCGCGGCGCCTGATCGCGAAGATCGCGGAGGACATCGCCAAGGAGAACGAGGCGAAAAAGAAGCAGATCGAGGACAACAAGGAAGCGAAGGAAAAGAAGAAGGCCGCGATCACCGAGAACCAGGAGAAGGACATCCTCGCGAAGACCGGGGACATGATCGACGACGCCGGGAAGCTCTGGCTGGAAGGCCTCGACGGCGAGGCGAAGAATCTGACCCGGGGCGAAAAGGCCTGGAGGGCCGCCGAAGCGTCGATCCAGGCGGCCCGCCGCAACCTCGAGTTCCTCCTCAAGTCCAACGACCTGGAGACGATCAAGAAGGCCAAGGACATGGAACGCGCCTGCGACGCGATCCTGGTGAAGGTCTATTACCGGCTGGGCCGGATGTGGGCGGTCGAGCTGAACTATCCGGTCGCGCTCGAGTGGCTGAACAAGGCCGTCAAGGTGCCGCACGACGACCAGATGGACCGCCAGATCAACGAAATCCTGCTCACGATTTCGCAGCTCAAGATGCGCGAGCGCGCCGCCGGGAAGGGCTACTGAGCCGGACTCGCGGCGTCAGGAGTAGCACTTCACGCCGTCCATGACGTCGTAGGCCGCCACTCCGCCGCCCTTCGAGCCCCAGTAGTTCTTCCTCGCCGGCACCGAGACGAGCCGCCATTCCGGGAGCACCACCGCGGTCAGGGCGCCCCCGTGGACGCAGCCGGTGTCGATCCCGACCGCCCATTCCGCGACGAGCGGACGATCCAGGACGGTGTGGCCGAAAATGACCCTCTCGGGACCCTTCCAGTAGTTCGTCCAGAACCGCCAGCCCAGCGGCGCCTTCGACGGCCACGCGGACGTCGTCTCGGGCGGACAGAGGTGCTGTCCGTGGAGGAGGATGGACGGCGGCTGCTGCTCGACGGGGATCCCCGGGAGCATGCCCGCGTGGACGACCACCGCGCCCGCCTCCGGCAGCCGGAGGTAGAGCGGCAGCGATTCGAACCAGGCAAAGTGACGGGGCTCGAGGACGCGCCGGGTCTCCAGATGGTCGGGCAGGAGCGCCGAATCCGGCCGCTTCCGGATCCGGAGATGCTTCTCCTCGTGGTTCCCGAGGACCCCCTCATGGCGCATGGCGAGCTCGACGCAGTCGCGCCGCTTGGGTCCGCGATCGACGACGTCCCCCGCGAACACGACCCGGTCGGCGGAGGTCGCGGCCAGGCGGTCCAGGAGCTCGACGGCTTCGTCGTAGCAGCCGTGGAGATCGCCGATCACGATGGTTCGTCGGGGAAGGCTCATTGGGTCCGAGGGGGGATTCTGGGTCCACCGCTCTTTCCCCTTCAACCGGAGTTCCGCGAAAAAGTTCATGCAAAAGCGGCGCGTCCCTTGACTGCACTTCCCCCAGGGCTGAAAATGACTCTGTGAGCGACGTTTTCATCGCTTCCGCGGTCCGCACGCCCATCGGCAAGTTCCTGGGGGGCCTGAGCAGCTTCCCCTCCCCCGCTCTGGGCGCCCTCGTCGTCCGGGAAGCCGTCCGCCGGGCGGAGATCGCCCCGGCGCTCGTCGACGAGGTCTTCATGGGCTGCGTCCTCCAGGCAGGGCTCGGCCAGAACCCCGCCCGCCAGGCGGCCCTCCGCGGGGGCCTCCCCGACACCGTGGGCGCGGTCACGATCAATATGGTCTGCGGTTCGGGCCTGAAGTCGATCATCTACGGCGTCCAGGCGATCAAGGCGGGCGACGCCGACGTCGTGGTCGCCGGCGGCATGGAAAGCATGTCGAATGCCCCCTACCTCCTGCCCGACGCCCGGAAGGGCTCCCGGCTGGGGCACGGACGGACCCTCGACGTCATGATCCACGACGGCCTCTGGGACGCCTTCAACGACCTCCACATGGGCACGACGGCCGAACTGGTCGCCGAGCGCTTCAAGGTGACCCGCCCCGAGCTCGACGCGTATTCGGCGGAGAGCCACAAGCGGGCGATCGCGGCGACCCGGGCCGGCAAGTTCAAGGCGGAGACGCTGCCGCTCATCGTGCCCGCCGAGAAGTCCAGCATCGACGCCGACGAAGGCCCGCGCGAGGATTCGACGCCGGACAAGCTCTCGAAGCTGAAGCCGGCGTTCCGGCCCGACGGGGTCGTCACGGCCGGCAACGCCTCGCAGTTGAGCGACGGCGCGGCGGCCCTCGTCCTCCTGTCCGAACGCGCCCTGAAGGAGCACAAGGCCAAGCCGCTCGCGCGCGTCACCGGCTACGCGACCGCCGGCGTCGACCCCAAGTGGGTCCTCGTCTCCACGATCGACGCCGTCCACCGCTTCGACGGCCGCAATCCCTGGAAGGCGGCCGACGCGGACCTGATCGAGATCAACGAGGCCTTCGCGTCCTCGACGATCGCGGGAATCCGCGACCTCAAGCTCGACCCGGCCAAGGTGAACGTGAACGGCGGCGGCATCGCGCTCGGACACCCGATCGGCGCCAGCGGAGCCCGGATCGTCGTCACGCTGCTCCACGCGCTGGCCGACCGGAAACAGTGGCGCGGCGTGGCCACGCTCTGCATGGGCGGCGGCAACGGGCTCGCGCTGGGGATCGAACGCTCGTGAACTTCACCCTGTCGCCCGAAGAGGCGCTCATCCAGAGCACGGCCCGCGAGTTCGCGGACAAGGAGCTCGCGCCCGTCTCGTCCCGGATCGACCACGACGGCGCGATCCCGCGGGACATCCTGGACAAGATGGCGGCGCTCGGCTTCCTCGGCATGCTGACGCCGGACCGCTACGGAGGCGTCGGCCTCACGAATCTCGCGCTGGCCCTGGTCCAGCTCGAGATCAACCGGGCCTGCGCGTCGACGGGCGTCACGATGTCCGTCCACAACTCGCTCTGCCAGAGCCCCCTCCTCCGCTTCGGCAGCGACCCGCAGAAGGAGACGTACCTCCCCCGGCTGGCCCGCGGCGAATGGATCGGCGCCTATTCCCTGACGGAGCCGGTCAGCGGCACCGACGCGGCGGCGCTCATCACGACGGCCGTGAAGGACGGCGACGACTACGTCATCACCGGGACCAAGAATTTCGTCACCAACGGCGGCTTCGCGGACCTCTTCATCCTGTTCGCCCGGACGGATTCCTCCCCGACCGCGAAGCAGACCGGGATCAGCGCCTTCATCGTCGAGCGGACCCGGAAGGGGCTGACGGTCGGCAAGCCCGAGAAGAAAATGGGGATCCGGGGCTCGTCCACTACCTCGCTCTTTTTCGACGGCTGCCGCGTGCCGAAGGCCAACCTCCTGGGCCGGGAGGGCGACGGCCTGAAGATCGCGCTCAGCACCCTGGACGGCGGCCGCATCGGGATCGCCTCGCAGGCCTGCGGCATCGCGATGGCCTGCCTGGACGCGTCGATCCGGTACGCCAAGGAGCGCCGCCAGTTCGACCGCCCCATCGGCGACTTTCAGGCGATCCAGTGGAAGATTTCGGACATGGCGACGGACATCGACGCCGCCACGCTGCTCATCTACCGGGCCGCGAGGATGAGGGACGCCGGCGAGCCGCACACGAAGGAAGCCTCGATGGCCAAGCTGTTCGCCTCGACCATGGTGAATCGGCACGCCACCCAGGCGGTGCAGATCCATGGCGGGGTGGGCTACATCAAGGATTTCCCGGTGGAACGCTACTTCCGCGACGCCAAGATCACGGAGATCTACGAGGGCACGAGCGAAGTGCAGAGGATCGTCATCGCCCGCAGCATGCTGAAATAGCGCCGTCGACTGATGCTCCGGACTGCGGGGTCGTGGCACGCGGCTTGCTCCTTCAAGGGCCGGCGAGTCCCCAGCGACAGGAGCCCCGCATGGCGAGTCCGATCGTGCCCACTGAGAAGACTCATGCACTCCGGGTTGCCGTCCGTCGCGGGATTCGAACGGCCCTCGTCACCACCGGGATCAGCCTCCTGGCCGTTCTCGTCCTCCTCATGATCTTCGAAGAGAAACTGATCTACTTCCCCACGAAGGGCAGCGTCGGCCCGAGCCCCGGGGAGGACGTCTGGCTCACCACCGCCGACGGGGTGAAGATCCACGCCTGGTACGTCCCCCACCCGCAGGCGAAGGCGTCGATCCTGCACCTCCACGGGAATGCCGGAAATCTGAGCGACCGGCGCGACCTGGTCCGTGACCTGCAGGCACTCGGGGTCAACGTCCTGGCCATCGATTTCCGGGGCTATGGGCAGAGCGAGGGCACGCCGGGCGAAGCGGGCCTGTATGCGGACGCCCGGGCCGCCTACGACTGGCTCCGGACCCGCACCCCGGCCGACCGGATCGTGATCCACGGGGAATCGCTGGGCGGAGGGCCCGCCTGCGAACTCGCCTCGACCGTCCCCTCGGGCGGCCTCATCCTGCAATCCACGTTCACAAGCGCCGCCGACATGGCCCCGCGCGTGGTCCCCTTCTTCCCCAAGTTCCTCGTCCGGACCCGCTTCGACAATCTCCGCAAGGTGCCCACGATCACCTGCCGCAAGCTCTTCCTGCACAGCCGCGCGGACGAAATGATTCCCTTCGACATGGGCGAGAAGCTCTTCGAGGCGGCCGCCGGACCTAAGGAGTACACCTGGTTCACCGGATGCGGGCACAACGACATGACGATCAGCCGGGCGAAGAAGTACTATTCGCGACTGGCGGAGTTTCTCGCGCCGTTTGGGACATGACCCCGATCGAGACGAGCGCCCCGATGTAGTTGTCGTGGATGAACCGCCCGAAAAAGAGCACCACGAAGATCCCCAGCGCCGACCAGAGGAACAGAAGCTCGTTCGACCCGTTCCGCTTCAGGGAGCGCAGCCCGTAAAACAGGCAGACCGCGAACGCCAGGGCCTGGAAGATCGAGAACGGAAAGTACGCCTCCGGGGACCGGACCCAGTGCAGGGCCAGCACCAGATTGGCGAAGCCGAGCCCCCCCCAGCCGCGGATCTCGAAGGGATGCGCCCCCAGGCCGGCCGGCGCGAGGAAGAGGTCGTCGACGAACGACCGCGGATCCGACGCGAAGAACGGGAGCGACGTGAAGAGGAGCGGCGCGACGAGCAGCGGGACACAGACCTTCCAGTCGCGGCGGTGCGCGTAGGCGACGAAGGGGATCATCGGAAGGAGCAGCGTCTTGGTGGCGATCGCGAGCCCCAGGAGCAGGTGCCCGTAGCGCCTCTGGGAGGTCTCGTACGCGATCCATGCCGCGGCGACCCAGAAGAGCATCGCCACGTCGTTGCGGCCCTCGACGACGAAGGGGGCGAGCCAGGGGTTCAGGGCCGCGAGCGAGGTCAGGCCCACCCGGTGGGGATGCTCCTTCAGGGAGTACCAGACGACGCCCAGGAGGCCCAGAAAGAACGGAACGACGACCAGGCGCTGGTCGTAGAAGCGCGGCGCGATCGGGTCGGCCTTCTCCGGCATCTTCCACAGCACGGCGCGCGAGGCGGCCTCGACCGGCAGCGACAGGTAGAGCAGCATCGGGGGGTACACGAAGTGATGGAGGGCGGGGTTCTTCTCCCAGTCGTGCCACCGGGCGAGCGCCGTGTCGGTGAACTCCTCGGTGTAGGGGTTCCGCTTCTCCCGGACCATGCGGATGGCGACCTCGAACTGGACCACCGAGTCGTGGCACCAGGTGGCGGGGCCGCTCCAGGCCCGGTAATGCATCTGGAGGCCGCAGGGCACGAGGACCAGGAAGAGCGCGACGCCGCCCAGGGCCCAGCGCTGGACGCACGGCCAGCCGACCGCCGCCAGCGCAATCGTGACGCCCGCGGCCCGGCTGAGCCAGAAGAGGTTGGCGGAGCCGCCGGGAACGGCCTCGACGAGCGGCGAGGCCAGCGCCATCGCGCACAGCAGGAGGATCATGCCGTTCAAGCGCGGCGCGGAAATGGCGGTGAACGGCGCGCTCATGGGGATCCGGGCCGCTTCACAAACCCGTGCGCCTTGTAAGCCCGGACGTAGTTGATGAGGTCCCGGTAGATGTTGTGATAGCCGAAGGCCTCCATCTCCTGGAGCGCCTCCTCCGCCGTCCAGTGGTCGACCTCCAGCCGGTAGATCGCGGCCATCGTTCCCGTCCGATCCTTGCCGAAGGCGCAGTGGATGTAGACCGGCTGCCGCTCGGGGTCGAGGACCACGTCAAAGAACTTCTTGAGCGCCTCCTCGTCGGGCGGCGTCGAGCCCAGGTCGGCCTTGAGCGGGATCTCGATGGGCGTCATCCCGGCCGACTCGACCATCTTCTTCGTCGAGTGGTAGGAGCGGAAGTCGATCACCGTCTTCACGCCCATCGCCTTGAGCTGCTGGAACCCTTCCTCGGTCGGCTGCCCGCCCCGGTAGAGCGCCGGATTGACGCGGGCGAAGTTCTCCAGGCCCGCCACTCCGGGCAGACGCTGGGCGATCGGCCGCTGGGTCGAGGTCGCGGTGACCTTCTGGCCGTCGTCGCCGCCGCAGCCCGGGAGGGAGACGAGGCCGGCAACAAGCAGGACGAAGCGGGTGTTCATCATCATGTCCCCAGTTTAGCACGTCTCTGGCGCGCCACTTCCGCCATCGCGACCGCCGCCGCGTGGGTGAGCGAGAGCGACGGGGCCCCTTCCCGCGTCGGGATCGACACCTTCGACGTGCAGCGGTCCCGCACCGCCGCGGAGAGGCCGCGCTTCTCCCCGCCGAGCGCGAGCGCGAGCGGCGGGGTCAGATCCAGGTCGTAGATCGTCCGGGACGCGCCGGCCAGGCACCCGACGAGCGCCATCCCGGGAGGCGGCGTCTCGCCGATCACGACCGGAAGCCGTTCGTAGGCGCCCGACGACGCCCGCGAGACGTCGCCTCCGTCGAAGTCCCAGGCCCGGCGGCGGAGCAGCACCGCCTGGACCCCGAAGGCCTCGGCCGACCGGAGCGCGTAGCCGAGATTGCGCGCGTCGTCGATGCCGTCCAGGAGCAGGATGAAGTCGGCCTTCTCCGGGAGCACGGCCGGCGGAAGAGGGAGGGCGACGGCCAGCACGCCGCCGTGCGACTTCGCGTGCGCCGTCGCGTCCAGGGCCTCTTCCCGCACGCGCTTCACCGGGACGCCCTGAGCGGCGGCGGCGTCGAGAAGATCCCGGATGGACTCGTCCTGGGTCCCCTGGCGGATCAGGAGTTCCACGAAGGTCCGCCGCCCCGCTTTCAGGGCCGCGAGCGCGCATATCCGTCCTTCGAGCAGGTCCATTATTGGGTCATGGGTTCCGCGGCGCGGATGGCTTCCACCACGCCCGCGTGAGTCTCGGCGCTGCGAAGCCGCTCGACGACGTACTCGCTGTCGATCAGCCCGCAGATGCGGGCCAGGAGCCGGACCTGGACCCGGGGCGAGCCCGAGGGAGTCAGCAGGATGAAGAGGAAATGGGCCTTGTCCTCGCGGCCCTTGATCGGGACGCCCAGGTCGGAGCGGCCGAAGAGCAGGACCGGCCGGTCCATGCCCTCGAGTCTCGCGTGCGGGATGGCCAGCCCGTTGCCGAGGTAGGTGCTCATGGCCCGCTCGCGCTCGAGGACCGCCTTCACGATGCGCTCCACCGGCAGCGGCAGCTCGGTCGAGGGCATGCGGCCGAACACCTGGCCGATCGCCTCCTCGAGGCTCGAGGCGTCGATGCCGAGCACCACGCGGCCGGGCGTCAGCGCGTCGGCCATGAAGATGCGCGGCTCCGCCTCGAACTCGTCCTCGATCGTGCCGACGACCTCCTCGATGATGTCCTCGAGGGAGATGATCCCCGTCCACTTCCCCTCCGCGTTTTTCACGACGGCCAGGTGGCCGCGCTGGCGCTGGAAGTCGCCCAGGAGATTCTCGAGCGGCATGTCCTCCTGCGCGGTCAGGTACGGCCGGGCCACCTTTTTCAGGTCGACCGCCGCCATCTTCTCGGGGCCTTCGAACAGCACGTCCTTGATGTGGACGATCCCCAACGGAAGCTCCGGTTCGCCGACCAGGGGGAAGCGGGAGAGCCGCGAATCGCGGATGACCTTGAAGTTCTCCTCCCACGGCGCGCCGAGGCGCAGCACCTTCACGCCGTCGCGGCCGCGCATCGCATCTCGCACCTTCACGTCGGAGAGATCGAAGATGTTCTCCAGAAACAGGAGCCGGCGGAAGGACATCGTGCCGGAACTCTGGTGCTTCGCTAGGATGATGCGCAGCTCGTCCTCGGAGTGCCGCTCCTCCTTGACGTCGGAGGGCAGGCCGATCAGCCGCAGGAGCAGCCGGGCCGAGCCGTTCAGGAGGAAGATCGGCGCCAGGAGGATGCCGCGGACGAAGATCAGGGGCCGGGACGTCAGCAGGGCCGCGCTTTCCGTCTTCCGGATGCCGATCTGCTTCGGCAGGAGTTCGCCCAGAAGCACGTGCAGAAACGAGATCATCCCGTACTCGACGATGAACGTCAGGGTATGGGCCAGCCGGGTGTTGATGCCGATCAGGTCGTGGACCAGGTCCCCGGCCATGGCCTGCCCGACGAACCCCAGGGCGATGCTGCAGAGGGTGATCCCGATCTGGAACACGGGAAGGAAGTCGTCCAGGTTCGACTGGATGTGCTGGACCAGCTTCGCCTTCTTCCGGCCCTGGTCGATCAGTTCCTCCACGCGGGTCGGGCGAAGGCGGATGGCCGAGAACTCCGCCAGCACGAAGAAGGCGTTGAGGAGGAGCAACACCAGGGTCAGAAGGAGGTAAATGACGAGCGTCACGGGGTACGTTTGTACCCGATCGGACGGCAAATGGCGAGTCTCACGAGGGGGCCCGCGGAAGCCGATTCCCGGGTCGGCCGCGCCCGGCGGGGCGCGGATTCCGGCGTACCCGAGGCTGGCCGCAGGGCCCGCCGGAAGCTACTCTGGAGCCGATGACGCGGAAGGGACTGAAGGTCGGCCTGGGCCAGATCCGGGTCGCGATGGGCGACAAGAAGGCGAACCTCGTGGAGCTGCTCCACGCGGTCGACGAGGCGTCGAAATCCGGCTGCGACGTGGTCGTCCTGCCGGAGTGCTCGCTCGCGGGCTGGCTGAGCCCGTCGGCCCGGAGCGCGGCGGAGTCGATCCCGGGCCCGGTGATCCACAAGCTGGTGGAAGCGGCGCGGCGGCACCGGATGGCGATCGTCGCAGGCCTGGAGGAACGCGAGGACAGCCGGGTCTACAACAGCGCGGTGTTCATCGACCGCCACGGCGAAATCCTGTCGCGGCACCGCAAGATCCACGAGCTGGAGATCGGCCACGAGGTCTATTCGCGGGGGACCTCGCTGGGCACCTTCGGCTTCGAGGGGCGCCCCGCGGCGCTCAGCATCTGCGCGGACAGCTGGACGCCGGTGATTACGGACGCCCTCTGCCTGATGGGGGCCCGGGTGATCTTTTCGCCCTGCGCGTGGGCGGCGGAACCGGGCGGCGAGGCCACGAATATCGCGTGGATCCGGGAGACCTACCGCCAGCGGGCGGCGGGCCGCGAGCTCTACATCGTGTCGGCCAACGGGGTGGGACCGGTGACGGAGGGTCCCTGGAAAGGCCGGGTCTTCCAGGGCAACAGCCTGGTCACGGGCCCGAACGGGGAAGCGCTGCTCAAGGGGCCGACGAACGAACCGGCCATCCTGAGCGTCCG